>ENA-ORUX01000953-ORUX01000953.1-human-gut-metagenome-genome-assembly--contig:-NODE-953-length-24519-cov-2.273586_pt1 | contig 24519 bp, 21 predicted proteins | sample MGYA00242087_ERZ509225 | MGnify/ENA primary metagenome ERZ509225 (study PRJEB26280, sample SAMEA2338864) | human gut metagenome | biome: human gut; feature: human-associated habitat; material: faeces... | reverse complement strand
TGTGAGTGTACAGGTGAAAGCCATTATAGATTACGATAGTAATGAATTTTCTTGGGACTGCTTTGTGCTTGATGAAGAATAAGGTAGTGTCAGAATATTAAATTCTTCTATCTTGTTGTTTTACCCGTAGAATACAACTTTGTCTATTTATTTTCGTATACGAGTCAGGTTAATGATCAATAAGATTGTTAGGGTAGCGTATCGGGTCGAGGGGAATGGACTCTAATTATTAAGTTATTTGTTAAAATGTTCGTTGAATTCATCCATTACGATTTAATCGAGTGATGGGGTGATAAATAATTTGTAAAATAAATAAGAAGGTTTGTTTTATGGGATTTAAATGGATTCTTTATGTTTTGGTTGTTCTTTTGTGGAGTGGCTGCCAAGGGAAAAAGGATAACGCGTATCAGGATATTGTACGTCCTGTGAAAGTGGTAAATGTAGAGTCACTAGGGGCTATCAATAAATTATACACGGGTGTTGTGGAGGCTGAAGAATATAGTAATTTGGCGTTTAAGTTGTCTGGGCCATTGATTGCGATGAACGTGGACGAGGGGCAGAAAGTGAAAAAGGGGCAGGTGATTGCGGCGGTTGACCCGTTGGATTATCGCTTGCAGTTTGAGGCGAATAAGGCGGCTTATTTGACGGCTAAATCTCAGTTGGAACGAAATAGAAGATTGCTTTCCATGCAGGCGATTTCACAACAGGAGTACGAGATTGCTGAGGCGAATTATATAAGAGGTAAATCGGCTTACGAGACATCGGTAAATACACTGGAAAACACGAAGTTAAGAGCTCCTTTTGACGGGTTCGTGGAGAAGAAGTTCGTGGAGAATTACCAGAAAGTGAATCCGGGCGAGTCGATTGTCAAGTTGGTTAACCCGAACAAGCTGGCTGTTGGTTTTACGTTGCCGGAAACGAGTGTTGATTTGACACGCACGCCCATGACGGTGACCGTGGAGTTTGACACTTACAAGGGGTTATGGTTCAAGGCAAAGGTGAAAGAATTTATCGATGCCTCACCCGATGGGACGGGTATTCCGGTGAAGTTGGTGATTGACGATTCCCGGTTTTCGAGGGACAAACATAATATATATCCCGGTTTTTCTTGTAAAGTAAATTTGAAGATTGAAACTCCGGTGGAGGGTAATTATATTGTACCGATGAGTGCTTTGTTCAGGAATCCCACCTCGAACGAGACGTGTGTTTGGGTGTATGACCCGAAGACGGAAACGGTGACCAGCCGGACCGTGGAGATCGGGCAGTTGTTTGGGAGTGATAAGATTATGGTGCAGAAGGGGCTCACGGATGAGGATTCGATTGTCGTGGCAGGAGCGAATTATATAACGGAAGGTCAAAAGGTGAAGTTGCTTAAATAGGTTGATATGATGAATATAGCTAGATATTCGCTGGAAAACACGAAGGTGGTTTATTTCTTTTTGGCCATATTGTTAGTCGGGGGAGTTTTGTCTTTCGATCTGCTGGGAAAAAAGGAGGATTCGCCTTTCGTGATCAAAACGGCGGTCCTTATAACGAGATTCCCGGGGGCCACACCTAATGAGGTGGAGCAGTTAATCACGGAGCCGATCGAGCGGGAAATTCAATCCATGCGCCGGGTTTATAAGATCAAATCGGATTCCTATTACGGGATGTCTAAAATACAAATTGAGTTGAACCCGGCAACCCCACCGGAGGAGATGCCCCAGATGTGGGACGAGTTGCGGCGTAAGGTGCTGAATATACAACCTTCATTGCCACAGGGAGCCTCGATGATCCGCGTGTCGGATGACTTCGGCGATGTGTTCGGAATATATTACGGGCTGACGGCCGGAGAGGGTTTTTCTTATCACGATTTGCGGGAGTGGGGACAAAAGTTGAAGACCCAGCTTGTTTCCGTGGACGGGGTGCAGAAGGTGGCCCTGTACGGTGAACAGACGGAGGTGGTGAACGTGTTTATCTCCATGTCGAAGTTGGCAAATTCGGGAATTGATTTGAACTCTTTGATGCAGACGATCAAATCGCAGAATTCCTTGATTAACACGGGAGAGAAACGGGCGGGGAATTTGGAATTGAAGATATTGGCTGACGGGACGTATAAGACGTTGGATGATATTCGTAACCAGCTGATTGTAACCCAGGCGGGACAACAGGTCCGGCTGGGAGATATTACCACGATTGAAAAAGGATACATGGATCCGCCGAGTAGTTTGATGCGGGTGAATGGAAAACGGGCTATCGGCATCGGTATTTCGACCGATCCGGAGCGTGACGTGGTGAAAACGGGGGATAAGGTGAAGGAGCGGTTGAGCCAGTTGGAGGAGTTGATGCCCGTGGGAATCGAACTCGTGACTCTTTACCCGGAGAACGAGATCGCGCGGGAGGCAAACAATGGTTTCCTGTTGAACCTGGTGGAGTCCGTGGTGATCGTGATCTTTATTATTTTACTGGTGATGGGGACTTGTGCCGGGTTACTGATCGGTTCGTCGTTGATTTTCTCGATTGGTGGTACGATGCTGATTATGCAGTTTATGGGGGTCGGGTTGAACCGGACGTCGCTGGCGGCCTTTATTATCGCGATGGGGATGTTGGTGGATAATGCTATCGTGGTGACGGATAATGCCCAAATATTGATTAGGAAGGGTATGCGTCGGCGGGATGCTTTGATCAAGGGGGCGACGGTTCCGCAATGGGGATTGCTGGGGGCCACACTGATTGCTATATTTTCTTTTTTACCCTTGTACTTGGCGCCTTCTTCCGTGGCGGAGATGGTGAAACCGTTGTTTATCGTGTTGGCGGTTTCGTTGGGATTAAGTTGGATTCTGGCGTTGACGCAGACGACCGTGTTCGGTAATTTTATACTGAAGGAGAGTTCCGGAGATTCGAGTAAAGATCCTTACGATACGAAGTTTTATAATAAGTTTGTTTTTGTGTTACGGGGATTGATTAAGCGCAAGGTGATCACGATGGTCTCGGTGGTCTGTTTATTCTTGGTGTCCATGTATATCATGGGGATTATGCCACAGAATTTCTTTCCGAGTATGGATAAACCTTATTTCCGGGCAGATTGTTTTCTGCCGGAAGGGTTCAGTATTCGTGAATCGGAGGATATGATGTCGGATATTGAGGCTTATTTGCTGGAGCAGGATGAGGTGGTGAACGTGTCGGTGACGATCGGGGGATCGCCATTGCGGTATTATCTGGCAAGCACGTCTTTTGGACCGAAGGCGAATTTCGGGAATTTGTTGATCGAAGTGAAGAAAAAGGAGCAGTCTCCGGTGGTGGAGGAGCGTTTGAATACTTACGTGCGGGAGAATTATCCGGATATGTTGATCCGTTCTTCTTTGTTCAAGTTGTCTCCGGCGGTGGAGGCCGCCATCGAGATCGGATTTATCGGGGAGAACGTTGACACGCTTGCTGCCTTGACGGAACGGGCGATGGATGTCATGCGGGAATGTGACATGGTGACGGATATTCGAAGTAGTTGGGGAAATCAGGTTCCCGTTTGGGAACCGGCCTACTCGCAGGAACGGGGACAACGCCTGGGGATTACCCGCCAGTCGGTGGCTTACGCTTTGAAGATTGCCACCAACGGGTTGGCCATCGGGGACTTCCGGGAGAAGGATTTGTTTATGCCGATATTGTTGAAAGAGGATGGGTTTGATAGTAAGAATTTAGATAACATGAAGACGCTGCCCGTGTTTGCCACGTCGGGGTTCACGGTGCCTCTGGCACAGGTGGTGGATAGCTTTGCCTATGATTATCATTATAACGTGATCAAACGGTATAATCGGGACCGGGTGATGATGGCACAATGTGATCCCAAGCGGGGAGCCAATACGAAAGCAGCTTTCACGGAAGTATGGGACAAGGTGAAGCGTATGGAGATGCCGGAAGGGTACCGGATGAAAATATTCGGGGAGGACGAGATTATGGTGGAGTCCAACGAGGCTTTGGCAGCCAATATGCCGTTGACGTTTATCTTGATGTTTGTCGTGTTGTTGTTGCTTTTCAGAACATATAGGAAACCGATGGTTATATTGCTGATGGTGCCGTTGATTTTTATCGGGGTGGTTTTCGGTTTGCTGGTGATGGGGAAAATGTTTGACTTTTTCGCTTTGCTGGGCGTGTTGGGATTGGTCGGGATGAATATTAAGAATGCGATTGTGCTGGTGGATCAGATCGGTATCGAACAGGAGAACGGGTTGGCCCCGCTGGATGCCGTGTTGCAGGCCACGAAGTCAAGAATCGTTCCGGTAGCCATGGCTTCGGGTACGACGATATTGGGTATGCTGCCCTTGTTGTTCGATGCGATGTTTGGCGGTATGGCAGCCTGTATCATGGGGGGCTTGTTGGTAGCCAGTTTGTTGACTATCGTGGTGTTGCCCGTGACGTATTGTTTGATATTCGGGATAAAAGCGGAGTGATTTGGATTTAAGATTTAAGATTTAGGATTTTAGATTTTCAGTTCTCAATTTTCAATTATTATGAGGGTTTTATTTAGTATAGGAATGTTTTTGTTATTGGCGGGGACGGTGAAGGCGCAGACCTTGACGGTCGAGGAGTATCGGGCGAAGGTGCTGGAGTATAATCAGGACATCAAGCAATCGAGAGAGGCTGTTAAGGCGGCAATATACGCGTTGAAGGGGGTAAAGACGGGATTCTTCCCGAAATTGCAATTGAGTGGGAATTTTTCGTATCAGATAGAAGACGTGGAATTTATGCAGGGGGTTGATCTGAAACACAATAATTATTCGGTGGAGGCGGCATTGTCACAGAACGTGTACGCGGGAAGTATGGTACGCAAGCAGCAGGAGGCGGCTAGGTTACAGAAAGCGATTGCCCGTTTGGGAGAAGAGTTGACGACCGATAATATTGTTTACGCGGCTGACGTGAGTTATTGGACGTTGGCGGCTAACGAGAGTTTGTTTTATATCTCCCAAGAGTTCGTGTTGATCGTGAAGGAATTGGACGGAATTGTACAAAAGCGTTTTGACGAGGGGGCGATCAGCAAGACGGACTTGCTGATGGTGAAGACTCGCTTGAAGGAGGCGGAGTTGCAAGAGTCTACCCGGAATATGAATTACCAGACAGCGATGCTGTCGTTTAAAATCATGATGGGGGTTCCTTTAGAGGAAAAGTGGGTTATTACAGACTCGATTCAGAAACCGGTGATGGTTCCGGGTTTGCAACCGTTGGAGGTGGCCTTGAAACGGAGGGCCGATTACCAGATTGCCGTGCAGGATTTTAATTTGACCAAGCAACAGACCAAGATTATACGTTCCAAATATCTGCCGCAGTTTGCCGTGGGGGTGAAGGAGACGTGGGGTACGCCGTTGATTAATGTTGCTGGCGATGAGAAGTTCGCGACGGTGGCTTTTGCAAAGTTGAGTATGCCTATTTTTAACTGGGGAGAGAAACATCAGTACGTGAAACAGAATCGTGCGATGGAGGTGAGTAAGGAGTTAACCATGAGTAAAGTAGCGGATCAAGTGAAAGAGGAATTGGCAAATGCTTGGGTGAAGTTGAACGAGAACTGGAAACAGGTGGAGATTGCTAATTCAACATTGGAGATAGCCTGGGAAAACTTGAAATTGAATACTTTTAGTTATAATGAAGGGAAACTACCGATTCTGGATGTGTTGTCTTCGCAGGTGACTTGGTTGCAAGCCTATACAAACGTGGTTTCAGCAAATTACCAGTATAAGGTGGCATACGCGGAGTATGTGAGAATTTTGGGAGGACGGTGGGATTTATGATTTATGATTGATTTTTCACTATCTTTGCTTATGAAATTAGAATATCAAAATTACGGAAATTATGAGTAATGAAACTCAATTTTTGATAGATTCTTTGGTGGAGCATTTGACTTTACGGGTGATGGAAGAATATGGACTTTCTATCACAGAGGCTTTAAGTTTGGTCTATAATTCACAACTTTACGAGAAAATCGTGGATGTAGAAACGGGGTTATATTATCAAAGTGCATCATACAATTACAATTTACTTCGTCGTGAAATTGTGTTGGGTAAAATAGCGTGATATATGTTTAGATAATAAGCAATTATTTTATAGTTTTTCCCTTGTTGTTGTGATTTTTTTGAGATCATGAGGACAAGGGAAAAATTATGCTGTTTTTTTTCGGGTTTAGCGGGGATTTATAGCAAGAAATTGTATTTTTGCAGATCAATGGATTATATTGTATTAAAAGTTTGAGAGATATGACGATAGAAAAAATGCTTACTCAGCAGGTGCTGGAGGCCGTAAAGGCTTGTTATGGGGTTGAATTAACCGAGAAAGACGTACAATTGCAGGAAACCCGGAAGGAATTTGCCGGTGATTTGACCGTGGTCGTTTTCCCGTTTACCCGATATTCCAGAAAATCGCCAGAAGAAACGGCTAAAGAGCTGGGAGAGTATTTGAAACAAAATATTGAAGAGGTGGAAACCTACAACGTGATCAAGGGATTCTTGAACGTGGTGATTTCTTCCGCTTACTGGATCGAGGTGTTGAATGACGTGGCAAAAGAGGATAAGTACGGTTACGCGAAGGAGCCTAGCGGGAAGACTTACATGATTGAATACTCTTCACCGAACACGAATAAGCCGTTGCATTTGGGACATATCCGGAATAATTTTCTAGGGTGGTCTGTTTCCGAGATACAGAAGGCAAACGGGCATAAAGTGATTATGGCGAACTTGGTGAATGATCGGGGTATTCATATTTGCAAGAGTATGATTGCTTGGGAGAAGTTTGCTAATGGCGCTACTCCGGAAAGCACGGGAATCAAGGGGGATCATTTCGTGGGGGATTATTACGTGCGTTTTGACAAGGAGTACAAGGCGCAGATCAAGGAGTTGATGGCGCAGGGCAAGACGGAAGAGGAGGCGAAGAAAGAGGCCCCGATTTTATTGGAGGCACAGGAGATGTTGCGTAAGTGGGAGGCTGGGGACGAGAAGGTGGTCTCTTTGTGGCGGACTATGAATGATTGGGTGTTGAAAGGTTTTGACGAGACCTATAAAATGATGGGAATCTCGTTTGATAAAGTATATTTTGAGTCACAGACTTACAAAAAAGGACGTGATATTGTGTTGAAAGGGTTGGCTGACGGTGTGCTTTACCGGAAAGATACCGGAAGCGTGTGGGCCGATCTTACGGGTGATGGGTTGGATCACAAGTTGTTGTTGCGGGATGACGGAACTTCCGTTTATATGACGCAGGATATCGGTACGGCCTACGATCGATTCAATGAGTTTAACATGGATCAGGAGATATACGTGGTGGGTAACGAGCAGAATTACCATTTCCAAGTGTTATCGTTGGTTTGTAAAAAGTTGGGATTTGATTGGGCCGACAAGATCAAGCATCTTTCTTACGGTATGGTTGAATTGCCGGAGGGGAAAATGAAATCCCGCGAGGGTACGGTGGTGGATGCCGACGATTTGATCGAGGAGATGATTCACACGGCTCGTACGACTTCCGAGGAGCTGGGGAAATTGGACGGTTACACGAAAGAAGAGGCCGAGGACGTGTATCGTAAGGTTGCTTTGGGGGCGTTGAAGTATTTTATATTGAAGGTTGACCCGAAGAAGACCATGATGTTTAATCCGAAGGAATCGATTGATTTTAACGGGAACACGGGGCCGTTTATCCAGTACACCTATACTCGTATTAAGTCGGTTTTGCGTAAGGCGGAAGAGGCCGGGGTTAAGATTGTTCCGGGAGATATTCATACGGCATTGACCGAGAAGGAACAGAATCTGGTGAAGCTGATTGCTAAATTGCCCGCGGTCGTGAAAGAGGCCGGAGATAATTATAGTCCGGCATTGATCGGGAACTATGCTTATGAACTGGCAAAGGAATTTAACCAGTTCTATCATGATTACTCTATCCTGAAGGAGGAGAACGAGCAAGTGCGTAATTTGCGTTTGTTACTGGCACAGCAATGTAGCGTGGCGATACAGAATGCCATGGGTATGTTGGGAATAGAGATGCCGGAGAGAATGTAATAATTTTAGATTTACGATATATGAAAAAGATTGCACCGAAAGATATAGACAAGAACGTGATTAAGTTGATCGGGCAGGATTGGATGCTGGTGGCTGCCGGGGATAAGGAGAAGTTCAATATGATGACGGCGAGTTGGGGATCGATGGGGTATTTGTGGAATAAACCCGTGGTGATGGTATTCGTGCGTCCGCAACGTTACACGTTTGAGTTTACTGAGAGAAAAGATGAGTTTACTTTGTCGTTTTTTGACGAGAAGTACCGTCATGCGTTGGATGTATGCGGTTCTATTTCGGGACGTGACGTGAATAAGGTGCAGGAAAGCGGGTTGACACCCTATTTCACGGAGGCTGGGAATCCGGCTTTTGCGGAAGCTACGTTGGTGTTGGAGTGTAAGAAATTATATGCCGACTTCTTGAAGGAAGATGATTTTTTAGATAAAAAAATCGTGGATAGTCTGTACGGCCAAAAGGATTTCCACAAGATGTACGTGGCCGAAATTGTTCATGCTTGGGTGAAGGAGTAGCTAATGGATTTATGCACGTATCATAGTCATTGTGATTTTTGTGACGGAAAAGCTCCGGCGGAGGATTTTGTGAAAGCGGCCATCGAGGAGGGATTCCATAGTTATGGCATCTCTTCACACTCACCGCTTCCTTTTGAGACTCGTTGGTCTTTAAGTAAGAGGAACGTAGAGGCTTACTTGATGGAGATAAAGCGTTTGCGAGAGAAATATGCGGGGCAGATCGAGCTTTACGGGGGAATGGAAATAGATTATCTCAATGATGATTGGGGACCGGCGGTAGAGTATTTTCAGCGCTTGCCACTGGATTACCGTATCGGTTCGGTGCATCTTGTAACAGAGGAACAGACGGGAGAGATGATGGACATGGACGGGAAGTTCGAGGATTTTAGGGAGAACTTGCGTTTGTTTTTTCATGATGATCTAAAATATCTCGTGGAGGCTTATTTCAAGGCATCTTCCCGGATGGTAGAGTTGAGTGGTTTTGACTTCGTGGCGCATTTGGATAAAATATCCATGAATGGTTCACTGATGGATAGCACGTTGACGGAACAAGAGTGGTATAACCGGTTGTTGTGGGATTATATGTCCTTGATAGCGGAGAAAGGGGTTATGGTAGAGGTGAATACGAAGGCATATACGAGAAAGGGAATGATGTTTCCGAACGTGAAGTATTTCAAGTGGTTGAAAGAGTTGAATATTCCCGTGATGGTGAATTCTGATGCTCATTTGCCCCAGTTGATAAATGATAATCGGGCGTTGGCATTCGAATGGTTGCGGGAAGTCGGAATAAAGAGCACGATGCGTTTGCATCAAGGTGCATGGGTAGAAGTACCAATAGATAATAAGTAGTATAATGAATAAATTTCTGATTCTATTAAGCAGTTTGTTTGCGTTGACTTTCTTCGGTTGTAATAATGATGAAGAGGAGCTCGATTTGATTGATGTATTGGAAAATGAGAAGATTGCTATTCACGAGTACCTGAGTCAGATTACCACGCCTATTCTTTATCTTGAGTATTATAGTGTGCATGGTATGTTGATCGATACGGTTTTTATTTTCAATTACGATAATAGTGGCGAGGTGGCTAAAGATACGGGGTGGGTGTTGATGGATTACGAGAAATTTTATCTGAATGGAGCTAAATTGGATACGACGTCTCCCGAACAGGGGGATTCCACGTTCACTTATGCCTTTGGAGGACCGGCACTTTATCGTTATGACACGGTAAAGAAATATGATTATGTGGCGGAAGCGTTTCGACATATTAGTGTTGGAAGTATGGGAGGAGAAATGATTGTACCCTCTATTTTGGCCGGAGATAAGAATAATTATGGGAAGCCGTTACATTATAAGTTAAAGGCACATAAGCTCATTAACGATGTGAAAGTGAATGAACATGAGTTGATTCAGAGTTATTTGGGGAGTAGTTTCTTTGTGGGAAAGCCTTATGAGGATTTTCCTACGTATGAAATTACTTCGGTTACGGAGCGGGATACAGTAACTTATACCGCTATTGTGGAGAAAGGAGTGGGAGATCGGAATATTCAAGTGGGGGATTCTGTTTTGTTGGAAATGGATTATGGTTTGTTGGATGATGTGGGGTTACAGAATCGGGTGTTGAGAAGTATGGGACGTGATTCTATTTATTTCTTATTTAATGAGACGTGGCAGAGAAATTATCCGGCAGGGTTGGTAAAAGGATTACAGCGTTTACAAGCTGGGGATTCTGCACATATTATCGTGCCTTATGGAATGGCTTACGGGGCAGGGGGTACAACCCGGGAAATAACTTTCCGAGATCGTACGAAGTTAAAACAATATTTAATTCCTCCATATTCAACGTTGTGGTATTGGATACGGATTCGTAAAGTGGTTCCGCCTAAAACGGAAGAAGAATGATTAAAAAATAACAGCTAAATAGAAACGAAAAATGAAAAGTAATTATTTAATTGTGACGCTTGCTTTGCTGGCAAGTGGTTTCATGGGGTGTTCTGATGATGATGGAGATAACTGGAAGAAAAAGTTTGAGAACGAGCAAGAAAAAATAAAAGAATTTGTGTATAGTAAAGATGCTGATCCTAAGGTCTTCACGTATCATTATAGTTACCTGAAAGAGGACATCGAGGATTATGCTTATTTGTTTAATTACCAGAAAGAAGGGAAGAAAGCGACGTATGGTGATTTCGTTTGGATCAACTACACGCAAAAGAGTTTGACGGGAAGTATTATTGATTCATCAGATCCGAGTGTTGCTGTTGGCGCCGGGGTTTCTCCTTATTATACTTTAGGAGGACCGATATTGGTGCAAATGAATACGGATGCAGAAAAATATATCGATCCGTTATCTGATATTCTAATGAATATTCCGGAAGGAACAACGGGAAGTTCGATAGTTTCAAGTATCATGAGTTTGTCTTCTGCTTTAGTTTATAGAGATTATACCGTGGAACGTATTGTGGAAACAAACAGTCTGTTGGATTATGAAAATGATATGATTGGGCGGTATATTGAAGGTAATGGCTTGGAAGTTTTCAAAGAGGTTCGTTTGCATGAAGAGAAGGCCGATACGATTGCTTTTATAGTTAAAACGAAAGAAAATGTGAGTGGAACTCCTGTTCATGCGACGGATAGTGTTACCGTGTGGGCAGAAGGCCGAATTCTGGATGAACTCAATACATCATTGCGTCAGTTTTTGAAAATGGATAGTGATAATGAAGCGAAATGGTATTTACCGGATATGATAAAAGGAGTTGCTTTAACTTTACCTGAACTAAGAGTTGGAGAGGAAGCTACAATTCTTTTTTCATCGGGAATGGGATACGGTTATAGAGGATTACGTAATTATGATGGAACCTATGTTATTCCGGCTTATTCAACTTTGTTGTTTAAGGTGAAAATTATCGATACAAAGGAGAATTCTAAAAACGACAAATAATTCGTTATCATGAATATTGATTTGGAAAACACGTTGGAGCTTGCGGTTGCGTGGGCAAAGGAAGTTGGAGAAGTACAACGGTCTTACTTCAGAAGCGGTCATTTGGATATAGAGACGAAGTCAACGGTGCATGATGTCGTGACGAAGGTGGACAAACTAAGTGAATCCATGCTGATCGAGCGGATAGGTACGTGTTTTCCAGATCATAGTGTGCTGGGGGAAGAAAGTGGGGAGCATGACGCTCATAGCGATTATCTGTGGGTGGTGGACCCGTTGGATGGGACAAATAATTACAGTCAGGGGTTACCCGTGTTTTGCGTGTCTATCGGGCTGCAATACCGAGGAGAAACTTTACTCGGCGTGGTGTACGCTCCTTACTTGGACGAGTTGTACACGGCAATCCGGGGCAAAGGGGCTTTTCTAAACAATGCCCCGATTTGCGTTTCCGACAAGACAGAACTCGATCGTTCCGTGCTGGCCACGGGTTTCCCTTACGACAAGGGAATACATCCCGTGAATAATATCGATAATCTAAGTCGTATTTTGCCGCATTTGCGAGGGATACGGCGTATGGGGTCTGCCGCTTACGATCTTTGCGGGGTGGCGGCAGGATTTCTGGATGGGTATTGGGAATTGGGGTTGAAACTCTGGGATGTATGTGCCGGAGTGCTTATCGTGGAAGAGGCAGGTGGACATGTTGAACCATTCCGGGATGATCGGGGAATTGCGATATTGTCGGGCAATCCGACGATCGTGGAAAAAATGAAAAAATATATAAGTTGAGAGCCTCTTCCTCTTAAACTTGTCTGGAGTATTTACCTTGAAATTTCGATCTTAGCTCGCATATTTTTAATTTTCTCTCTCCGGATGAGGGAAAGTAGTTGTCTTAGATTGCCTCGTTTTACAGCGACGAAAGAGTGATGGTCCTTGACCTCGATTTTGCCGATGTCTTCTTTTCTCAATTCTCCTTTCTGGCATAAAAAACCGACAATATCCATTTTGTTTACTTTATCTTTTTTGCCTTTTCCGATATAGAGGGTGGACCAGTATGGTTCTGCCGGGGCCGGATACTTACCGACAGGCAAATATGTTTCCGGGGCATCAGCTAAATAATCTGGGAGTGGAGTATCTTTTTCGAGCAGGAGGAAAGCTGTTCCGGATGCATTCATCCGTGCTGTTCTTCCATTTCGGTGTATAAAAGCTTCCGGTTTTTCAGGTAGGTGATAGTGAATAATATACTTTATTTCCGGGATGTCCAGACCACGGGATGCAAGGTCGGTAGAGATAAAGATGTAAGTACTTCCGTTACGGAATTTGCACAGTACTCGCTCGCGTTCTTCTTGTTCCATTCCCCCGTGGAAATATTCGTTGTTCACGCCTTTATCCCATAGGTAGTTACTCACTTCTTCTGCTCGTTCTCGATAGTTACAGAAAATTAGAGTAGGACCTTCTTCCAGGTCACAGAGTAACTTGTAGAGTGTGTCAAGTTTGTTGTAGTTTTCGGTGTATACACTTTTAAGTGTTAACTTGATGGGTTCTGCATTTTCCAGAAAATCAAGTACAAGTGGATCATGAAGTCCCGTGAATTCCGGTATCTTGACGACTGATGTTGCAGAGGTTAAAACACGCTTTTTTAAGTATGGTAAGTGCGAGAAGATGGTTCCCATGTCTTCTTGGAATCCAAATTCCAGCGCCTTGTCAAACTCGTCAAGGATGATCGTGGAAATGGAATTCGTGTCGATTGTTCCCCGGGTGATGTGGTCAAGTATGCGTCCCGGAGTCCCGATGATCAGCGTAGGGGTGTATGATAGGCTACGGCTTTCCACGTTGATGTCGTGTCCCCCATAGCAACATACAACCTTGAAGCCGCTTTTTAGTGAGCGAAATACTTGCTCTATTTGCAAGGCCAGTTCTCTCGATGGTGTCAGGATGATGGCTTGTGCTTTTGTGTTACCCGGGTCGAGGTTTTCTAGTAAGGGTAACAGAAAAGCTAGTGTTTTGCCTGACCCGGTGGGAGAGAGTAGGATGATATGATCGGATTCCCGGTGAGCTTTCAGCGAGGTTTCTTGCATTTCGTTCAACGAGGATATTCCGAGGTTTTGTAAGGAGGGAAACATAGAGTTGATTTTAGATTTAGTGAAGTTGGATTTTCGGTGAACCCACTTTGACTCATCCTTTACAAGGGATGAGTGCACTTAGTTTTTTCATAATCTTAGGGCGAGCGAACACGATTTTAGCTTGTTGATAGCCTTCTTCCACAATTTTATCGATGTTGTTGAGGTCGAACATACTGTATTGGCTGATGTGTTTGGGAATAATAACGATGTCACACAAGCGAGTGTCAATACTCATGTTTGATAGGATTCCCATGTGAAAGGATCGTTCTGCTAGATGTACCATGCTTTTGATTTGATTGCAAGGCTCCAGCGGGTCAATATGGACTCCGATGACGATGTCACACAAATCTCGGATGGGCCGTACGGGTAGGTTCATAAATACTCCACCGTCCGAATATTGCTGGTGATTGATCGTGACAGGTACGAACACGATCGGAATGGAACAGGAGGCTAGTACGCAGGGAATTACTTTTCCCGTGCTGAAATGTGTGGGTATGCCTAAATTCATGTTGGTGGCAGTGACGACCAGGGGAATTTGTAGTTTTTCGAATGTATCAATATGGATAAATTCGGATAACTTTTTTTCCATTCCTGCCATATTCATGATACCGGTTTTGGAGACCAAAGGACGTGCAAAGTCAAGTAGTTTTTTGTTTTTGAAAAATGTAAGCCCGTCTTCAGCCGAATGACCAGATGCAAATATGAGCCCGGCTATTGCCCCTGCACTGGTTCCCGAAATAATATCCGGTTTGATTCCCAGTTCTTGCATTGCTTTGTATACTCCTAAATGAGCGAAACCTCTCGCTCCTCCTCCGCTTAGTGCCAAACCCAATTTGTAGGGTCGTTGCTGCTGGTTGTTTTCCATGTGGTTAGTGTGTGTAAGTTTAGGAACTAAAAAAGGGGCGATTGCCCCTTTTTTTATTTTACAGTAGCCATATGAGCTATTAACTCAAGAACTTTGTTGGAGTAACCCCACTCGTTATCGTACCAAGATACGAGTTTTACAAAGTTTGAATTTAACGCAATACCTGCTTTAGCATCGAAAATAGAAGTACGTGCATCTCCTAAGAAATCAGAAGAAACGACTTCGTCTTCGGTGTAACCAAGGATGCCTTTTAGTTCGTTTTCAGAAGCTTCTTTCATGGCAGCTTTGATTTCTTCGTAAGTTGCGGCTTTTTCCAGACGACAGGTCAAATCAACAACAGAAACGTCCAATGTCGGTACGCGGAATGACATACCTGTTAATTTACCATTCAGCTCCGGAATGACTTTACCCACGGCTTTAGCAGCTCCGGTAGATGACGGGATGATGTTACCTGCAGCGGCACGTCCACCTCTCCAGTCTTTCATGGAAGGACCATCAACGGTCTTTTGGGTAGCGGTGGTAGCGTGTACGGTGGTCATCAAACCTTCAACGATACCGAATTTATCATGTATTACTTTCGCTAGCGGAGCCAAGCAGTTCGTGGTACATGATGCGTTAGATACAATAGTTTGTCCGGCGTAAGTTTTGTGGTTTACACCCATCACGAACATCGGGGTATCATCTTTTGACGGGGCGGACATTACGACTCTTTTGGCCCCAGCTTTCAAGTGAGCTTCTGCTTTTTCTTTGGTTAAGAAAAGTCCGGTTGACTCAACTACATATTCTGCGCCTACCTCGTTCCATTTCAAGTCTTCCGGGTTTCTCTCTGCTGTAACACGGATTGCGTGACCGTTTACAACGAGTTTTCCATCTTTAGCTTCAACGGTTCCGTTGAAACGACCATGCATGGTGTCATATTTCAACATATAAACCATGTAATCGACATCGATGAGGTCGTTAATCCCAACGATTTCAATATCGTTTCTTGTCATTGCTGCTCTAAAAACCAGACGCCCAATACGTCCGAATCCGTTGATACCAACTTTAATCTTTGACATTTGTTTTTTTATTATTTGGTTAATAATGATGTTAACTCTCTCGTTTAATGTCATAAACTCATACAAATGTATGGATAAAAAAATGAAAAACAAAGAACTTTTAGATTAGTTATACGCGAACGTTTTTTTTCTTAAAAAAGTTTGCGCAAACGTTTTAAATGTATATCTTTGCCCAGCAATTGAAGGAAATGTTTTTGCTTTTATAAGTGTAGTAAATTTATTGTTAGTGTGTTAAAAAGAGGTCGATTGACCTCTTTTTCTATTTCATGATTATGGCATATCAAATTCTTTTTAGTTTTTTGATAATAAGGACTCTTTTTGTGGCGGGAGATACCTTGTAGCGGTCGTCTATGCGATGACCGACTACCCAAATAATGTCTTTGCCAGATTGTAGAATAAGGCATTCTTTTTTCTGTTTAGCGCTGAATTTCAGGTCTGTGAAAAAGTCACTTAATTTCTTTTTACTACGTTTCATACCGAGCGGACAGAACCAGTCTCCCGTGGACCAGTGGCGTAACACGAGGGGATAGGTGATTTTGTCGAGATCGAAACAACCCGTGTTAAGATCGCAAGGAATAATAAAGGTGTCATCGATGTTTTGTTCATCGAGCTGGAAGATCATGTCATCGACGTGGTATTCTCCACTATCAGCCAGAAGCGTACGTTCGTCTTCTTTTTCTAAGATATTGAATAGACGCCAGTAGATTCGACCTTTCGTGAGCAAGTATTCTTCTGCTTCGAATTGCTTGCCGGGAATGGCATCGCTACTTGCCAGAATATCCTCGATTTGTGTGGCATTAAACCCGTATGGCCGGAGTATTTCGAATAAGAGTGTGTAAGGAGCCGGGGTTGCCAGAGTTTTCTGTATATCAATGAGGATTTCCCCGTTTTCTTCGCTAATCACTTCCTCTTTTAGACGGTCGATACCATAACGATAAATTTGTTCCACTTCTTTGAGGGTGTTACAGTTCTCTCGAACCGTGTTGAGAAACGAGGGATTGATGTCCTTGCAAACGGGGATGATCATGTGGCGTATTTTATTTCGCACGTAGTCGAGCGAGTTGTTGGTTGAGTCGGTACGATACCCCAGTTGATTTTGCTCGATGTAGGCGATGATTTCTTCCCGGGAACGGGACAAGAGTGGGCGCAAGATACGGTCTTTCACTGGACGGATACCGGTGAGACCCTTGATTCCCGTTCCGCGACATATATTAATAAAGAGGGTTTCAGCAAGATCATCTGCATGATGCCCTACGACAATGTAATCCATTTTCTTTTTTTGACGCATTTCTTCGAACCATTCGTAACGTAGTTCTCGTGCAGCCATCTCTATGCTAATGCCTTTTTGCTTGGCGTATTCTTGCGTGTCAAAGTGTTTCACGCTCATGGGAATTCCATAGGTTTCACAGAATCGTTTTACGAATTGTTCATCCATGTTTGACTCTTTACCTCGCAAGTTAAAGTTACAATGCAAGGCGTATATGCGTAGGTTCAAGTACTTGAACGCATGGAGTAAAGTGATAGAATCGGCTCCCCCGCTAACGGCGATGATAAATCCCGCCTTCTTGTCAATCTCGTGTTCCTTGAAGAACTGTTTTATGGTGTCTAACATAACCTCTCTCTTTAATGAATAGCCTAAATTAGCGATTTTTCTTGAAAGAAGAAGGGAAATAAGAATAAAAATGCGGATTTTATTTTACCAGAAGCGTTGCTTTCTATTTAAGACTGTCATCGGAATCGTGTTCCAACGCTTGTATTTAATTTATTCAAGAATGAATATTAAAAATATTGTTTATCTTTGTTGAGAACCAAAAAAAGAAAAACTTATGAAAAGGGTATTTATTTTTATAGTTTTCTTGTTCGTGTTGGGAGGTTTGACTCGGGTTGATGCCCAAGAAAAGGAAACTTTGGTGAAAGTGGGGGATGATGTTCCCGAATTTGTGGTGGAGATGTTTGATGGACAAAAGATCGATATTAAAGATTTAAAGGGGAAAGTCGTGTTAATTAATTTCTGGGCCACGTGGTGTCCCCCATGTCAAGAGGAATTGAAACGAGTACAAAAGGAGATTATCGACCGTTTTAAAGGGAAAGATTTCGTGTTTCTGGCAATTTCCCGCGAGGAAACGAAGGAGCAGGTGAAAAAATTTCGGGATAGAAATGGCTATACATTCCCGATGGGCCTTGACCCGGAACGTAAGATTTATTCCAAGTTTGCCACGGCATCAATTCCAAGAAATTTTATCATCGATAAGAAAGGAAAGATCGTGGAGATTGAAGTTGGTTATACTAAAGAGTCTTTTGCAAAGATGATTGAAAAATTGGAGAAATTGTTGAAGTAATATTTGTTTATTTTATTATTGTAAGACCTTGGATAATGATGTTGAAAAGTGGCATTGGCGGGTTAAATCTGCAGATTGGAATTCTTTAGGAGAGAAGTGTTATGTTATTCATTAAATGTAATATCTTTGCCTTTTGTTATGTGTAAGGGATCGATTATTGTGATCAGTAATGCAGAATGTTGAGAAGATAAATATATGGAAACAGGAGGTATTTGATAGTTATTTTCGACGTTATTATCAGATACTTTGTTATTTTGCGTGTCATTATCTGAAGGAGCGTGATGAGGCGGAAGATGTGGTTCAAGACGTGTTTATGAAACTATTGAACGGGGAAGAAAACTTTGATAGTGAAAATCATTTAAAACATTATCTTTATAAGGCTGTTCGTAATAGTTGCTTGAATCAAATAAAAATGACCGGTATTCGTTCTGATATTTTGGAATCTATACAAAAAAATACGGAGGAAGATGAAAATAATTTCTTTGTGAACGTTGTACGGGCCGAAGTTTACCAAGAGATTATGGAAGCTATACAGGAGTTGCCGACAGAATGTGGGCGGGTTTTTAGGTTGGCTTACGTGGATGGTCTTAGTAATGAAAAAATCGCAGAGCAGTTGTTTATCAGTGTGAATACGGTGAAGTCTCAAAAGAATAAGGCAAAAATTCAATTGCGAGAGAAATTGAAAGGGTTGTATCCGGTATTGTTGCTTTTCTTGAATATTTAGTTTGATGTATTTTATTGAAGAATAGTTGTTTATAAAAAGATTCCTTTTTTGAATAAAAAAGCGAGTTTTGCATAATCCCTTTTTTCGAGTTATTTGTAATAACTATGAATTAAAAAATAGAATTATGAAAAAAAATCGTATTATTTATTGTTTTTACCTTTGTTGGCATTGTTACAACTTGGGCGCAGACTCTTCCGTTCAAAGATAGTGGGTCGAAAGAAGGAAAAATAACAAAAGTGGAAGTAACGAATAATGTTGATCTTCCATTAACTTTTATTCGTGGGTTTCATGTTTATTTTTATTATTAATTGTAAATATAAAAATAGGAATAATGAATACCGATAATTTAGGAGTGATTGCTCATAATACTTGGAGGATACTGGCACGAAATAGAATTTTTCAAATTTATTTTTTGGGGGCTTTCGCAGGGATTGTTTTTTTTTCAAGTGATGGAGCTGAGTAATATGGGACCTTATCCGGGACAGAGATTGGGAATATTCGGGCTTTCCTCATTTTTTCCTTATATGAATGTGTATTTATTTTCCTTTCTGTTGGTTTTGCCGTTGATTTTTATAGTTCCTTTGCAGGGAAAAAGGGATGCCAAGCAAGATGTAGTATACTATCGTCCGGAAAGTAATAGCGAGTATATATGGGGTATTAGTTTAGGGTATATTGGTGGATTTTTTTTGATGGGATGTGTGTCGTGCATGTGTTCTATGTTTGTTCATCTTTTTATTAGTGATTTTCCGTTTGATGTTTCGGTATACCTGTTTTATTTATTCACGTTAATATTGCCGACAATTGTTTTTGTGTTCGGTCTTTGTCTGTTTGTCAAGTGTGTGGTCGGGCATCACTTGTTGAGCTTGCTGGTGTTGTTTCTGTATTTTGGTGTATTTGGTTTTATGATAAGGGACGTTTGGTCGGGAGTGTTTGATTTTACGGGTTTGACACTTCCGAATGCTTTTTCTGAGGTGACAGGGCATCCGGATTTGTTTCCCTATTTGTTGCATCGGACAGCTTATTTTTTAGTGGGAGTGGGTTTTATACAATTGACAGGGTTGGATTTAGGACGTTTGGCAAATGCCCCGGAAAAACGTTTTTCTCGAATTGTTGCGGTGTTTGTTTTGATGGCGATGTCACTAGGGATATTTGTCTTTTTTTTCTTGCGGAATAACGAGAAGATGGAATTGCGCCGAGTTTACACGGGAACAGACTGCAAATATTCTTCTGTTACAAAATCTTCTTCTAAAAGTGGCTGTACCATCGCTTTTACTGCGGATTCCATATTCTTTTCTTCAATTGGAAGAATAATTGCTTCTAATATATTTAATTCCAATAAATGGTTTACCTGAATTTCTTTAATTCCTTCCTTAATCTTTTGCATCTCACGCTCCGGAAGGGCCATTGAAATGTAGATAATCGGAAAATCAGCTTTGAGAATGCGCTCGGTTGTCACAATGTAGTCGCAATCTGGATTCTTAAGCTGCTTAAATTCCTGCAGGGAATACATTCCCGTGACTTCCACACCAACAAGCTTTCTCTCGATTTTAGAGCGGATAATTCTGGCCGCTGCCGCACCGAAATGACAGACAATAATAATTTTCGTCTTCTCACCCGCATCCTTCATTCGCTCTATCGCCGCCTGAAAATGAATGGCTAAATAAATAAGATCATTCTCTTTCATAGACAGATTATAGATATCTGCTATGTAATCTGCCGCAATGGCCGCCATCTCGAATCCAAAAGGATACTGACGTTTCATGGACTTTAACATATATTCATCTGTCTCAACATCCAAATGATTTCCACGAAGAATCGTCGTATAAATATGAGAAGATAACCCCTCAATCAAATCTTCGTCCTCGCTGAAATCTGCACTCAGTCTCTCGCTGATTCCTTTAAGAATCTCCTTAATCGGATGCCGCATCTTATCCATAATCTGGTCCTGACAGGCGATTTTTTGTTTACGTAGCGATAACAGTAATGTATACATATATCGCAGTTCTTCTTTAGAATCCGGCAGACGAAATTCCTGACACCATCCAAGTATCCATTCATACAATCCGTCAAATTCCTGCGTATTAATAAAATCTTCCTGTACCGCAACCGGCTTTTCTGTATTCTCACTGTCTGCATGACGCGTGAGAAACAAAATATAAAGGAAAAGCTGCTGCAAGGATTCATCAGTAAGCTGAAACCATTCCATCCTCTGCAATGCCTGAATTGCTCCTCTTGTCCTGAACATCTGTTCCTTTGTAAAATAATGAAACAGTGGAAAATGGAGACTATCAAACTGCTCCAAAGCTACGATGTAATCCTCCCCGAATAAATATGGAAAAAGTATCTTTACAAATACCTCTCTTCTCTTATTCTGGGATGCTGCATAGCGGATACCATAATGCCGCTGTGCCTGAATATCTTCCGGATACTTTTTCATGATTGCCGCTAAATGCTTCTCTGCGTAAGACTTGCTTACTAAAAGCTCATCTGCAATTTCCTGTATGGTAAGGAAATTATCATGTAGTACCAGAAGTAAGAGGAATCTTCTCTCAAATTCCATCTCAAAGCGAGGGATGCTCACACTCATCACTTCCGCAAACTTCTCATGCCCCTTTACAAGTATTTGATTACTCGAAACAAACTGGACATCCACTCCGAATTCTTTCAGTGTCTCGGACAACTCCTTTAACTGATTCTTCAAAGTCTTTACAGATACTCCCAGATACTCTGACATAGCCTTAAGTTCGACAACTTCATAATCTCTTAAGTACTCTATCATCTTCATATCCCGTCTTGTGAATCTCATGTTTACGAACCACTCCTCACTCACCAAAAATTCTATCAAATTCTTCAAAAATGTAAAACTCATAGTTTGACTTATTTTTGAACAAAAGATGTGCTTAACTTAAGATTTTATTTCATTTTACTTGCGATTTCAATATGTGAAAGGGTATTTTTTTGAAAAAAATGTCAACTTTGTACTGTTATTTTCTATCTACTGGAATTTTATCTATTTTTTTCTTGTCGTCTCTTAAATACTAATACGATTGCAATAGAAAGTGCTGTTCCTGCCATCACACAAAGAAAATATAATGACATATAGTTCGTAGCTTTAAATAAAGCCACAACTAAGCCCCCATGTGGAACAGCCGAAGTCACGCCGCACACAGCAGCAGCCGCTCCAGTAAGTGCAGAACCTGCAACAACTGCCGGAAGAACGTGTCCGGGGTCAGAAGCTGCAAAAGGTATCGCCCCCTCGCTGATTCCTATGATTCCCATAAATATAGTATATATTCCTGCACTCTTTTCCTCAGGTGTGAACTTATCTTTTCCAACAACTGCTGCGATTCCCATAGAGAGCGGAGCCACTGCAATGGAAGTAGATACAATCCCCATAATCTGAAGATTTCCCTGTGCAATTGAAGTCACACCAAAGAAAAAGGCGACCTTATTGATCGGACCTCCCATATCTATGCCAACCATCGCACCAAGCACAATACCAAGCACAACTGCACTGGAAGGATTCTTCGCAAGTTCCACAAGCAAACTGTTTAACAGATCCGTTATCAGTGTAACTGGCTTTCCAAGCACAAATATAAACAAAGCGGATACTACTGCGACACCGGTCAGCGGAATAATAAATATTGGCATCATCGGCTTAAACTCCTTAGCAAGATTCCAGCTGTTCATCCATTTCACAAGATAACCAACAAGATAGCCGACAATAATACAACCGATAAATCCCGTTCCTCCCTCCGTTCCAAGAATCTCTCCATCTGTTGCCACCATCGCCCCGATCATCGCCGGAGCAAGGGTTGCCCTTCCTGCAATGGAAAAAGCAATAAAGCCTGACAAAATTGGATACATCAGCGTAAAGGCAAGATTACCGATAGCATGAATCTTATTCCATAAACCAATATAGACAACCGTTCCATCTGCAGAAGTCTGTGCCCCCATTGATACCGACAGCGATACTAACAGCCCTCCCACAACAACAAATGGTATCATATAGGAGGCTCCATTCATAAGCTGTCCTATAATATCAATATCTGAAAGATCTTTGGGCTCTTTCTCCTGTTTTTTTTCTTTTTTTGTTTTTACTATCTTATTCTTATTATTTTTATCACTTTGTTTTGCTTTATTGTTCCCAGCTATTGACTGTTCATTTTCCAATTCTTGCCTATAGCCTTTTCCGACTATCTTTTCAGTTTTCTGATTTTCTTGCGTATTTTCAACTATTCTACTTCTATTTATCGCATTTTGGTACGTTATATTTTGTTTTACCGCATCTCCATTTTTTTCTCTGTTTTCAATATTTTTATCTTCTGTATTTTCAGCATTTTTATCTTTTGCATTTTTATTTTGAAAATTCTCTATATTTCCAGAGTTTTCATTTCTGTTTTGATTATTCTCATTTTGAAAAGAAGCCCCTCCCATAATGAAACTATCTTGTTCTAACCGCTCAAAAACACCCTGTGTATTCTTTAATAACGGTTTGATTCTTGTTTTTAAAACCCACTTGCCATAAAATCTCTCTGGCTCCTCAATTACTACATCCGCGGCTATGATTACATAATCCGCTTTTGCAATCTCCCGTTTGGTCAGCTTATTTTCCGTCCCCTGCGAGCCTTGTGTTTCTACTTTCACCTCATAGCCCAGTCTCTCACATTCCTTTTCTATGCGGGCTGCTGCCATATAGGTATGTGCGATTCCGGTAGGGCACTTGGTAACTCCAATTATTTTCATATCTTTCCTCTATAATTGCTCTTTGAACATTATTCTTAAAATATTCCAAAATCATTCCAATTCATTCTTTACATACTGATAAACTGCCTCTGTGCTCCTGCAATTACGAAAATCGGCAATAAACTTCTCATCCACAAGTTTTCTGGCAAGCCTGGACAAAAACACCAGATATTTTTCCTGTCCCTTCTCTTCTGGTGCGATAATCGCAAATGCAATATCTACTTTTTTGTCATCAAATGACTCCCACTCTATAGGATATCGAAATCGGACAATAAATAACTGTACTTCATCAATTTCTTTTATAATTGCATGAGGAATGGCAATCCCCTCACCACATCCTGTCGAATCCCACTCTTCTCTCTTCCAGAATGCTTTCTCTAACTGTGTCGCATCTAACATAGTCTGTTTTGCGCAAAGTCTGCTTATCGTTCTTATTGCTTCCTTTTTTGTACCAGAAACTGCTACGATATTGTCAAATATTTTTTCCTTTTTTACTAGCATATCCAATTACTGCTCTCCCTTATTTCCAGTCTTATTTTCCAGAGTATATTTGAAAATGCAAAAAGTAATCCACCTATCTCAATTGCAAAAAAATTTTCAAACACACTCTGATTTTCATTTTTTACCATCAGTCGCAATACTTATTGATAACACAGCTCTCTTCTATATTCTATTTTCCCTATTCTACTGTCTTTATTGTACCAAAAGAAAAACAACGGTAAAACACTTTCTTTTTCCGTTTTTATTCCTTTCTATACGTCTTTCAACCGTCATTTTTTGTTTCTTTTTCAGGACAATTAGCCATTTTGCTTATAATAATTGTTCTCCTGTCGATGCAATAAGAATTCATTTATTCACAATGCCAAGAAAAGACGTAAAAAAACGGTTATTCTTGTCAAACTCATACATAGACAATCCGGGGTAAAATTGGTATACTAGAGTCAAGATGAGTGATACGATTTCATCTCGTCTCAACTATTCAATTAAATTATCCAATAGAGCAGTCACTCCTCCTCCTTCAATGTGGCTGCTCGCAAGAACACCGTTTCCAATCAGCCATCAGAACGGTGTTTTTTTGCGTCTGTGTTGCCACTTCTGTATATTATATCTTTTTGGCATGTCTTTGGATTTTTCTTCATATGATTGTAAAAAGATTTAAGATAGGGATTTTATAATGAGGGATTACATTGAATTACGTGCTATT
>ENA-ORUX01000942-ORUX01000942.1-human-gut-metagenome-genome-assembly--contig:-NODE-942-length-24660-cov-3.388620_pt1 | contig 24660 bp, 31 predicted proteins | sample MGYA00242087_ERZ509225 | MGnify/ENA primary metagenome ERZ509225 (study PRJEB26280, sample SAMEA2338864) | human gut metagenome | biome: human gut; feature: human-associated habitat; material: faeces... | reverse complement strand
TTGAAAAAAGCGCCCTCCCCCGATTCTTCTTCTTCTTCTTCTTCTTCTTCTTTTCCCCTATTCCTTCGCGGCGTCGGCGCGTGCGGCCTTGAGGGCTGCGTTCTGCTGGTTGCGGGCCTGCGTCAGGGCGCTGCGGCGCTGGCGGGCGGCTTCGCGCAGATCGGCAACGGCATCGGTCTCGTCGACGATTTCCCGGCCGAGCATCTCTTCAAGCACGTCTTCGAGGGATACGACGCCAGCCAGCCCGCCGTACTCGTCCAGCACGATGAAAAGATGGAGCCGCGATTCCAGAAATTCCAAAAGCAGCTTGTCCACCGTCTGGTTCTCAAGGACGAAACGGACGGGCTGCATGATGTCGAACAGCGTCTTTTCCCCCTGCCCCTGAGAGACATAGCGCCCGATGTCCTTGCGGAGCACGATGCCGACGATGTCCTCGTTGTCGTCGCCGTAGACGGGGATGCGGCTGTAGTGCCAGATCTGGGGGTGGTTGTAGGCGTCCTTGACCGAAATGTCCTCCTGGAGGGAGAAAACCATCGTGCGCGGGGTCATGATCTCGCGCACATGCTTTACGTCCAGCGAGAGGATGTTCCTGATGGCGTTCTCTTCATATTGTTGGATGCGCCCGGTCTGGCGGGAGAGGCTGGTGATCGCCCGGATGTCGTCTTCGGTGGCGGAAGGGCCGCTCTGGGGCGAGGCCACGAGGCGCGTCAACATGCTTGAGAACCAGATGAACGGCTTGAAGATGAGGACCATAAGCCGGAGAGGGCGGGCCATGCCGCTGGCGACGCCGCAGGCGTGGGCCACGCCGAGCGTTTTGGGGAGGATTTCCCCGAGCGCGAGGATGAGGATGGTCAGCCCCGCCGCGAACAGCGCGGTATTGTCCGCACCGAGCACATTGGCGGCGACGGCGCCCGCTATGGCGGCCCCGGCGGGGTTCGCCACCGTATTGAGGGTGAGGACGGCGGCGATGGGCTGATCGATGCGGGAACGGAGCTGGTACAGCAGCTCGCCTGTGGCGGACCCTTGCTTGCGCAGGTTTTCGATATAGGTCCAGGGGACGGAATAGAGGGCCGCTTCGGTCATGGAGCAGATCGCGGAAATCAGCACCACAAGAAAGACGGTGAGCAGCAGAGTGATCATGATCGGGACCTTGCCGGGCCGTCGGCCCCGGCTGTTGAAAGGGATATGGAGTATGGGAGTGTAGCCTTGACGGTGGCGGAAGGCAATGCCCCTATTCGGCGGAAGGGCAGGGCTGCTGCCGGATACGGGGCGCGATGCCCTTTCTCCATTTTTTCCGGAAAGAGAAAAAACGGGGAAGTAGCCGAAAAGGACAAGAAAACCCTTGACGTCCTAGGCTTCTTTGTATAGATATGCGTTTCCCCACTTGATGTGGGTCATCCCTGTGCGGCAGGGAAGGGTGGATGCACTGTCCATCCTGCTATGTCGGCCATCAGGCCGACTTTGACATTTGCAGGCGTCACTGATTGCCGAAAGGATGTCAAGAGCCGTTAGAGCTGTGGGAATCCCTCACGAATCTCCAGCTGTAAAGGTCTTGTTAAGGGGCGAGAGCCCTTAGGTGACCCTGCGGGACTACCTGTCTTATTGGATGTTCATCCAATACAGGCCAGGCTGGCGAAACATGGGTTGACTTCATTATGGAAATGGAGAGCAGTCGGAGTGACGCCGGAATGGCCATCCCTCCTCGTCCCAATCTCCCGCGTACATAATTGAAGTCTGCACGTAACCAAAAGGTTCGTGGCGACCCACTAGCTGCCGTCTGGTCTTTGCCAGGGTTGGCCGAAGCGTTCACGTACATACGCTTTGGAACCGGCCTTTTCGAAGGTCGGCTGCTGTGTGGAGGTTCGGTTCGTTTCGTTGCTCTTTATGAACGATACCGGACAATTGTTGCCAGATAACGGAGTAGACGCAATGACGACAGTGAGCAGTGATCGTATCCGCATCAAGCTCAAGGCTTACGATTACCGCATCCTTGACAAGGCTGTGGCGGAAATCGTCGATACGGCTCGGAATACGGGCGCGGGCGTGGCAGGGCCAATTCCTCTGCCCACCAATATCAATAAATTCACCGTGAACCGCTCTGTGCACGTGGACAAGAAGTCCCGTGAACAGTTTGAAATGCGGATCCACAAGCGGCTTATGGACATCCTGGAACCCACGCAGCAGACCGTGGACGCCCTCGGCAAGCTCAGCCTGCCTGCGGGTGTGGATGTGGAAATCAAGCTTTAGCGAGGAATGTCATGGCTGAGAAAATGGGAATTCTGGGTCGCAAGCTTGGCATGACCCGCATCTTCGCTGGAGACGGTTCTGCCGTGGCTGTGACGGTTGTTCAGGCTGGTCCTTGCCCTGTTACCCAGGTCAAGACCGCTGAAACGGACGGCTACAACGCTCTGCAGATCGCCTTCGAAGAAGCCAAGGAAAAGCATGTGACCAAGCCTATGAAGGGTCACTTTGCCAAAGCCGGAACGGCTCTTTACCGCAAGGTTCGCGAAATCCGCCTCGACGGTCCGGCCGCTTACGAAGTGGGCGCCGTGCTGACCGCGGACGTGTTCGCCGCCGGCGACAAGATTAAAGTAACTGGTACGAGCCTCGGTAAGGGGTACCAGGGCGTCATGCGCCGCTGGAACTTCAAGGGCTCCAAGGACACGCACGGTTGTGAAAAGGTGCATCGTTCCGGTGGTTCCATCGGTAACAACACCTTCCCCGGTCACGTGTTCAAGGGCAGGAAGATGGCGGGCCACTGGGGTGCCGAACAGGTAACCGTGCAGGGCCTTGAAATTGTGGACGTGCGGACGGAAGACAACGTCATCCTTATCCGCGGTTCCGTGCCCGGGCCCAAGAACGGTCTCGTTCTGGTGCGCAAGCAGTAGGTAGGGAGAGAAACAATGGCTGTCGTGAAAGTATACGATCAGGACAAGACGGAACAGGGCGAACTGACCCTGACTCCCGAAGTGTTCGAGGTCGCTGTGAGGCCGGAGATTCTCCACCTCGTGGTGCGGGCTCAGCTCGCTGCCAAACGGGCGGGCACTCACTCGACCAAGACCCGGGCGATGGTTTCCGGCGGCGGCGTGAAGCCGTGGCGCCAGAAGGGCACCGGCCGCGCTCGCGCCGGTTCCAACCGTTCCCCCGTGTGGCGTGGCGGCGCGATCCTTTTCGGACCCCAGCCCCGCAAATACGATTTTAAGGTGAACAAGAAGATCCGCAAGCTGGCCCTGCGCATGGCGCTCTCTTCGCGCCTCGCCGGTGACAACCTGCTCGTGGTCAAGGGCTTTGACCTGCCCGAAGCGAAGACCAAGGTGTTCGCCAAGATCGCAGGCAATCTGGGCCTTTCCAAGGCTCTCATCATCGCTCCCGAAGAATCGCGCAATCTTGTGCTTTCTTCCCGGAACCTGCCCGGCATCACCCTGACCACCCCGGATCAGCTCAGTGTGTATGAGATCCTGAAGCACAAGCAGCTCGTGCTTCTGGAAGGCGCCGTGGAACCCGTTGAAACGCGGCTGAAATAAGAGGTTGGCCATGGATCATACGCAGATTCTCTTGCGGCCCGTGGTGACCGAAAAAGCGACCTTCCTGCGCGATGGCGCGAATCAGGTTGCTTTCTTCGTCCACCCCGACGCCAACAAGATTGAGATCAAGAAGGCCGTGGAAACCGCCTTCAATGTGAAAGTGACTGACGTGAACGTGGTTACCCGTAAGCCCACGGAACGCGTGCGGAACCGCAAGGTGAGCCGCGTCCCCGGATGGCGCAAGGCCTATGTGACCCTCGCGTCCGGTGAAAAGATCGAGTTCTTTGAGGGAGTGTAAACATGGCTGTGCGCAAGCTGAAACCCACCTCGGCGGGCCGTCGCTTCCAGACGGTTTCCGACTTTGAGGAAATCACCAGAACCACGCCTGAGAAATCCCTTACGGAAGGTCTCACCAAAAAGGCTGGTCGTAACAACCATGGTCGTGTCACCAGCCGCCGTCGCGGCGGTGGCGTGAAGCGCCTGTATCGTATCATCGACTTCAAGCGCAACAAGCTCGATATCCCGGCCACTGTCGCCCATATCGAGTACGACCCGAACCGTACCGCCCGCATCGCGCTGCTGCACTATGCCGACGGTGAAAAACGCTATATCCTTGCACCCTTGGGCGTGAAGCAGGGCGACGTGATCGTGTCCGGCGAAAAGGCCGACATCAAGCCCGGCAACGCGCTTCCCATGGCCCGCATTCCTGTGGGTACGGTGCTGCACAATATCGAACTGAACCCCGGTCGCGGCGGTCAGTTCTGCCGCGCCGCTGGCACCTATGCCCAGCTCGTGGCCAAGGAAGGCAAGTACGCCCTGTTGCGTATGCCCTCCGGTGAAGTCCGCAAGGTGCTGGCTACCTGCCTCGCCACCATCGGCCAGGTCGGCAACATCCAGCACGAGAACATCTCCCTGGGCAAGGCTGGCCGTAATCGCTGGCTCGGTCGTCGTCCCAAGGTTCGCGGCGTGGCCATGAACCCGGTCGACCATCCGCTCGGCGGTGGTGAAGGCAGAAGCTCCGGCGGCCGTCACCCCGTTTCCCCGTGGGGTATGCCCACCAAGGGCTACAAGACCCGCGATAAGAAGAAGCCCTCGTCGCGTCTCATCGTTAAGCGCCGCGGCCAGAAGTAGGAGCTGTTATGCCCAGATCACTGAAAAAAGGTCCCTTCGTGGACGACCATCTGATGAAAAAGGTGGAAACGGCCGTCGAAACCAACGACCGCCGTGTGGTGAAGACCTGGTCGCGCCGGTCCACCGTCCTGCCCGAAATGGTGGGAATCACCTTTGCCGTGCACAACGGCAAGAAGTTCCTGCCCGTTTTCGTCACCGAAAACATGGTGGGACACAAGCTTGGGGAATTCGCGCCGACGCGCACCTTCCACGGCCATGCCGCCGACAAGAAGACCAAGGCCAAGAAATAACGGGTGCCAATCATGGAATCGAAAGCTACTGCCAAATTCGTGCGCGTTTCTCCGCGCAAGACCAGGCTGGTCGCCCGCAACGTGAAGGGTATGCCTGTTGAGGCTGCCATGAACCTGCTGCGCTTCACGCCTAATAAGCCCGCCGGCGTCATTCTCGGTGTGGTCCGTTCGGCTCTCGCCAACGCGGAACACAACGCCAGCATGGACGTGGATGCTCTGGTCGTTAAGGAAATTCTGGTGAACGAAGGCCCTACCTGGAAGCGGTTCATGCCGCGCGCCCAGGGCCGCGCCACCAACATCCACAAGCGTACCAGTCACATTACCGTGATACTCGCAGAAGGGCAGGAATAAGTCATGGGTCAGAAAGTTCATCCGTACGGATTCCGGCTTGGGTATAACAAGAACTGGCAGTCCCGCTGGTTCAGCAAGAAAGACTACCCTGCCTTTGTGTATGAAGACCACGAAGTCCGCAAGTATGTGAAGAAGCTCCTCTACAGCGCCGGTATCTCCAAGATCGAGATCGAACGCGCCGGGGGCAAGATCCGCCTCATCCTTTCCACCGCCCGCCCCGGTATCGTCATTGGCCGCAAGGGCGTGGAAATTGAAAAGCTTCGCAACGACTTGCGTGCCAAGTTCGGACGCGAGTTCTCTCTTGAAGTGAACGAAATCCGCCGTCCTGAAGTGGATTCCCAGCTGGTGGCCGAAAACATCGCTCAGCAGCTTGAACGCCGCGTCGCGTTCCGTCGCGCCATGAAGCGCACGGTGACGATGGCCCGCAAATTCGGTGCCGAAGGCATCAAGGTGACCTGCTCCGGTCGTCTCGCCGGTGCGGAAATCGCCCGCACCGAATGGTACCGCGACGGTCGCGTGCCGTTGCAGACCCTGCGTGCCGACATCGATTACGGCTTCGCCGAAGCGCGTACCACGTACGGCATCATCGGCGTCAAGGCGTGGATCTACAAAGGTGAAATCCTTGACAAAGAGGTTGAAAGGTAATGCTCGCTCCCAAAAGAGTTAAATTCCGCAAGTGGCAGAAAGGCCGCCTGCGTGGTCCCGCTCTCCGCGGTGCCACCATCGCCTTCGGCGATATCGGTTTGAAGACTGTGGAGCACGGAAAGCTGACCAACCAGCAGATTGAAGCCGCCCGTATCGCCATGATGCGCCACATCAAGCGCGGCGGGAAAGTGTGGATCCGCGTGTTCCCCGACCATCCGGTCACCGCGAAGCCTCTCGAAACCCGTCAGGGTTCCGGTAAGGGCGCCCCGGTGGGTTGGTGCGCTCCGGTCAAGCCCGGCCGCATCCTGTACGAAATCAAGGGCGTCAGCCTCGAGCTGGCCAAGGAAGCCCTCACCCGCGCCGCGCACAAGCTGCCGGTCAAGACAGTGATTGTGGTGAGAGAGGGTCTGTAGTATGAAAGCAAAAGAACTGAAAGAACTCGGCGTGGAAGAGCTCAAGGCCAAACTCGCCGAACAGCGGCAGGAACTTTTTAATCTGCGCTTCCAACATACGACCGCTCAGCTGGAAAAGACTTCGTCCATTCCCGCCGCCCGGAAGAACATCGCGCGGATTCTGACCGTCCTGAAGGAAAAGGAATAGCACCATGTCTCAAGCCATGGAAAACCGCAAGGGCCGCATGCTTATCGGTACCGTGGTCAGCGACAAGAACGACAAGACCATCGTCGTTCGCGTTGAGACCCTGGTGAAGCATCCGCTCCTGAAGAAGTTCGTGCGTCGCCGCAAGAAGTTTACCGCTCATGATCCCATGAACGAATGCGGCATCGGTGATAAAGTGAAAATCGTGGAATTCCGTCCCATGAGCCGCAACAAGCGCTGGCACCTGGTGACTATCCTCGAAAAGGCCGTGTAGGAGTTACGTCATGATCCAGGTTGAATCCACGCTTCAGGTTGCCGATAACTCCGGCGCCAAGAAAGTGGCCTGCATCAAGGTGCTGGGCGGCTCTCATCGGCGTTACGCCACCGTGGGCGATATCATCATGGTTGCCGTCAAGGAAGCCATCCCCCACAGCAAGGTGAAGAAGGGCGACGTGATGCAGGCCGTAATCGTGCGCACCGCGAAAGAAGTGCGCCGCGTTGACGGTTCCTACATCAAGTTTGACTCCAATGCCGCCGTGCTGCTTTCCAAGCAGGGCGAACCCGTGGGTACCCGTATCTTCGGACCCGTGGCCCGTGAACTGCGTGCCAAGAACTTCATGAAGATCGTGTCCCTCGCGCCTGAGGTTCTGTAGGAGTCATTGTCATGAAACAGTTTCGTATCCGCAAGGATGACAAAGTAATGGTCATCGCTGGCAAGGATCAGGGCAAGATCGGCAAGGTCTTGAAGGTCCTTCACAAGCATGACTCTGTTGTGGTGGAAAAGGTCAATGTGGCCAAGCGCCACGTGAAGCCCAACCCCTATCGGCGCGAGCCCGGCGGGATCGTGGATAAGGAAATGCCCATCCACGTCTCCAACCTCATGGTCGTGTGCCCCGCCTGCGCCGCTCCCACCCGCGTGGGCTACCGCTACGCGGAGGACGGCAAGAAAATCCGCTTCTGCAAGAAGTGCAACGAAACGCTGTAGGTGAACCACCATGACCCGTCTTGAAAACGTTTACCGCGAGAAAGTGGTCCCGGTATTGCAGAAGGAGTTTGCGTACAGCTCTCCCATGCAGATTCCCGGGATTGTCAAAATTTCGCTGAACATCGGCCTCGGTTCTGCCAGCCAGAACAACAAGCTGATGGAAGAGGCCATGAACGAACTGTCCGTCATTGCCGGACAGAAGGCCGTGATGACCCGCGCCAAGAAGTCCATCGCCGCGTTCAAGCTGCGTGAAGGCATGCCCATCGGTTGCCGCGTGACGCTCCGCAAGGAACGCATGTGGGACTTCCTGGACAAGCTCATGAACTTCGCTCTGCCCCGCGTGCGCGACTTCCGCGGCATCCCGGATCGTGGCTTCGACGGCCGTGGCAACTTCACCCTCGGGATCAAGGAACATGCGATCTTCCCTGAAATGGAAGCCGACCGCATCGAAAACCCGAAGGGCATGAATATTACCATCGTGACCACCGCCACCACGGACAAGGAAGGCAAGTTCCTGCTCGAGCAGCTGGGCATGCCTTTCAGAAAGTAAGGAGTTAGGATAGTGTCGCGTACTTCTCTTGAAGTAAAGGCCGCCCGGAAACCCAAGTTTTCCAGCCGCGCCTACAACCGCTGCCCCATCTGCGGCAGACCCCACGCTTACATGCGTAAGTTTGGACTGTGCCGTATCTGCTTCCGCAATATGGCCCTCCGCGGGGATCTTCCCGGCGTTCGCAAGTCCAGCTGGTAACCGTGAAAGGGTATAAGGAGACCATTCGATGATGACTGATCCTATTGCAGATATGCTGACGCGTATCCGCAACGCGCACTTGGCCCTGCACAAGGAAGTGAGTGTGCCGAGCTCGAAGATGAAGGAAGCCATTGCTGCCATCCTCAAGCAGGAAGGGTACGTCGATGACGTAACCGTGGAAGACCGCAACATCAACATCCAGTTGAAGTACTTCAAGGGCAAACCCGCCATTGAAGGTCTGAAGCGGATGAGCAAGCCCGGCCGCCGGGTGTATGTGGGCGCCCACGAAATCCCCCGCGTGCAGAACGGCCTCGGCATCTGCATCCTGTCCACTTCGCACGGGGTGCTCGCTGGCGACAAGGCTCACCAGATGAAGGTGGGCGGCGAACTTTTGTGTGAAATCTGGTAGGCGGGTGTAGCATGTCGAGAATCGGAAAACTGCCCATCGCCATTCCCTCCGGTGTCGAGGTGAAGGTTGGGGCTGATGTCGTTGAAGTGAAGGGAGCGAAGGCTGCGCTTACCACCCCGGTGTGCGACCTTCTTTCCTATGAAGTGGCCGACGGCCACATCACGCTGACCCGCAAGGCCGAGACGCGCGAATCCCGCGCTCAGCACGGCCTGCGCCGCACCCTCCTTGCCAACTGCATCGAGGGCGTGACCAAAGGGTTCTCCAAGACCCTCGAAGTCATCGGCGTCGGTTACCGTGTTGCTGTGAAAGGTAATGTGATAGAACTTCAGGTGGGCTTCTCCCACCCTGTTCTCGTGGAACTGCCTGCTGGACTGTCCGCGAAGGTCGAAGGTCAGAAGCTCACCATCATGGGCGCTGACAAGGTCCTCGTGGGCGAAATGGCCGCTCGCATTCGCCGCATCCGCAAGCCTGAACCCTATAAGGGCAAGGGCATCAAGTACGAAACCGAAACCATCCTGCGCAAGGCCGGTAAGTCCGGCGGCAAGGGTAAATAATCGGGGCGCGCTATGAGCACTATGACCAAGAATGAAGCCAGACAGCGCAGAAAGATCCGCATCCGCAAAAAGATTTCCGGTACGGCCGAACGGCCTCGCCTGGTGATCTTCCGCTCCAACCTGCACATGTATGCGCAGGTCGTGGACGACCTCACCGGCGCCACGCTTGCCGCCACCTCCACCCTGGTTCTCTCCAAGGGCGGGGAAAAGGTCAGCTGCAACAAGGTTGGCGCTGAAGCGGTAGGTAAGGAAATTGCCCGTCTGGCCAAGGAGAAGAGCATCGAAAAGGTGGTCTTCGACCGTAACGGATATCTCTACCACGGCAAGATCAAGGCCGTGGCCGATGGCGCCCGCGAAGGCGGCCTCGAGTTCTAACCCGGAGAGGATAGCACTGTCATGGAACAGAATGAACTGGGTTTCATCGAGAAGATCGTCTCCCTGAACCGGGTTGCCAAAGTCGTGAAAGGCGGTCGTCGCTTCAGCTTCAGCGCCCTGATGGTCGTTGGCGATGGTAACGGGAACGTAGGATTCGGCCTCGGCAAGGCTCAGGAAGTCCCTGAAGCCCTGCGCAAGGCCACTGAACACGCTCGCAAGAACATGGTGAAGGTGCCCCTGATCGAAGGGACTCTTCCCTATGAAATCCTTGGCGAGTTCGGCGCTGGTCGCGTCATGCTCAAGCCCGCCTCCCGCGGTACCGGCATCATCGCCGGTGGCGCCGTGCGTGCTGTCATGGAAGCGGCCGGGGTGAACGATGTGCTTGCGAAGGCCATCGGGACCAACAACCCCCACAACGTGCTGCGGGCCACCATGGCCGGCCTCGCTGCCCTGCGCAGCGCGGACGCCGTGAGCGAAATCCGCGGCATGAAACTGGAAGCCCCCAGGAAGTAAGCGCCATGTCTGAAATTACGATCAAACTCGCTAAGAGCCGTATCGGCTGCACGCCCAACCAGAAGAAGACTCTGGACGCGCTCGGGCTGCGCCGCCGCGAAATGGTTAAGACCTTCCCGGATAACCCTGCCGTCCGCGGCATGATCGCCAAGGTGTCCCACCTGGTTGTTGAGGTTACCAAAGCATGAATCTGAACGAACTCTATCCCTTCGCGGAAGATCGCAAGTCCCGCAAGCGCGTGGGCCGTGGTTCCGGTTCCGGCTTGGGATGTACGTCCGGCAAGGGTAACAAGGGTCAGAACGCCCGCGCTGGCGGCGGTGTCCGCCCCGGCTTTGAAGGCGGCCAGATGCCCCTTCAGCGCCGTCTGCCCAAGCGTGGTTTCAAGAACTATCTCTTCAAGGTCGAATACGAAGTGATCAATATCGCTCGCCTCGTGGCCGCCTTTGAAGGCAAGAGCGAAATCTCCCTTGATGACATCTACGATCGCGGCCTCTGCCCCTTCGGCGCTCCGGTGAAAATCCTGGGCGAAGGGGAACTCTCCGCCGCCATCAAGGTGGAAGCGCATAAGTTCAGCCAGTCCGCTGCGGATAAGATCCGCGCCGCTGGCGGTGAAGTCAAAGAACTGGAAGTGGAAGGGTAGGTGACTCGTGGCTCTTGGTGGTGCGGATAACCTTGCCCGTTCGCCTGAACTGCGTACAAAGCTGCTCTGGACGCTGGGCCTTCTCTGCGCGTACCGGATCGGGGTGCATATCCCGGTTCCGGGCGTCGACGGGGGGGCCCTCGCCCACTTCTTTGAAAGCGTGGCAGGCACCCTGTTTGGTCTGTTCGACATGTTTTCCGGCGGCGGCCTGCGGAACGTTTCCGTGTTCGCCCTCGGTATCATGCCGTACATTTCGGCCTCAATCATCCTTCAACTCCTGCAGGTGGTCAGCCCCGAGCTGAAGCGCATGGCCAAGGAAGAGGGTGCGGCAGGGCGCCGGAAAATCACCCAGTACACGCGCTACAGCACGGTTCTTATCACCATCATTCAAGGCTTCGGCATCGCCGTGGGCCTTGAAACCATGTACAGCCCCGGCGGCGTTCCCGTCGTCCTCGAACCGGGCTGGACCTTCCGCATCATGACCATGCTGACCCTGACCGCTGGTACTGTGCTCATCATGTGGCTCGGCGAACAGATTACGGAAAAGGGTATTGGCAACGGTATTTCCCTGATTATCTTTTCAGGTATCGTTGTGGGCATTCCCGGTGCTCTGGTGAAGTCCTTCCAGCTCATCAAGCTGGGCGACATGAGCCTGTTCATCGCTCTTGCCCTCGTGATTTTGATGGTTGCGGTGCTCATTGGCGTCGTCTTCATGGAACGTGCCCAGCGGCGCATTCCCATCCAGTACGCCAAGCGCCAGGTTGGGCGGAAGATGTATGGCGGCCAGTCCACGCACTTGCCGCTGCGCGTGAATACGGCCGGGGTTATCCCGCCCATTTTCGCGTCGAGCTTGTTGCTGTTCCCGGCCACGATGGCGAACTTCGACATCGCGGATTGGCTGAAAACGGCGGCTTCGTGGTTTACGCCTTCTTCCATTCTGTATAATGTGATCTTCATCGCCCTGATTTTCTTCTTCTGCTTCTTCTATACGGCCATCATCTTCGATCCGAAGGATGTGGCCGAGAACCTGAAGAAGGCTGGCGGCTTCATCCCCGGCATTCGCCCCGGTGAAAAGACGCAGGAATATCTGGACGCTGTCCTTTCTCGCCTGACCCTTTGGGGTGGCGTGTATATCTCGGTTATTTCAGTGCTTCCCATGCTCCTCATTGCGGAGTTCAACGTGCCGTTCTATTTCGGCGGTACGAGTATCCTCATCCTTGTGGGTGTCGCAATGGACTTCATGTCGCAGATCGAGTCCCATCTCATCTCGCGCCAGTATGAAGGGCTGATGGGCAAGACCCGGATTAAGGGGCGGAGCTGATCGTGAAGAAGTACCGCGGCGTTTTCCTCAAAAATGAGAGGGAAATAGGCCTTCTGCGCGAAGCGAATAGAATGGTCGCGATGATTTTGGACGAGTTGGGCAGGCAGGTTCGCCCCGGCCTCCCGACCATGCACTTCGAAGAGATCGTCCAGAACATGTGTCGCGAATTCAAGGTGAAGCCCGCGTTTCAGGGCATGTACGGTTTTCCGTACGGCCTGTGCTGCTCGGTGAATGAAGTCATCGTGCACGGGTTCCCTTCCGAAGACGTCATCCTCAAAGAAGGCGACATTGTCAGCTTTGACGTGGGGACCGTATATGAAGGGTTCTATGGGGACGCGGCCCGTACCTTCGCCGTGGGGGATGTTTCCCCCGAGGCGGCCCGCTTGTTGCGGGTGACGGAAGAAAGTCTCGCCCTGGCTGTGGCCGAAGCGAGATCCGGTAATGAACTCAACGACATCGCTGGCGCTGTGCAAAAACACGCCGAAGGTGCCGGGTTCCATGTGGTAAGGCGGTTTGTTGGGCACGGCATCGGTTCGACGTTGCACGAAAAACCCGAAGTTCCCAACTACGTTGTGACCACGAAACCGGCGTTGCCGCTCAAGACAGGCATGGTGCTGTGTATTGAGCCCATGATCACGGTGGGAACACCGGAAGTGGAGATTCTGGACGACAAGTGGTCGGCGGTGACCCGAGACAGGAGTCTCGCCGCCCATTTTGAGCATTGTGTGGCTATCCTTCCGGGTGGACCCCAGATACTGGACCTTCCTTGAAGAAAACCATGTCGTGCATTGACAGCATGTAAAAAAAGAGCTAAGGCTTCCTGTTCCGGCAGTATTTTTGTGCTGCCGAGGAAACCTGTGGAGAGACTTGTCATGAAAGTCAGGCCATCCGTAAAAAAGATTTGCCCGAAGTGCAAAGTCATCCGGCGTAAGGGCGTACTCAGGGTTATCTGCGAAAATCCCCGGCACAAGCAGCGCCAGGGCTAGCCTTCAGGAGAAAGACTGTGGCCAGAATAGCTGGTGTTGACCTGCCCAGAGGCAAGCGCGCGGACATCGCGTTGACTTACATCTACGGCATCGGCCGTGTAACGGCCTTGAAAATTCTTGACGCTTCGGGCGTCAACTGGACTCGCGGCATCGATGATCTCACCGCTGAAGAACTGAACGAAGTCCGTAAGGAACTCGAACAGAGCTACAAGGTGGAAGGCGACCTGCGCCGCGAAATTTCTATGAACATCAAGCGTCTCATGGACATCGGTTGCTACCGTGGCCTGCGTCACCGCAAGGGCCTGCCGGTAAGAGGGCAGCGTACCAAGACAAACGCAAGAACCCGCAAGGGTCCGGTAAAGACCATCGCAAACAAGAAGAAGTAAGGGAGGGTGTTTCGTTTTGGCACAGCAGAAAGGCAAAAAGGTTGTTGTTCGCCGCCGCAGAGAGCGTAAGAACATTGAAAACGGTGCTGTACACATTCAGTCCACATTCAACAACACCATCGTAACCATCACCGACACACAGGGCAACGCCATTTCTTGGGCAAGCTCTGGCGGACTGGGCTTCCGTGGCTCCAGAAAGTCTACTCCGTTCGCTGCACAGACAGCTGCTGAAACCGCAGCAAAGGCAGCAATGGAACACGGTCTGAAGTCTGTAGAAGTATACGTAAAGGGTCCGGGATCCGGCCGTGAAGCTGCGATCCGTGCACTGCAGACCGTTGGTCTGGAAGTGAAGATGATCAAGGACGTTACTCCGATTCCCCACAACGGATGCCGTCCGCCGAAAAGACGTCGTGTCTAATCACACTTACAGGAGGTGTAATATATCATGGCAGTAAGCAGAGAACCGATTCTCAAGAGATGCCGCTATCTGGGTATCAGCCCGATGGTTATGGGTATCTCCAAGCAGTCTAACCGTAATCCGGGTGCCGGAAACCGCAGAAAGGTTTCTGAATACGGAATGCAGCTGAAGGAAAAGCAGAAGCTGAAGTTCATCTACGGTGTAGGCGAAAAGCAGTTCTTCCACCTGTTCGAAATCGCAAGCAAGATGGAAGGCAAGGCTGGTGACAACCTGATCGCTTGTCTGGAATCCCGTCTGGACAGCGTTGTATTCCGCATGGGTCTCGCTTTGACCCGCAGAGAAGCAAGACAGCTGGTAACACACGGCCACTTTACCGTAAACGGCCAGCATGTGAATATTCCGTCTTATCGTGTCAAGGAAGGCGACGTAGTCGCTCTGGCAGAAGGCAGCCGTGACAGTGCAAAGTTCAAGGACATTGCAGAACAGACCGCAGACCGTACCGTACCGGTATGGCTGGAACCGGATAAGGAAAACTTTTCCGCAAAGGTCGTTCGTATGGCAAAGCCGGAAGATCTGGACTATGAGGTTGCAGCACACCTGATCGTCGAGTTGTACTCCAAGTAATCATTTGCAATTTACGGAACATAGAGAAGGATCACTCCCGGGGCGTATGCCTCAGGAGTGGTCTGATGCAAGGTCCTGCCGTACCAAGGAGCATCTGCGGCCGTGGTATGTCAGGAACAACCACAGACAAAGCTACCAAGCATAGGAGGGTGTTTTTATGCTGGAGAAGATTGAAAAGCCGGAACTCGACACAGTGGATCTGCGAAGCGACGGAAAATACGGTAAGTTTGTATTGGCACCGCTGGAACGTGGCTATGGTATCACCCTTGGCAACAGTCTGCGGCGTGTGCTGCTCTCCTCATTGCCCGGTGTGGCTGTGAATTCCGTGAAGATCGATGGCGTACACCATGAATTGAGTACGATTCCCGGTGTAAAAGAGGATGTGACGGAAATCATTCTCAGCCTGAAGGGACTCACCGCAAAGCTCTACGGCGACGGACCGAAAACGGTCTATATCGAAGCAGAGGGCGAGTGCGAAGTTACCGCCGGCGACATCAAAACCGACTCTGAAGTGAATATCCTCGACCCGGGTATGCATATCGCAACTCTGGGTAAGGGTGCAAAGCTGTATATGGAAATCGTCATTGATAAGGGCAGAGGCTACGTTTCTGCAGAGCGTAACAAGCAGATGATGAATACGCCTATCGACGTGATCGCAGTAGACAGCATCTATACCCCTGTTCTGAAAGTCAACTATCAGGTAGAAGACACCCGTCTGGGTCAGGTCACAGACTATGACAAGCTCACTATGGAAGTGTGGACAGACGGCACCATCTCTGCCAAGGAAGCGATCTCTCAGGCAGCCAATCTCCTCAATGAGCACCTCCGGCTGTTCATCGATCTCTCTGATGAAGCCAGCATTGCAGAAGTGCTCGTAGAAAAGGACGATAAGGGTAAGGAAAAGATCCTGGAAATGACTATCGAAGAACTGGATCTTTCCGTGCGGTCATTCAACTGCTTAAAGCGTGCCGGAATCAATACCGTGGACGATTTGATCAACAAGTCGGAGGAAGAAATGCTGAAGGTCCGTAACCTCGGTAAGAAGTCCTTCGATGAGGTGCGGGAAAAGCTCCAGTCCCTGGGCTTTGATCTCGCTAGTGAGGAAGACTAAGCGTCTGGTTTCGATCAGACGTTCAACAAGACCGAGCCTTGCAGAATCCTGTCCCCGCCGCGGGACGGCTCTGCAGCTAGAAAAAGGAGTGAATAACAATGCCGGGTACCAGAAAACTGGGCAGACCGACCGATCACAGAAAGGCGATGCTGCGTGGAATGGTAACATTCCTGCTGGAAAATGGTCAGATCGAAACAACTGTCACTCGTGCCAAGGAAGTACGTGCAGTTGCTGAAAAGATGATCACTATCGCAAAGTCGGATGATCTGCATTCAAAGCGTCAGGTTATGGCTTATGTAACCAAGGAGAGCGTTGCAAAGAAGCTCTTTGACGAAATCGCACCGAAGTATGCTGACCGCAAGGGCGGCTACACCCAGATCGTGAAGATTGGACCTCGCCGCGGCGACGCAGCAGAGATGGCAATCATCAAGCTGGTATAAGTTGTGTAATAGCCGGCACCGCCGTGTGCCGTAACAGACAGGCGAAGCATCGTACAGGTGCTTCGCCTGTTTTGTTGTGCGGGGCTGTCCAGATGCAGGGACATGGCACGGAAATCAATTTTCAAAAATATGTTGATTTAAATTGTGCCAAATTATGAAGTTTGACAAGTGAGGCTCCCCTGAAAGGGGAGCTGGCAGTGCGTAGCACTGACTGAGGGGTTTCCACTTATGCCGAAAACGTCATAAAAAGATTTTACGAAAAAACCTCTCCACCGCCTAACGGCGGTCCCCCTCTCCTTTCAGGAGAGGCTATTAAGCAGTGTCCGCATTCCCCAAAGTGGAAAACTTCTCCCACAGCTTTGTGGAAAAGACACGCCGTGTCAATCCGGCACAGTTTTCAACATTGTGGAAAACCATTTCGGATGACGGCGGAGGTGTTTTCCACAAAAAATCCACCAAAGAGGAAAACTTGTGGAAAACGTTTTTTCGCAAAAAATTCCCGTTTCCGGCGGTCTGCCGGTGCTAATTCCAAAAAACCAATGGTTTTTGTCGAAAACGCACTGCGTTTCTTGTGGAATACTCTAAAAATGAAGTCTATATTTTGTACAATTCTACTAAAAAATGCGTATCTCTCTTTACATTTTGCGAGTTTTAGAGTATAATTTGAATGAAGGTTTCTGCCTGCCCTGCAGTGCAGGAACATATAAGCAGAAAAGCCGCCAGGATGCGGGAACACCGCCTTGATTTTTCGGTGTCCCCTTGCCCGTATCCGGCAGGTTCTGCCAGCCTGAAACGTGCCATTTTTGTGCGAAACTGCCGGACGCATGGCAAAATGCGAGCCGGCTGGTCTGGCGTATTGGGATATTATACAATTATAGGTTTCCTGATTCGTCGAGTTTACACAAAAACTTTGCGTATCTATTGACTTTTCTGTTGGGATATTCTATAATAAGAATAATTGGAACAGCATGAATCAGAGAAGCGATTCCTGCGGAGATTTCGACCAAGATTTTTTCGACTGCATGCCGCCGGCTTGGAACACCGGCAGGGCGTGCGGACAATCAGAGGAGGATAACACATGAAAGCAAAACACACACTTGCTGGTGCTCTGGCACTTGCAATGCTTGCTTCTACTGCTGTTTCGTTTCAGGTTTCGGCTGCTGACACAGCAGTGACCTTGAAGGGTGCAAAGGTAGAGGCAGAGGCTGGCGGAGAATTTTCTCTGGAAGACATTCCGTCTACGAAGGTAAACGTCATGGACTTCGCAGTGACCTATGATCAGACTATTCTGAACGTAGACAGCGTGAAGATCGGCAAGTCTGCTGATGTTGATGTTTCCGGCGACAGTACCGCCAGCGATGCTCCGGTATTTGCCACCAACATCAAGAACGGCGAGATCACTGTCAGCTGGACGACCGCACTGGACTCCAATTCCTGGATCTCTGAGGACGGTGTGATCCTGACCATTACCGGTACTGTAAAGGAAGGCGTGGCAGACGGCACCGTAACTCCGATCGACTTCGCACCGGTTACCCGTGAAACTTATGACGGCTCCGGCAAGAACAATTCCAGCATGGTGATCGGCTATGTATACGGCGGCGATTCCGCTACCTATACGATCAACGCAGAAGCTGGCTCCGTGACCATCGGCAGCAAGCAGACCACCACTGAAACCACTGTGACCACTACTGAAGGCGGCAAGGATACCACCGCTACAGAAGCGACTACTACCGCTACTGAGAGCAAAACAGATGTCACAAAGGCAACTACCACGATCTCCGGCAACATTGTTACCGGTACGGTAGCACCGGGCAGCGTGCTGTACGGTGATGTCAACTGTGATGCCCGCGTGGACATTACCGATGCCGTTATGCTGAACAAGGCAGCAGCCGGCGTGGTTACTCTGAACGACACACAGCGGAAGAACGCAGACTGCAACGGTGATGAAGAAGTTGGCTCGCAGGACGCAACCACACTGCTGATGTTCCTCGTAAACATCATTAAGACTCTGCCGTATTCAGACTAATCTGTTTCACGGCAACCACAAATTTTTCGTATATTTAGGAGAAGTGTTCCGAGGGGGAATGCGGCTCCTGATATAGGCAATATTTCATTTACGTATTTGTCGGCAATACCGGCAAGGAAAGGAAAGGAAAACATGAAGAAACGAACAAAGAAGGTTCTGTCCTTCGGCGTTGCAGCTCTGATGGCAGTTTCTGCACTGCCGTTCAGTGCACTGTCGGTTTCGGCTTCGATTCCCACAAAACAGACCGAAAATGGCGGCACACCGTACAATTTCCTCCTCGAGGAGCAGGGAAGCGGCGTACAGACCATCAGCATCTCTAAGGACGAGATCGCTGCTGGCGATGTTACCAAGACTCTGGACGTTTTCATCGATTCTGAAGAATGGCCTGATGACAACTACCTGAGCTCTGTAAAGCTGAACTGGGTTGCAACCAAGGACGCTACCTTCGCAGACGGCGGTGCAATTGCAAACAGTATCTACTATCAGAACGTTTTCAACGCATCTACCAAGGTCAACCAGCATGATGTCACTATGCCGAACGGTCTGGGCACAATCGTAGGCACTCCGTATAGCGGTGCATTCTGCATGTCCCCGATGTTCGAAGAGGATGAAGACCTGCACACCTGGAGCTACAACGACGCTCAGAGTAACGGCGTAGTCAGAGAAATTGCTTGTGACAAGATCTTTGGTGCCAATCTGATCGCCAACGGCGACAACAAGGTCAAGTTCGAATACGACTACTATGCAAATGCAGACGATTATCTGGCAGACAAGAATGCAGATAAGGCTACTCACAAGTCCCATAAGGTACAGGAATGCGATGTCAAGCAGAAGGAAGACGGTACACCGTACATCGAATATTCCTACATCAATCCGGGCGGGGAAGTTGCTGCAAACTATGTTGAAAAGACTGTTACAGTAGATCTGCCGTGCTATTCCACCACTCGTTTCGTAAAGGACTCTGATGGAAATGACTGCGTTCCGGACATCAACAACTACTATTCCTGGGGCTTCATTGCTGCTTCTTCGGATGACCGTACATACTTTGTTGGTGGAAAGTCTACTGACCTGCGTTTCACTTCCTTCGATGTTGTTGTTCCGAAGGATACCGCAGAAGGCACCTATTATGTACAGATCTGCAGCCGCAATGCAAACAAGGATCTGATCCCGATGCCGTCCGCTGCTGATTTCGACAGCGTAAAGGCAGATCAGGAAAACTATCGTGCAACAGTAGGTCCGCTGGAAGATATGTCCACTGCAATTCAGGGTAAGAAGGATGCAGCTACTTACTCTCTGCCGCAGGATCCTTCCAAGGCAATCGTAAAGATCGTAGTTGGCGACGGTACTGTAACAGATACCACCACCACTGCCGCAGAAACCACAACCACTGAAAACAGCACCACTGCTGCAACAACCGCTGCAACTACTGTTACCACCGATGACAAGAGCGATGAATTCGCTTGGAAGATCGGCGAAGTAGCTTGCGAACCGGGCGACAAGAAGGTTAAGCTGGAAGTAACACAGACAAATGGTATCAGCACCACTGGTATCGTTGGTTCTATGATCGTTCCGGAAGCAACCCGCAAGATCCTGTCTGTTCCGAGTTCTTACAAGAAGATCTCCAACTGCTTCAAGATCGGCGATGCATATCCGGCACTGAGCCAGACCATGATGAATACACAGGAATACAGCGAAACTGGCCGTCTGGTATTCTCCATGAGCTCCAACGGCAGCATGGGCATTGTTTCTGGTAACACTCTGGCTGCGTTCACCATGGACGTTGCTGATAAGGACACCGTTACAGCAGCAGCTAAGGAAGCTGGTCTGGAACTGAAGAGCGACAAGAACGGTAAGTACTATCTGTTCCCGGTAACTTGGATGGAAGACGGCGTAGACATCGGCTACAGCGATGACGGTAAGGGCAACCTGACACCGGTTGAAGTTAAGCGTTTTGACTATCGTGACACCGAAGATAACGATGTTCATACACAGGTGAAGTACATCGACGGCGGCTTCAAGGTTTATGTTGACAAGAGCACTGATCCGGTTGAAAAGACCATCAAGTGGGAAATCGACAAGGTTAACTGCAAGCCGAGCGATTCTAAGGTAAAGCTGAACGTAACACAGACCAACGGTATCGACACTCCGGGTGTTGTTGGTTCTCTGCTCGTTCCGGAAGTAACTCGTCAGATCCTGTCTATCCCGAGTTCTTACAAGAAGATCTCCAACTGCTTCAAGGTTGGTAATGTATATCCGGCACTGAGCCAGACTATGCTGAATACACAGGAATACAGCGAAACTGGCCGTCTGGTATTCTCCATGAGCTCCAACGGCAGCATGGGCGTTGTTTCCGGCGAAACACTGGCAACATTCACCATGGACATTGCTGATCTGGCAACTGTAAAGTCTGTTGCAGAAGCAAACAATCTGGAACTGAAGTCTGATGAAAACGGTTCTTACTACGAGTTCCCGGTAAACTGGATGGAAGACGGCGTAGACATCGGCTACAGCGATGATGGTAAGGGCAACCTGACACCGGTTGAGGTTAAGCGTTTTGACTATCGTGATACTGAAAACAACGATATCCACACCAGCGTAGATTACGTAGCAGGTGCATACAAGGTATACGTTGATGCAGAAACCACTACAACTGACGCAACTACCACTACCGAAGAAACCACAACCACTACTACCACAACTACAGAAGCTACCACCGCAGCAACCACAGTTGCTACAACTGCTGCAACCACAGTTGCTACAACTGCTGCAACTACAGCTGCTACAACTGCTGCAACCACTACAGAAGCTAGCATCGTTGCAACCACAGCTGCTACAACTGCTGCAACCACAGCTGCAACCACTACCACAACAGAAGAGCCTGTAACCCAGAAGATGGTTTGGGCTCTGGATAAGCTGACAGTAACTCCGGGTCAGGGCTCCACTGATGGTGACAACCTGAGCTATGCAATTACTGTTCAGAACGCTCTGAAGACCGGTGCCCTGCAGGGTACAATTGATCTGCCGGAAGCAACCAAGGAACTGCTCCAGTGGCCGTATGGTACAACCGACATGCAGGTCAAGGTATTCAACCGTTACTACAAGGATCTGAGAAATACGGTATATGCAACGATGCCGACATTCCAGATCGACCTGATGAACTTCTGGAAGGAAGAAGCAAACACCAAGATCCACTTCGGTCTGATGTGTGATGCAAACACCGATTTCGTAGAACCGGCTTCTGCAAACGGCACACTGTACAGCATGCCGATCGCAATTCCGGACGAAGCAACCGTACAGGCACTGGCTACTAAGTATGGCATCGAATATGATGAAACACTGGGCGGCTATGTATTCCCTGTAAACTGGGCTGAACTGGGCACCGACATCTCTTACTCCAAGGATGGCAACGGCAACGTTGTTCCGGTTTCTATCGACCGTTTCGCTCTGACAAACAGCAGCAACGTGAAGTATGACTTCGCTGAAACTGTTGACCTGCAGGATGGTTACATCTGTGTAAAGGTTCCGAAGGCAACTCCTACCACTACTACAGAAGCAACCACTACAACAACTACTGAGGTTACTACCGCAGCAACAACTGCAGCTACAACCGCAGCAACTACTGCAGCTACTACTGCAACAACAACTGCTGAAGCTGAGCTGAAGATCGAAGCAAATCCGGACGCAAACTTCTACCTGTCTGTTGACGGTCGTGCGTTCAAGGCTGCTGATCTCGTGAAGTCTGCAACTGTAAACGGCGAAAGCGTTATGGACGATCTGACCTTTGGTGCAGAAAGCCCGAAGGCACTGTTCGACAAGGAAGGCAAGGCATATGTAGATACCGAACTCGATATCCTGTATAAGGGCGAGAAGGTTGCTACTGCAAAGGTTTACATCGGTATTAAGGGCGACACCGACCTGTCCGGTAAGGTAGAGGCTACCGATATGTACTACAGCAGCTACTACATTGCAAGACAGGGTGCTGGTACCAAGAGTGCAAAGCTGCTGGATGGCACCGATTATGCAAAGGATGCAAATCTGGAGAAGCTGTCTTACTTCCTGACCGATATCGATACTGAAAGCAAGGCAGGAGAGAATTCTGCAAGCGGCAAGATCGAGGCTACTGACCTGTACTATCAGGCATACTACATTGCTCTGATGGGTGCTGGTCACAAGAGCACTACTTGGGACAATCCGGTTTGCCCGGATCTGAAGAACCTGAAGGGCTCTATGTGGGCTGAATAATCAGATTCCCTGATTTCGAACGCGTAAGCGTTTCTGACAACAAGGCTATGACAGCATAAGAAAAACCCGATGCGGGAGCATTCCCGTATCGGGTTTTTGTTTGCAAGCGTAAGGCAAGATTTGCTTCAATTTTCAAGGCTGAGGCTTTGCTTTTTTCGAATTCTGTATCGAGATAGAAAAAATCACAAAGAATGCTTGCAAAATCGTGAAAAATCGGTTATACTGAATAGTGGAGAATTGTAGGAACGCAGATTGCCGCTTTCGGGGAACCAAGGGCAATACCGCAGTTTCCCGAAAAAGCGATTTGAGAAAGGGGCATCATATTGAAGACAATTGAGGAGGCTCGCAGACTGCTGCAGTCGGAAGAATTCATGCACATCGCGGCAGTACTTGGCGGCGGTGAAGATCTGGCGGAAGCTTATCGGAACCGGCTGCTGTGTGCCATTGACAGTTTTGTGCAGCTGTACGGCAGCGGTCGGGAAATTGCCATTTTTTCTGCACCGGGACGGACAGAACTGGGCGGAAACCACACCGACCACCAGCATGGTCACGTACTGGCGGCAAGCATCAATCTGGACGTGATCGCTGTTGTGGCAAGACGGGAAGATACCACGATCCGGGTGCATTCAGAGGGCTTTCCGGAAGATGAGATCTCTCTGGAAGAACTGGAACCGGTAACGGATAAAAAGCCCACAGCAGCGGAACTGATCCGCGGAATCGCTGCCCGCTTCAAGCAGTACGGATGTCCGCTGGAAACCGGTTTTGATGCATACACCACCTCGCAGGTCATGGCGGGCTCTGGTCTGTCCTCATCAGCAGCTTTTGAGGTTCTGCTGGGAAATATCTGCAATGCCCTGTATGCCGAAAATCGGTTCACACCGGTAGAACTGGCACAAATGGGGCAGTATGCGGAAAACGTGTATTTCCAGAAGCCCTGCGGGTTAATGGATCAGATGGCTTCGTCAGTAGGCGGTGTTGTTGCCATTGACTTTGCCAATCCGATGCTGCCGGCAGTGCACCCAGTTGCATTTGACTTTTCCAGAACTGGTTATGTACTTTGCATTGTGGATACCGGCGGAAACCACGCAGACCTGACAGCGGAATACGCTGCGATTCCGGCAGAAATGCAGGAAGTGGCAAAGTATTTCGGCAAGGACGTTCTGGCGGAAGTTCCGTCGGCACAGGTGCTGCGTTCCATTCCGGAACTGCGGAAAGCCTTCGGTGACCGTGCAGTGCTCCGTGCGATGCACTTTTATCGGGAGGACGGACGGGTACAGGGCGAATCTGATGCACTGGATCGGGGCGATTTCGAGGCGTTCCTGCACCTGGTACAGAACTCCGGACAGTCTTCCTATTGCCTGCTGCAAAACGTCTACCCGTCCTCAGCACCGGAAGACCAGCCCATCTCCATTGCCCTTGCAGTCGGCTCGGCAGTGCTGGGCGGCAGGGGAGCGATCCGTGTACACGGCGGCGGTTTCGGCGGAACAGTACAGGCATTTGTGCCGGCTGTGCTGCTGTCCCAGTTTCAGGAGGGTATGGAATCCGTTCTGGGAAAGGGCTGCTGCCACGTGCTGCGAATTCGTTCTGTTGGCGGCATGACTGTATTGATATAAGGCAGCATTGTGCTTTTGTGCAGTGCTGCTGAAAGTTTGCCTTTCAGGGCAAACTGATAGGAGGGAAAATTCCCTCTCCATTTGACAGAAATTGAAAGGAAGCGTAAAGTAACATGGGAAAAATTCTGGTCACTGGCGGTACTGGCTTTATCGGCAGTCATACTTGTGTGGCATTGATCAATGCCGGCTATCAGGTCGTGATTATGGACAATCTCTGCAATTCAAAGGTGGAGGCAGTTGCCCGTATCGAGATGATCACCGGAAGGCATGTGCGGTTCTATCGTACAGATATGCGTGACGAGGAGGACATGCGGCAGATTTTTGAGGACAACAAGATCGATGCCGTAATTCACTTTGCCGGTCTGAAGGCAGTTGGCGAATCGGTGGAAAAGCCGCTGGAATACTACGAGAACAACATCAGCGGTACACTCTCCCTGCTGCGTGTCATGCGGGAGTATCACTGCAACGTGATAATTTTCTCCTCCAGTGCGACCGTTTACGGCTGCAACAATGAGGCTCCCTACGTGGAGGAAATGCCGACCTCTGCAACGAATCCCTATGGCTACACCAAGGTCATGATCGAACAGATTCTGCGGGACGTTTGCACTGCCAATCCGGAGTTCACGGCTGTGGCTCTGCGGTATTTCAACCCGATCGGTGCTCATAAGAGCGGAACCATCGGTGAGAATCCAAATGGTATCCCGAACAACCTGATGCCATATATCACACAG
>ENA-ORUX01000936-ORUX01000936.1-human-gut-metagenome-genome-assembly--contig:-NODE-936-length-24735-cov-9.324230_pt1 | contig 24735 bp, 26 predicted proteins | sample MGYA00242087_ERZ509225 | MGnify/ENA primary metagenome ERZ509225 (study PRJEB26280, sample SAMEA2338864) | human gut metagenome | biome: human gut; feature: human-associated habitat; material: faeces... | reverse complement strand
ACTTTTACCTACTACTTGCTCAAGGTAGGATTTATACCGCCCTTACGGGCGCACTTGGTTTTGCATAAAATCTTGTTTTACCTGCACCAGAACCACCGATCACTATGGTATTCAAATTTCTTCGATGCTTTTTCCCATCTAATCCCATTCGTACATTCTGAGAAAAGACTTTGTTGGTAAAGTAAACTTTATTGGCGTATTTCTTACATACAGTATTAGGATTGGCCCATTTTGCTGAACCATATTCTTCTGTTCGCCTATAGTTCTTAGCTGAAGATAAATACATCCCAATAGCTAATGCATACACAATCAGAAAGATACCAATTGTTTTTAATGTTAAATCTGTCCATTGAATAGAAAAGGGATGATCTAAAGCTTCACTCAGACATAGAATTGCATTGATTAATCCTTTATCCATATAAGGTGCAATCAACAAGGAAAACCATATTGTAGGTATCAGCAATAAACCTAAGAACACATATTCATCTTTTCGTTTGTATATAAATATCAGCTCCTTTCTCTATAAACAAAAAAGCAACCCAATTGGATTGCTTAAAATTCTGAATTTGTAGTCATAAATTCAATTAAATTTACGTGTTTTATGCCGTTTCTTTTTTGAAGTAAATAATCAGTAGTCATTACATATTTTGGATAATTATCTTTAATGGATTCTAATGATTTATACTCTCTGTCTTCTGTTTGTTTGCTTAGCGCAATGGTGTAAGCTACTTGAACATAAGAATAATTCATGTTGTGATCTCTTAAAATAAAATCACATTCTAATTTTCCTATTCTTCCAACGCTGATGGAATAATCGTGGCTTTTTGCATAGAAATAAATAATGTTTTCAAGAACTGGTCCATAATTGATTTGATTATCTGTATTTAAAGAAAAATAAAAACTTAAATCAGATACATAATATTTCTTTTCACCTGATAATGATTTTTTAGATTTCATATCAAAGCGTGAACATTCATACAGAATTTTTGCATCAACCAAAGTTTGAATATAATTGGATACAGTATTTCTAGTGATTTTCATGCCATTCTTTTCTAACGCCTTTTGTAAACTTGAAATACTTGTTGTAGAACCAAAATTATTAATAATGAAATGTTCTACAGATTCAAAAGCTTCTTTGTTCTTTATTTTCACACGTCTACGAATATCTTTTTCAAATATTTCTTTTACAACGCTTTCTGTATAAGTTCTTTTTGTTTGTAAATCATCAAATTGAATGGTTCTAGGGAATCCACCTTCAAGAATATAGTTGTTTAATTCTACTAAAGGATTTGGATTGATTGGCTTATTATAGAAACGTTTTATATCTTCATATTCATCAAAAGATAGCGTATATAATTCAAATTCTACATAACGGCCTGTTAATTTAGTGGCTAATTCACCACTTAATAAATAAGAATTCGATCCTGTGATAAAGATAGAATAACCCCCATCTGTTCTGTATCCATTTATAACTTCTTCAAAATTGTCTACATTTTGAATTTCATCAATAAATAAGTATTTATGATTATCAACGGTAGAGAGTGTTTCAATTAAATTATCTAGATCATTAGCTTTATTGATGTTACGATTTTTCCTGCTATCAAGATCAATATAGATAATTTGCTCATCTTTGATACCAGTGCTTTTTAATTCTTCACAAATCGTTTGCATTAGGCTGCTTTTGCCACAACGTCTTACTCCTGTAATTACTTTAATTAAATCTTCTTGATCATAAAACGGACGAATTTTTTTTAAATATTTTTCTCTCTTAAATAAATCCATCACACTCACCTCAAGCAAAGTTTAACAAATATAAAGTAAAGAAGCAACATGTTAACGATACAAAAAATGCTATATTTTCAATATCTGCTGCGATAACTAACTATTTTTGTGGAAGCTTGTCGAAATAGGCTTTATTTACATTTGCATCACAGACTTTGACAATCAATGAATCTAGAAAGTCATAATTCTTATGTGCCATGCGTTGCTTATCTCTTAAATCGGCAAGAGCACGTACAATAATTCGCCTTTCTGTATCATCCACTTGTATTTCAATCATTTCTTCTTTTTGTTTTCTAAACCAGTTCATAATCGTTATCTCACTTTCTTTTTAGATTTGTTTTTGACAGGCATTTTAGGCGCAGCTGATTTTAATTTTTCCTGTTTGATTTCCTGCAGTTCTTTGCGAACAGAAGGTCTATCCGTAGTAGCTATTGATCTTTTTCTTGCGACGGCTTTCTTCTTGTTTTCTTTCTTCAATGTTTTTGAAGATGGCTCGAACGGAGTACCGTCTTTGCTCATCCGAGCCAGTTCGGGGTTTGTTTTTTCATCCATTAATTTGGATAGCAATGCATCATGCTCTTCATCACTCATTGGCTTTATATCCTTTTGTGATAATACACTTTCTCTTATGGCTTTGGTATCAATTGTGGCTAAATCAAATTTATCCACCATTCTTGATATCTTGGATGCATCTTCAGCACGAACCATAATATCTACAATTCCATCGGTGTTGTTCTTTTCTTTTAAAACGGAGTAGAGTACACCATAATGCTTTGCTTCTGTACAAAACTTTTCTAAATCGGAATGATGAATCGCAAAGACTTTGAGTTCCTTGCCAGATTTCAACATGTTATCGAGATTTGTTCTTCCTTTGATTTTTTTGTTGTCAGTAAGAATAGCATATAAAGTAACCGCAAGAGATTTAGCAGCTGTACCACCAGCTTTTAAACCAATCTCAGCAGCCACTTCAATGCCTTCAAGTGTCATCTTCATCATTTGATCGGCAGTATCAGCACTGTTCATAAGTTAAAGCTCCTTTCATATTCGATTTGTTGTTGATTACGTTCATCTTCTAATTCTTGAATTTGTTTAAGCTTTTCTTCCATATCAGGAACTCTCTTTTCTATATCTTCACATATTTTGATTTCCTTTTTCCCATGTGCAATTTTAGAAGTAAGAGTATCTTTATCCTGTTCAAGTTGTTGTTTTAATTCTGAATCGTGCGTTCGTTTGATTTTGTTGTAAATGCATCTACGCTGACTGATCCATGTTGTAATTTGTTCTTGCATAGATAATTTAAAGGCAAGCACGTCTTCAAGGGTTTCAAGATCATGCTTGCCTGCAAAAGTATTTTCATTTGTGATTTTGTCCATATAAATAAGATCCTTTCTGAGTTGTGGACTTGGATAGTGTTGTTTGCTTCCTTTAGGGCGAATGATACCTAGGGCATAACAGTATTTAAAATAAAGTGCTTTGATTCCTTTCAGCTTTTTGTGGTCTCCCTGATATTCTTTGCAGGGGATAATGTCTGCAACAGGCTGCATAGGGAAGAGATAGTTATTGTTGATACGCTCAACAAGATGTTCCTCATCATAATAATTATCACGAGTTAATTTGTAGAATCTAAATGTTCGTTTGGATTGTGGATGTTTGAGTGTCCAGTGTTTACCGGATAAGTCAACCTGGTATCCAATTCCTTCTAATCCTTCTTTAAACTGATCCAGTGTACGAGCATAGGAAAGGACAGTATCTACATCGTAGCGAATAATTTTACGAAAGTAGATCCCATCTTTCTTTTCAGCATTCCATTCTCCATAGTTCATTGCTTTGCCACTCGGATTTTCGATGATGGATAAACCATGTTCTTTACAGATTGCATCATTTAATTCACGGAAGTGGTCAATGTCACTTTTACGGTTGTCATACTTCATGCCATCTACCCATGAAACAGAATTGATGACAAAGTGATTATGCAGATGTTCTTTATCCAGGTGCGTAGACACAACTACTTCAAAGCGATTACCCCACATTTGTTTGGCAAGTTGTACACCTAATGCATGACATTCTTCAGGAGTAACTTCACCTGGTTTAAAAGACTGCACGGCATGAAAGGCAAGTCTACCATCCATTTTGTTGTAGGAAAGTTTGGTGTTCATCATTTGTTTTAAAGAAGTTTTTGGATCACAGTTGATGCCAGTAATATATTCTTTCTCATTGGTTTTGTAACCTTGCGTTGTATAAGCAAGAACTTCTTTTAATCCATCACCAAGTTCTGTTGTCTTATCCGGATTTTTAATATAGTTGAGAACACGATTCAAATCATCTTTGACTGCCCATATTTTTGTGATTGCCAAGTTATCACCTTCCTTCATTTTATTGGGTCATTTATTGCACCATAGGAAATTTCAATTCCATCGGTTCTCGTATTAAAATCATGATTTCGTTGATTTGGCTTTGAAGCAATTCGAAGTTTTGGACATATATTGATTCATCAATACCATTTTGTGTATAAACACTTTTAGAAATATCACTTAAGGATTTAGCGATTTGTCGAAGTATTCCAATAGTTTCAATGAGTTCAGTGCTTGGAGAAGGTTTTGGAACTAAACCGTTTATACACATACGAAGGTAGGATTCTCTAGATAAATTCGATTCTTGAACTAGTTTATTTAAATGATTTAACTCATCATCATTTAACCGAATTACAAATTGTTTCGTTCTCTTCCGCATTTTTGTTATAAAAAGCACCTTGCATAAACAACAAAGTCATCATTCCAACAAAACCACCACAAGTAAAACATCCAAAACATAAGATTAGTGTATTTAACATTTGTTTAAATCCTCCATTCAAAAAAAGCTATCTTAATTGAGATAGCCAAGGGTCTTAGGGATATTCCCTAAATACTAGTCTTTTGGATATCCAAAGACGTTGCTTGCTACAACTGTAGACACAAATTGGCTACAGTTTTTTCTTATCCGGAATCAGATCTGCAAGATCCTGATCCATCTTTTCTAACATTTCCTTTTTCTGATTCAGTATTTTTAAATTGGCAGTTAGCGTATTGTTTTCTTCCGAAAGGGATTTTATCCGTTGCTCATTTTTGATTTTCTTTTTTTCGATACTGGCAATTCTTTTGATGATATCTTCGTATTTGATCATTTTAAAATCTCCGACTTTTAATGCAGTAATTGCGAATATTTCTGTTTGAAGATTCTCTTTTGGTAGTCTTCTGCTTTTTCAAATATGTGTTCATCCTTATCGTAATGATACAAATGATCGGATAGCTTTTTATCTGGATCGACTAAAGAAGAATCATTTACTTCATGAAGCATATTTTCTAAATGCTTATAATCCAAATGACTGGAATCGCAAACCGCAATACACTCATCTGTAGAAGAAGGAATGATATATAGGCTGTGGTTTAATTTTGTTGCCAAATCATTTAAAACACCTGCATAGAACATCGTACTTGCACCATCTGTTTTATGTTCATTTGTCAAAACTACAAGATTGCGTTCTGTATCTTGCAAAGCAGTCTCTTTTGGAGTTCCAATGGCTAAAGTTTCAAGTGGAAGAATTTCTGGCTTCATGATTCTTGGAGAAGAAATGAGTGCATCATTATGAAGCTTGTTTACATCAATTCCATATACATCCATCATCTGATTGGTAACCTTAGCCGAACAAAATTGTTCTTCTGTAGTCTGAATCATGACTCGATATACAATAGCCAAGTCCCCAACAATAGTATGTGGAACTTGAGATAATTCTGATTTGTTTTCATCCGCATTGATAACATTCATATATAAATAATCTTTGATAGAATCGTAATCAAGAAGAGCATTAATATCATCTAATACTTTTTCATTTCGAATCATTTTTGTTTTCTCCTTTTTTGATTTTTTCATAATAAAAAGCCAACCTTTCTAAATTGGCTTTGCTATATTCGTGAGTTTCAATTTCAAACATTTTACATTTCCTCCAATTCTATTTCTAATCCATAAAATGGATCATTCGTGTCCACTTCATTTACATCTTCTTCATATCCTTCAATCGCAAATACCATATATTCCACAATGTCACTGTACATTTTTTCTTTTGCATCTTCTAAAGCTTTGATGCCTTCTTCATAAGAAATCGTTTCTAAAGTATTTGTACATGCTTCTTTGGAATAGGTGTATTCAGTAATCAAGTCTTCAATCGTTTCAAACATGAGCAATTGTGCCTGTACGATTTGTTTATCATCTGTATGCAGATTTTTGTAATTATAGATTTTAGTGTTGTAAGTCATTGTTTTTACCTCCTTTTGACTTTGGTATTTCATCCAGTTCGATCGAATAAACACGCTCATTTTGCTGTTCGCCAAAGAGTTGAGCCATAAGTTCAGAATCATTCTTTGTGTTTTCATAAGCATTCAGATATTCATTATCAACAAGATGAAATTTCTTCTTTTGTGTTTTTTCATTTTCAACAAGTTCTGTTGCCGTAATCTTTAGTGCTGCTTCTTCGTTAAGTTCTAATGAATCGGGTGTCTTATTTAAATCCATCAGCAATAATGTCTCATTGAAAAGAATCGGTTCTTCATCTTTTAAAGCTTTCATTTGTTTAAACATGATATTTAGAAACTGCTTTTTCACTTGATCATTAACCAACACTTCCACAGGCTGATCCAGAATATCTTTATAATGTTTGGAAGGAACAACAGTAGGTTGTTTTGTATCTGGATTAATATAGGCATAAGTCATACGACTAATGTTTTCACAGACTTCTTTAATCTTCATTTTTTGAAATAAATCAAATTGTTTGTTCAATTCAAATCACCTCATCTTTCTTTGAACAACAAAAAAGAGAAAGCAATTTTAACTTTCTCTAAATAACTTATAAATCATATTTTTATCGACTTTCTTTTAACAACCTTATTTTAGTAATAATAAAAGACGTTCGCAATCAATATTTAAAGTAGATTAATCTTCAAATGATATACTCATATTCTTAGACTTACTAATTCTTCATTTACATCTTTAGATTCTTTTGGATGATTATCAATGCATTGATATTTATTATCTAATACTTTTATGATTTTGGAAGTTGCACCAATACCAACTTCATCATTATCTAAATGAAAGATGATGGTTTTAATGTTTTTGTTTCTTTCTAGAAATGATTTTAACGCAATAGGAATATCCGCTTCTGTTTTAGATGCAATCTTGTCACTGGCTCCAGCTAAGGAAAGGTAATTGTATTGTTTAAAATCTTGATGATCCAATTTTAAAATTGTCATATAAGACAGTAAGTCAATGGCTGCTTCAAAAACATGAAGGATTGAACTATTGGAATTTGTAAAAGAAAAACTAAACGCTTTATTACTTCCACTATGATCCAGTTTGTAATTTTTAAATATGCTTCTTTTAAAAGCGTAAGACGGCTTATCACCGTCATACCCAACAAAAACAACATTTTTAAATTGTTTGTCCTGATAAATTTGATTTGTGGAAATAAAGTAATCCACAATGTCTTTATCAATTTTTCTTTGATTGCATAGATACCTTATGATCAAATCATTGTTTGTATCTTTGATAGGCAATACGAATGGCTTTGTCTGTTTTGGATAATAGTATGTTGTTACTGGTGCACTGATTTTCATAAGATCTAATAAATAGTTACAGGCATCTTTAAAATCAAAACCTTCAACCGTTACAAGATAATCCAATGCGGAAGTTCCGCCTTTACCTTGTGACCACCAATACCATTTACCATTCGAAAAGTGCAAAGAATCATGTTCACGATGGTAATAATCTGTTCTTCCATTTTTTATAAGCATGTCAGGCTGATAGTTCTTTAGATAATCGAAGGCACTAAGTTTTCTGATTTCTTGAAGTACAGCTTTACGAATATAACGCTTGCTCATCGTTCAATCTCCTTTGGTGCAGGACACATCCATGGAATGTCATGTTCTTTACAAAACTTTCGCATAGCACTTGGATTCTCTTTCTTAGAAAGTTCGAAATTTTCTGAATATACTTTATCAACAATATAATATTGATCTGTAATATTATTGAACCATTGATTCATAAATTGGTTCAATTCATTGATACGGATTGGATTACCATCTAATCGTTCATAAATTTGTAGTGTATCTTGTTGATACGTTTGTGGATATAACAATCTGTTCTCTTTATCTACTGTAAATTCAACATCAGGATCTGCCATTAAATCTCCATTCAATTCAAAATTATGAGCAATGGCCAATCGGTTTTCATTTATGATTTCAATATTTAAATCCATAAAACCTGGTGATGTGAATTTCATGTAGTAGGCATCATTTGTAAGAAGTGGTTTTGCGATATCTTCAAACAATTCATAGTTCCTTCTTTCAATTGAATGTTCAATAAACCAAGGCTGATTAATATTAAATTTGGGATTTACTAATGCGTTATAACATGCACTTTGTAAGGCTCTATTGTAATTAGGATTGTTCGAAAATAAGTGAGCTTGTGTTGCATATTTATCATCACTGTTTAAAAAATCAATAAGTTTTTGATCAATAAGATGATCTACATCAAAGATTTTGTTTCCTTCCATTGCTTTATAAGGCTCAAGTATTGGAAGCATGGAAACCAGAATATCATGATTCAATTGTTCCATTTCTACAGGAGTTATATATTTGTTTTCTATTTCTATCATTTGTAATCTCTCCTTAAATGTTGGTTCTATTTTTTCAATCATCTCATGAGCAGTACTTTGAATATTTAAAAGAATAGATTTTAATTCATCAAATTCTTTATCCGTATAACTGGCAATATAACCAAAGGAATATTCAGAAGTATCAATTCCGAAATGATCACATAATACAAAAGCCAACGATTCTGCTTCTATTTCTCGTTGGCTGTGGGTTTTATCTGTTTGTTTATGAAGTATGCTGTGAGCATACTCATGGATTAATGTTTTAGCTATTTGTAAATCTTCAAGATCTTTATTAACAACAATCTTATCTGAAGTAGGGGAATAATATCCTTTTGCACCAGTAAGAAGCGCCAAATCTTCCGTTTCTGTTTTAAATTCAATGGGTATAGTACAAACTGTTTGTATCGTTTGAATCAGTGCTTGTACTTCTTGACTGGATCCTGTTAAATCATGCAGGAAAGCTGGTAGAGGTTCACCAGAAGTCTGGGATATATCGAATACTGTGGCCGTTCTAAAGTATGTGATATTAACTTCACGTTCTTCCTTTAAAGTATTACCAGATACATCTAAAACAACGTTACCGTTTTCATCCACTTGATTCATTTCTCGTTTTTCTTTGAAAACGACAGGTGCTAATATCGTTAATCCTTTTTCGCCTTTATTGACATGACGATTAAAATTATTTTGCCAAGAACGATAACCAGCTACCAAGGTTGCCTCTGGTTTTTGAGAAAGAATTAGTAAAGTGTTATTCAATGAATAGGAATGGAACTTGCTTAAACAGGATAAATACTGTTTAAAGTTTTCGCTAGAATATACATCTTTAACACCTTGTTTAATTCTTTCGAATGCAGCTTTAGTCTTTTCATCTTGTGACATTGCATCACCATCCTTTCTAAAAATGGGAAAAAGAAAAGCACTAGCCAAGTGCTAATGCTTCATTAAATTTGAATTAATCTAAATTAAATCTACATATATTTTTTTATCTTTGTCGAGTGTAAAGATTACTTCAGATGGAAGAATATTTTCTCCGATTGAAGCTAAACCTATTAATGAATATACCCATTCAAATAAGTCATTTGGAAGTCGAAAACACTGAGAATTACCATTTAACTTAACTGTTATTAACGGTATATTTTTGTGATCTATCCCAACAGATAAAACTTCAAAAATTTGTGTTCCTTCGTGTAGAGGTAACATAGGATTATTGGAAGAATTCAAATATATTTTCCCATTTCGTTGATTAAAAAAAGATTCATCTTCATTTAGATTTATTTGAGATATTGGTAATTTACAACTTTTTCTTTCAAAATATCTGTTTAATTGTTCACATGCATAAGCATTAAAATATTCAGGCTGCATATTCAAGGCAGATTGAATTTGTGTTGATGATTCAAAGTTACTCATATAATTTAATAGCGAATTAAGTACAATTAAATCATCTGCATAAATACCAGAATATGATTTATACCAGGCTGGTTGTAATACACAAATTAGATTAAAGAATTTTTTATATAGAATTAATTGATCTTCATCTAATTCAAACCACTTATGACTCAAGACTTTCTTGTTAATTCCATCATCAAAAGAATTATATTGCAATGCAGTTGCAATACTTTTTAATAATTTTGAGATGATTCCAGCTAACATATCTGCAATACGAAGACCAGGATGGTTTTTAGAATCAAGTTCTTTGACATTTTTCAAACCTACATCAATTGCTGATTGCAAAGTTTTACTTATTTCATTTTCTCTTCCTTCTTTATCAAGAATCAAATTATAGTTTTCAATCTTTTTTTCTTGCAAGTACTTTTTAAATCCATCAAAAGCCATATGATAATTCCAATTAATATTTGGTGCCTTAGAAATTGTATTCAATATAGCTATAGCATCTATAAATGCCTCTGTTTCTGTTTTTTTTAATTCCGGTTGTGATTTATTATATTCAATCCGATTAAGTAAAAATTTTTTTAATTCATCAATAAAATCATCCGGTGATTCATAAATGCATTTGATAATTTTTTGAGGATGATACTTAATCAAAGTTTTTGTAACACTGTACTTTATAAAATCTGCATTATAAAAAATGTTGTTTTCATATTCCTTAAATAGTTGCAATATAAGATATTCAATCTTGCTACAAACAGAAAAATAAATATGAGTGTTTTCATCAAACAGTGATAGAAAATCATTTAAAAACATGATATTTGGTTTGTTTAGAGATGCAAATCCATGTTCGAGTTGTTTTTGTTTAAACATTGTGCTTTTAATTTCACCATTCTTATTTTTTCTATCTGCATACTTATTTTCAAAGGCTAGGTATTTCTGTAGAATCTCATTCTTATCTGGATTCCAACCAACAATCATAGTAACGAAATTATCATAATAATTAGAAGCTGTTATTGTTTGATAATTAATTTTCCGGCTATGTTCAGATTCATCATAATAAAAAGTATAATTTGTCATCAGTAAATTCATCTCCTACTAATATGTTAATTATCTAATTTTAAAATATCATAACTTCGTTAACTTTTCATGAATTTATGACTTTGCATCTATTTGCTTTGCAAGTACTACAATTCTTTTGTTGTTATCCCGCGTATCACAAGTAACAAGTGTCATTAACTTATCATCATAAGATGCGGTTTCACTTGTTTTATAGAAACCACGATTGATGGAATCAGAAATAAAGGAATTGAATTCATTGGTTGTATCCCAAGCTGTTTGTGTAAATTCCAAAGAATCATTTAGGTTGTTTAGATCAATGTTCATCACATCAAAAATCTTGTAAGTTCTTGTTTCATTTTCTGTAATAAATTCAAAAGTAGGATGTTTATCATAATAGGTTGAATCGATATAACTCATAAGGGGAGTAAAGATAATATTGCTCCACTTTGATGAATGACCATAGATCACAACATTTTGTGAATCAATATTACCATCCGCAGATATAAAGGGAATGCCTGCATTGGCATATTGTTTTTCAATATTTCTTCGTACATAAAAATCATTATCTGGTGCCTGTACAATCGGTTCATAAATGATTCGATCATCAAATACTAGAATTCCGACAATATCTTTGTTGGTTTGTTTTAATAAAGACAAAGAAAGCTCCTTTTCAGAAGCTTCCTTGTCACTTGAATTGTTTTTAGCTGGTTTGGTTTCTACATAGTAGTCTGCATAATCATAAGATTTCTTTGTTCCAAACTGACTATAGAGAATTCCACCCAGTGCTGCAATTGTTGTAATCGCAAGGACTGCAGTTTTTATTTTCTTATGTTTCATACTATTTATACCCCTGTATTTGGAACAACGATACGTTCATTTTCAAAATAATAAATGACTGTATCTGTTTCTTTATCCGCTTCTACTTTATAAGCCTGAGATTTATCAGCTAACTGATAAGAAGTAGGTGCTTTAATTTCTTTAAATTCATATTCATGACCATAGATGGCATTCGCTAATATGGCTTTTCCATCTTTAATGATATGTTTTGTAACCTTGTCATCTCCAACTTTTCTAGAATAGTAAGTACCATTACCTAAGTCTAAAAGAATCTGTTTGTTTTCATCGGTTTTAACTGTTTTAATGACTTTAGAGAATTCTTCATCCTTTGAAATTTCATATTCTTCATTTGCTTCATTACCAGTAATCATCAAATTACCAGAACATAGCTTTGTCACAAATTCACCCGTTGTTTTGTCATATACTTCAAAGATTGCACCATTTAAGAAATGATCATGATGTTCTTTATCCACCTTATTTACTTCCAATTCTAAACGACGCTTTTCGTTGTAAAGATCCATGGATACAGTCACAGCTGGTTTTGTAGTGTCTTCATCATAGCTGAATGTAAAATCATGATTTTCTTCATCTAATTTGTAGGCAACATTTGTTTTCAGTTCTTTAACATAGTATTCACCAACAGGAAGATCCAACTGTTCGTTATTTTTTCCATTTTCATCCAATGTTAAAATACCAACTAATCCATCACTTGGAATTAGAACTTCATCATCTAAAGTAATGTCATTTTTAGAATAGACTCCAAATACAACATCTTTATAGGCATCTTTATCATCTTCTTCAAAAGTCTTGTTGATATCTAAATTCAACTTTTGTCTTTCATTGACATAAGCCTGTTTGATTTCAACAACATCAATCATCTGACCAGCATATTCAATATCAAAATCATAACTATTTGAATCAAGTACATAACCTGTCTTAGTAGCTGTTTCCTTGATTGTATATTTACCTAATTGTAATAGGGAAGAAGTAGTAATGCCATCACCTGTAGTAAAGGTATCTACCACATCACCTTTGTTAAACCATACCGTTCCTTCAGGAGTCACAATATCTTCACGAGCTGTAATTTCATACGTAACACCAGAAAGATATTGTTCTTTGTATTCCGGTGTATATAAAGTTCCATAGTCTGTTTTTTCTTCTTTAGCACCACTTAACATTTCACCAGACTTTTCCACATAGACCTGCCCCTTTTGTGTTTTGTTGTCAAAGTTCATGAAGATTTCTGTAGAAGAACCATCTACATTGACTGGGATTTCTGTATCTTTTAAAACATAGCCATAAGGGGCTTTGATTTCTACTAATTTGTATTCACCAAATTTAAGTGGAGAAGGTAAGTGTACAGAACCATCTTCATCTGTTTTAAATACATCCGTTGTATATTTCTTTGGATAGGTTACTTCCTGTGTGACAAAATTACCATCGGCATCTTTGATCTTGAATTCAACACCAGAAGCAGGAATTCGTTTACCTGTTTCAGAATCCGTCTTGTAGATCGTTAATTCAGCTTTGATTGTATCGTTATAGATGTTATAGAAGTAAGTTTTATTGTTTTGATCAATTTTCACTTCAAATGGCTTTAAGGTATCGTAACCTGTAGTTGACTGTTCTTTAACGATATATGTCCCATAAGGAAGGTAATCACTGATAGCACGTCCATCTTCATCAGTTTCTAATGTGGATACAACTTTACCTGTAGATTTTAAGATAATATCAAATTTAAATCCTTTACCAGGCTTTTGAACATTAGACTGGAATAAACCGTATTTGTCTTTATCAATACTTTTCGCAATTTCAATACGTCCTTTAATGACTTGATCTTTGATGGTTGTACCAAAGGTAGAAGGAGTGGAATCACCAGAATCTTTTAAGGTTACGGAATTACAAGAATCATTCTTTAAATAGCCTTCAGGAGAAGTGACTTCACAAACATTAAGTGTGGTTCCAACTGGATATTTTTTTGATTTAGCTTTCGATCCATTGGTAGTCATTGTTTCAAGAACATTTCCACTTGTATCTTTAATAGCGAATGTTGCTCCATTAAACGTGGCATCACCTTGTGTTTTATTTCCTGTTTCTACATCTTGTTTTTCGACTTCAATATCGGCATAACGTAATTCAAAATTCAATTTAAAATCTGGAGAAGGGTCGCGTCTAGATGCTAACCAGATAACTCTTTGATAACCAGCAGATCCATAGATGACATTCACATCACGTGCACTAAAATTACGTGAGAAAGTAATGGACTTGTCATAGTTTTCAGAAGTGATGGACACTGTTAAATTATTTCCGTTTACAGAAGCATTGATACCATTGGTATTTGTGATGGAATAATTGCCTAAGGTTCCTTTTGTATCGGTTAAAGTAACAGGACTGTTTAATCCCATTTTTACTGTCTGGTTGTTGAAAGAAGGTCTTCCTTGTGGCTGACTTCTTAAACGATTGATTTCAGCCATTTCACCAGAAATATCATAAATCGTTGTTCCATCCATTTCATAAGGCTGATACCATGTCCCGGTAACAGCTTGCCAGATCATACATTGTGTAGCTGTATAATATTTTTCTGTTTGATGGCCTGGATAGGAATAGCCATAGTAACTGATTTCCCAAATTGCCTGACGAGTTGGTTCAGATAATTCATCCCATTTAGCCGTGTCTTCATGATAATCTAAACCTTCTGTAAATAACTGCATCGGTTCAATACAGAATACGGTTTTATCACCAACCGTCAAATAGGAAATATAGTCAAATCCATACTGGTTCGCAATATGAATCATGGCATAACGACCACCAATATCTGTCATATCCAGTGTTGCTACACCATTATCCTGTGGTACTAAATCTGGAAATACATCTTTGATATTTCCTAGTTCCACAACAGAATCTAAATTTTCATCGGTAGTTGGTTCTTCAGCATGTACCGGTATTGTATTCATCATAGAATTGAGAATCACTAATGCTGTCAGAAAGAACTTACTGCCTTTCTTTAAAATGTTTTTCATCTTCATTTTCCTTTCATTCATTTTGTTGCAACAAAAAAGACGAGAAGATCTCGCCTAACTAAAACGATTCATTTTTTCATTCATCACCACCTTTATTGAATCAAACTTCCATTACTCCAAAGATTTAATCCATAGTAGGCAATACTATGATCATTTCGATATACCACCTGTACAGAATAATTCGTGATTTCTGTTTCACCAATGTACATGACTTCATTCATGTAATACACACCAGCAGCATCAGCTTCTGCTTGAGAAGAATATGTTGCAAAGTAATGATTTTGATCTAGAATCACATCACAGGCCAGATCTTGATTCACTCCACCAGGACATGCATAACTTGGCCTTGTAGATTCTGGCGTAGGAGCTGGTTCAACTACAGGTTCTTGAACAGGTGTACTTGGCTTTTCAACTGGTTTTGTTTCAGACTCTTTAATTGTGCTTGAACTTGAAGAACTAGCTGTTGAATTATCTTTCTTTGAAGTACTAGAAGTATTTGTTTGATTACTTGAAGTTTGTTTTTTACCTTCCGAAGAAACAGATGAGTTGGTTTCTGTTTTAGTAGAAGACTTAGCTTCAGCTTTTACTGAATTAGTCTCTTTTGAAACGTCTTTTGTTTTCTTTTCAATTTCTGAATTCGTTGCATTTCCAACTTCTTCTAACTTTTCTGTCTCTTCATGTTTACTAACCTTGGATTTCGATTCATTTGTACTTACTTTTGATTTTTTTGTTGAGTTAGTAACAGTAGAAATAACAGGACTAGAAGCATTGTTTTGTTGATTTGCATAAATACCTGATCCAACACACAATAAAGAAATACAAATTCCTATTACTGATTTTTTCATACGTTTTAACCTCCAATGATCTGTTTAAAATAATCTCTTAACTTAAACATACGTAAATATCTTTCTTATTACAAACCTACAAATATCTACTACTAACTAATAACAATCATTCTTTCTTTTTCGGTAGGTAATAAGATTGCTTCGGTAGGTAGGAGGGGTTTTAGGGGAGGTTGCAGTTACACGTCCTGACGCAAAGACAAACTGCCCCTCCAACAGTTTGGTTTACAAGCATACATACAAAAAAGACAATCACATTTATGATTATCGTTATCGTTCTTGTTCTCGTGCTCGTTTCTTTGCCCAGTTTTCCAGCAAGCGAATCATCAAATCTTTCTTCTTGCCTGGTGTAAAGTCCTTCGGGAAATATTGATCAATCTCTTTCATTTGAAATGATAGCTTTTCTCTTTGGTTTGGCTTTTCTTCGGATAAAGTATCATCAATGAATTCAGTAGTAAGTTCACCATCATGGGACAGTCTTTTGAATTCCTGACATTGCGCTAAAGATGGTGTTCTTTGGTTTTCAACAATCGCATTGGCTAAATCATACTGTTCAGATTCCGTTAAATACGAAAGTTCGACAGCCGGATTAAATGCGATTTTGATTTCATTTTCATGACGACCATCTACCATTTTCTGTAGTGGTTCAACAAGGTAGGTTAAACGAATAAAACGCTGTACTTGTCTAGCACTAAATTCTGTAGTATCAGCTAATGCAACGTCACTTCTTAACTTTGTGCCAACTTGGCACGAAGTTGTCTTCTCGTAAACTGTGCCTATATCACCATTAAATTCTTTAACGGATTTACCTTGATGTTTCATGGCTTCCAGTCTCATTTTATAGGCATAACCACGCTCACTTGGATAAATGTTTTCACGTTGAATGTTACTGTCAACCATTAAGATCGTTGCCTGATCATCATCCAGATTACGGACAATAACATTCATTTCTTTTCTTCCTAGTTGTGACAAGGCAAATTTACGCCTGTGACCAGAAATCATTTCATACGTTCCGTCTTCTTTTGGACGTACAAGTGCAGGCATCAACATATCGTTTTCTTTGATGGAATCAATAAGTTTTGCCATATCTTCATCCATCGTTACATGGAATGGATGTCCTTTAAAATCTGTAATTTTATCTATTGGGATTGTGGTAACTTTTTCTGCACTGGCCTCTTGTCTTTCTTCTTCTGTAGAAAACAAAGAGTCATAAGTTGGCAATCCCAAATCTAATTTTGGCAATGTTGCCACCTCCTTTAAAATAGGGTGAGTTGAATACAATTGTTTAATTTACGATCATTCCAGTCATTTACTGCAAGTTCTTCATTCATTTCTGTTTGTGTCCTGGCAGAGCACAAAGTACAGCTTACATACTGGCCATAACAACCATTGATTTTCTTGTTATCCCAGTCAATACGAAGTCTCGCAATAGAGTGACAATGTGGACATCGTTTTAATCGTATTCTAGTCATTTAAGAGTGTAAAAGATTCCACAACAACAATCGTAGAATAGGTCTTTTTACCATCTTTTTCATAAGAGCTTATACGAAGATATCCATTGATTTCATAGGCTGTATCTTTATCATTGTGTTTACAAAGTGCATTGGCAACTTCACCAAAGGCAATACAGTTAATAAAATCAGTAAATGGCTTATTGTCTCTTGTACAAGCTAGTGTAAATCGGACAAAAGAATTTCCTTTACTATTTTTAGATAGTTCAATATCTCTTGTCAGTGTTCCAATTAAATGGACTGAATTATTTTTCATGTTCTTCTCCTAACGACAGTCTCTGTCTTTATGTTTTACTTTTTGTTCTGAAATGATTTCCTTAGTTAGATTGTCATAGGCTTTAGCCACTTTGGAATCCTTTGCGTAGGCATAAATACTGACACCAGCTATGGTTGCTTCACTGGCTTTTGTAGCTTTTGGAATGATCGTATCAAAGACTCGGATGTTTTTACCAAAGCTTTCCTGAATGGTTTCAATTGTACTTTTGGCTACTGTAGTATTCGTATCTACAAGAGTCATGACAATACCAGCTACTTTTAAATTGGTGTTGATCTTACGCTGCACTTTACTTACAGTCTGAAGAAGTTGAGTCATTCCTTTTGCGGGAAGAAACTGTGCCTGTACTGGAATCAGTACTTCATCCGCTGCAGACAGTGCATTAATGGTAAGCATTCCTAAAGAAGGTGGACAATCAATCAAGATAAAATCATAGTCATCACGTAGTGGTTCAATACAACTGCTTAATGTCTGTTCACGATTGATTACACTGACTAAACGAATATCCATATCCGCAAGTTCAATGTTTGCAGGGATCACATCTACATCTTCTTTATGTTTTAAAATCAAAGAAGAATAATTGATTTCCTTATCATTAATATACGCATCCAGAAGATTTGAAACACTGCAATCTAAAGCATCATTGGATTTCCAACCAAGGGAAGTGGTTAAATCTCCCTGAGGATCAAAATCAACAATCAGGACTTTGTAGCCGTAGCGTTCAAGACCAATCGCAACATTAGTCGTAGTTGTAGTTTTACCAACACCGCCTTTTTGATTGGTGACGGCAATCACTTTACATTTACGCATAAAAAAACTCCTTTCTACATATCCAGTGTTTGACTGGTATGTAAAAAGGATTAAGTTGTAGGAAAAATCAATTTTTATAAAAGTGAACGCATATGTTCACAATCTGATTCGTGAAATGAAATATATGAATGTATATGAGACATCAATGCTATTCTCTCAATTCCTATTCAAATTTGAGAGAATAACATTTTGTATTGGAAAAACTAAGCATTTAAGAAGTTCATTACTAGTTTGACCATTGTTTCTTTTTCTTCAGGTCTGGATTCTGCAATCATTAAAGTAATGGCAACAAGTGCACTGTCTGAAATAATTTGCTTTCCATCGATAATAAGATGTTTGTTCTTGTTTAAGAATTCAAGGAATATGGAAGCACCTATGCGTTTACAACCATCTACAAATGGATGGTCTTTAATTAAGAAGTAAAGAAGATTTGCAGCCTTTTCTTCGATACTTGGATACAATTCGGTTCCAAAAACATTTTGGTAGATAGCTGCCAAGATTCCGTTGAGTTTTCCTTCCTCTTTTTCAACACCAAATACATCTGAAAAGTTGCCATATTTCATAGAATCAATCAATTCACGACATTCTTCGTAGGTTAAATGATAAATAGAAGCAATGCCATCTGGTTTAGGAATGGTTCCATGATCGTAATCATCTAATAAAGTAAGTGCATTGGAATATGCTTCAACAACACTTAAAACTTCTTTCTCTTCAATATTAAGAGTCGAAGCAAGCATTCTGGATTGAATCGCAATTGTTTTATTTAACACATCTAAGCGTTTTTGATTTACTGCATAACCTTTGAGCATGTAATCATGAAGAATAGATGTTGCCCATTTTCTGAAAATAACACCATTTTGTGATTTTACCCGATAGCCAACAGAGATAATTACATCCAGGTTATAATAATTAACCTCTACATTTGAAATTCTATCTTTTCCAGTACGTGGATCATAGCGCTTTAGTTGAGTTGCATTTTTTGCAACTGAGCTAAATTCATCTAATTCGCCTTCATTAAATATATTTTTTATATGTCTAGAAATTGTTGATTTGTTCTTATTGAATAAAGTACATAATTGATCAACAGTTAACCATACAGTATTCTTGTTTGGAGAGATATTAACATCTAATTCCAAATCACCATTTACAAATTTAATTATTTCATTGTTCATATATTCACCATTATTATGCTGGAAGCATATTCCTTTAAAGAAAATATAGCATGCGGATACATCAAACACAAATCAGCAAACATGAATTCCATCATAATAAAAAATCCTTTCTACATATCCAGCGTTTGACTGGTATGTAAAAAGGAGGGAATGAAAAAGATAGTTAATTTTGTGATGAAAGGGCAGGGGATAAGGCCTTCGTGAAAACAGATATGAAAAAATCATTTTATTTGGATTCTAAAAGTGGCTTTTTTAGGCATTTGTACCTGTAAATAACGGCCAAAAACGGGTACTTTTCGAATATTTAAGAATTTCCATGGACGAGTTCGAGTAGAGATAAAATGAATAAAAGTGCCTTATATAAGGCACTTTTTATGTGTTTATAGGTTACTTTGCTACCAAATTGATACCAATAATATAGAGAGTATGTTCCTGATGAGAAATTGAATGTGTATTTTATATCTCAATTTTAGTCTGTGGTGTAACTATTTTTGTGATTCTTGTACTTCATCTCTTCTAACTATTGGTTTGCTGCTAGTCTTGCTTTGTTCTAATTTCAGAACACTGTATAAGAAACCACGCATATTGATTTATCTATATGAGTCAGTGGTTTATGCTGGAATCCAATCTCCAATCCATTTTTGTTTAGTGTAATTATAACGACGTTTATATACTCTTCCATTTTTAAGCTTATATCTCCATTCTATGATGTCGGCTCTTGCTTCAATGGCTGGATTTGGTCCGATTTCGTTTGCAAAAACAGAAATAGTTTGAATAAAGTTGGCTTAAGTGAGTATAATGAGTTAAAAATATTTGAGATTTCAGGTGGAGAACAACAGCGTGTGGCTTTGGCAAGAGCTATGATAAAGCCAAGTAAAATTATTTTAGCTGATGAGCCCACAGGTGCATTAGATTCTAAGAATAGAGATGAAGTGTTGCAACTTTTACGTGAAATCAATAAGCAAAGAAAAACGATAGTCATTGTAACTCACGATATGACCGTTGCAAATTCATGTGATAGAATTATACAGCTATAGGTCTATATATTGTCATAGTAGGAATTGACACAAGTATACTGCTTGTGTATATATTCAAATCGGTATCCCTCTCCGTCTTTAAACAACGGAGTCTTGGATACCTTTTTTGATTATTCTGTTTATAAAAGTTCTAGAAATCCAAAAGCGTGTACTCACAGTGACTCCAAAATGAGTACATAATATACATAAATGATTTGGAAATATAAAGAATCAAATTTAAAAAGAGACAACATGAATAAAAGTGCCTTATATAAGACACTTTTTATCAATGCTATTTTTCAGTTGGATAATTAATTGTCCACTCAATATATTCATCGTTGCTGATCTTACCGTTTTTTAGATCGGCTTTTTTTTGTATCCAGGCTTCTAAAAAATCATCAAAAAGATTTGTGTTCAAATCAATTAAATAATGGTTTTCATTATCTATTGTTTCTTTTTTTATAATGAAATCAGTTGTTCTGTCCCAGTCGAGTAATGTAAAAACAAAATCAAGTGCTTCGGTATGATCGTCCATATTTAAATACATAGAATTGATATGTAGCGCCTTACTTATTTTTTCTAACATGTCTTTACGTGGAACTCTGGTTCCGTTCTCATATTGTGAAATACGAATTCTTCCATTTTCATCTGCTGAAAGCCCGGATTTTTCGGCTAGTTCGGTTTGTGTTAAACCTCTAAATTGACGGACAAATCTTATTCTTTCCCCAATGTCCATTTTTATGTTACCTCCGTCTTATATCTATTAAGAATTATAACATAGATAAAATGGATAGAAAATAAACGAGTTTACAGTAAACAAAAAAAGTTACATAAACTAATTGACGTAATCATAAATGTTTACTATACTGTATATGTAGTAAACATAATAGTTTACATTATATAAAAAGGAGGAATAAAAAAATGACAGAAACAGTATTTATGACGGCACAGGAGGTAGCGGATTGTTTGGGTACTTCAAAAGCATTTGCTTATAAGGTTATTCAAAAACTAAATCGAGAGATGGAAAAAGAGGGGTATCTGACAATTTCCGGAAAAATTAATCGGGTTTATTTTAATGAGCGATTGTATGGAGGGAATATGGTACATGGCAGTTTACAAGGATAAGAATAAGAGCACCTGGTATGTTTCAAAGCGGTATACAGATTGGGATGGTTCAAAAAAGAGATTGTTTAAGCGTGGATTTCAGACAAAAAGAGAAGCTCTTGAATATGAACTGTCTTTTGTATCGAAAATATCGGATAATCAGAAAATGCTTTTCAAGGATTTCATCCCTATTTACTATGAAGATATGGAAAAGCGAGTGCGTAAGAATACAATGATCACTAAGAAAAACATTATTGAAATCAAAATACGTCCTTACTTTGATGAACTTCGATTATGTGATATTACACCTAAGGAAGTCATGAGGTGGCAGAATCAGATGTTGGATGGCAAAAAAAAGAATGGTAAATCATATGCAGGAGATACTCTGATTAAGATGCATGCACAGTTGAGTGCTATATTAAATCATGCTTGCAAGTATTATGGCTTAAGAACAAATGCAGCAGCACAGACAGGGTGTTTCAAGGTAAAAACGAAAAAGGAACAACAATTTTGGACGCTTGATGAATATCGTAAGTTTGTTGATGCAGTATCAGATAAAACGTTAAGCTACATTTGTTTTGAGGTTTTGTTCTGGTGTGGACTTCGCTTAGGTGAACTGCGTGCTTTGACAAAGAAGGATATTGATTTAGTGAATCAAACAATCCAAATTGATAAATCCCTTCAAATAATAGAAGGAGAAACTGTGATTACAGATCCTAAAACAGAGACGAGTATTCGCACAATAGATTTACCTGATTTTTTGTGTGATGAATTAAAAAACTATATGGATCATTTGTATAAAGTAAATGAAGATGACCTTTTATTTCCGGTTAGCAAGTCTTATTTGCATCATGAAATGTTGAGAGGGTGCAAACTCAGTGGGGTTAAAGTGATTCGAATTCATGATTTAAGACATTCTCATATTACGATGTTGATAGAAAATGGATATTCGGCAAAAGATGTGGGTAGTCGTGCAGGTCATTCTGCGGAAAGAATTACTTTTAAATATGCACATGCATATGCAGAGAAGGGAAAAGAGATGGCTAATACATTAAGTGATTTGGAAAGAGGGGAAAAGTAATGAGCAAAAAAGTTCTTGATCAAAAGGGAAGGTTTAGAAACAAGCTTATATCCTTTCGTATGTCGCCAGAAGAAAGTAAAATGCTGGATAGGAAAGTAGCTTTAGCTGGTATTTCAAAGCAAGATTACATTATCAATTCAATTTTAAATAAGGAAATTATTGTTGAACCCAGTCCTTTCGTAATTCGTTCTATAAAAAGAGAATTAGATCATAAAATAGAAACTTGTGATGATAAAGAAATGTTATTGTGGATAAAGGAAATGTTAATGGCGTTTAATGGAAATAAAAAAACAAAAGTAAAGCCAACTGAGGTGTCACGCCAATGAAAACTCAATTAGAAAATGCTTTAGCTTTTGCTAATAATAATGTAAAGGTTTTTCCTTTAAGTTACAACTCTAAAAGTGAACAAATTCTTTCTTCCTGGAAAAATGAAGCGACAACAGATGTGAATCAAATTAGGAAATGGTTTGAAAACACAAATTGCAATCTAGCAATACGTACGGGAAATGGACTTGCGGTGATTGATGTGGATGTGAAAAATTCAGATGAGGGTAAGAAGCTGATTCTAGAAAAATTAAAAGAATTTCCAAATACTTTTACGGTTCAAACTCCGTCAGGCGGATATCATTTTTATTATAGGGTGGACCGATTAGTGAAATGTCGTGTCCGAGTCCATGAGGAAATTGACATTCGTGGAGAAAATGGGTATGTAGTTGGTCCAGGAAGTTGTATAAATGGAAAATTTTATGAGATCAAAAATAATGTTCCTATTGCCCAGGCAACAGAGTCTGTCTATTCATTTATGGAAGGCTATGTTCAAACAAAACAAAGAAAAATCATTTCATCAGGTCAATATTTAGAGGGTCAACGCAACGATTATTTGTTTCGGATGGCATGTTCTTTACAGTCCAAAGGATTAGATGATGATGCTATTTGTTCAGCAATTTCTATTGAAAACGAGAAGAAGTGTTATCCTCCCTTGAAGCAGAGCGAGATAGAGCGTTTATGTAAGAGTTCTATGCGATATGAAAAGGGGAATTTGACAATAAAAAATGAAGTAACATGTACGAATCGTTACACAGCATGTGAATTGATTAATGCACAGGAGGATGAGTCACTTGAAATTGTGGAAAATATGCTATCAGTTGGCGTTGCTATATTAGGAGCTCCGCAGAAAACAGGTAAGACATTCTTTTGTATACAGCTGGCAGATTCAATTGTAAATGGAACAAACTTTTTAGGTAGAAAAGTTGTACAAGGTTCTGCATTGTATTTGGCTTTTGAAGATCATAAGACAATGATTCAAAAAAGATTGAAGAGAATGGGAATAAAGCCAAATGATCAATTTGTGATTGATGTACTAAAATCAAATTCAGAGTTTGATTTAAATACACGTATACAGCAGGAAAAAGAAATTAATCCAGATTTAAGATTAGTTGTTATCGATACATTTGCCAAGATTCGAAAAAGTATAGATCGAGATTATGAAACAGAATACAAAGAAGTATCATCTTATCATGAACTAGCCTTTCAATATAATATAGTGATTGTACTTGTAACACATCTTCGTAAAGAAATTAATGTGGATCAACCGTTCGATGCAATCTATGGATCAAGAGGATTGACAGCAGGAGCAGACAGTATATTGGTAATGTATAAAAGGAGTCACATCTCAAATTCAAGACAACTTTCAATACAAGGCAAAGATATTCCGGATGATGAAATAACACTTGTCCAGAATGAAAATTGTATGCTGGTAGTTTCTGAAGATGAGTTTGATGAACAGATTGACGATAATTTAAGTAAAGTTATCAACTATATTGTTGAAAATAAAAACTATATAGGTTCGCATGATGCGTTGTGTTCAAAGTTGAAATTAAATATACGTGGTAAAGGACTACAAACATTGTTGAAGAAGAATATTGACTTATTGAAAGATTCAAATATTTATTATGAAGTTTTGCCTAGAACCAGTAAAGCGAGGCAAATGAAAATGACTTATTTAGGAGATGAAGCACTTTGACAATGACGGTGTGACGGTTTTGGGGATATACCCTTCCAATCGTCATATCGTCATAAATTATTTGGCAGAATAATAAGGAAAATGTATTAGCAAGCAACGCATATGGTCACCCATATACAGAAGGGAGGTCATC
>ENA-ORUX01000914-ORUX01000914.1-human-gut-metagenome-genome-assembly--contig:-NODE-914-length-25224-cov-2.570861_pt1 | contig 25224 bp, 16 predicted proteins | sample MGYA00242087_ERZ509225 | MGnify/ENA primary metagenome ERZ509225 (study PRJEB26280, sample SAMEA2338864) | human gut metagenome | biome: human gut; feature: human-associated habitat; material: faeces... | reverse complement strand
CCATAGCCGCGGAGTGTGTCATCCCGGAGCAACCGATCGTTTCGATTAATGCCTCTTCGATGATTCCGTCCTTGATGTTAAGGGTCAGTTTGCAAGCTCCTTGTTGCGGGGCACACCAACCGATGCCATGAGTTAATCCAGAAATGTCTTTGATTTCTTTGGAACGAACCCATTTCCCTTCTTCAGGAATGGGTGCCGGACCGTGATTCGGCCCTTTTTTCACAACACACATGTGTTGTACTTCATGTGAGTAAATCATTGTTTTTGTTTTTTTGTTGATATATTGTTAAATACCTTGCCTTTGTTTTTAAGCCGGGCAAAATTAACACATTTGTTTTGGATAAAAAACATCTTGTAAAACATAAAATCGTGCATACGTTTGCATGTCAAGATGTTGTAGTATAGTGTATTGTTTGAAACATCTGGATGAGATGTTGATCATGGTCACAGCCAAGTCGCGAGACAGGAGGGATCGTTCTTGGGACGGGCTCGTATCAGTTGAGTTTTCGGGTGTTGAAAAATCAGAAAGTGTCTCTGGATAAATTAACTTGTAATAATGGGTGTTTGGATAACACGGATATTCCTAAAATAATACGGGATTTAGTAACACGTGGACAATAATTAGTTGACATTATTTATTTTTTATTAAATATTGTTGGGTGGTGTGGTGTCATTGAATTTAATTCCTTTATTAGTTTTTATTTCGGCAATAAAATTGATAAGATGGAAAAGCGTGAGATTGCTGGTGTACAAGGTCAAGTTAATAATATTGAGGTGATATTTAAAGAGTATTACGGTTCTCTTTGTTATTTTGCTTCCCAGTTTTTGAAAAACGAGGAGGTGATAGAGGATCTTGTGCAGGATGTTTTTATCACTCTGCTGGAGAAGAAAATGCTTTTCCAGTCCGAAGTCCATTTAAAGAATTTCTTGTATTTATCTATTCGAAACTCTTGTTTGAATTATATCCGCGGTGCTCGTTCGCAAGATCGATATATTGCTTCATTGGCTCATGAGGAACAAACTGAAAATTTTGAGGAAAGTATTATTTTGACTGAAATCCATCGGGAATTGGCCGCTGCTGTTGAAAAATTACCGGAGGAGTGCCGGAAGGTTTTTCAGCTTTGTTATTTTCAAGGGCTGGATAATGAACGTGTCGCGCAAGAACTTGGGGTGAGTGTTAACACGGTAAAAACACAAAAGGCTCGCGGGAAAAGGATTTTAAGAGAAAATTTGAAAGATATTTTCCCTTTATTAATGTTGTTAAATCCCTTGTTCTGAGGGATAAAGGTGGTGAGTGAAAATTGGGAGTAAGATGTGAGTTGTATTTTTTTTGAAAAAAAGTGCAACTCCGTTTAATCCTTTTTGGGGAGGGTCGTGTAATAATAGTGTATGAAAAATATTAATAACACATATCTGTATGACATTGCCGCGATAATATTGGCTTATTTGCGGGATGAAGTAGATGAAGAAGGACTACGCGAGCTAAATGTTTGGCTGGAGGAGTCTGATTCTCATAAGGCTCTTTTTGCCCGGATTCAGGATGAAAAGATGCAATATGAAGATATTCAAAAAATATTGTCTTATGATGCAGGCGGGGCATGGCAAGTTGTGCAACAAAAAGCGGCTTGGAGAAGAAGAAAACGTTTGACGAGGGTGTATCGAGTTGCAGTTTCTGTCGTGATTATTTTTGGAGTGGCAATTGCTTTCTTGTTGAGAGAAGAGGCGACTACTGTGGTTCCGGTTGTCAAGGTGGAAGAGATTACCCCGGGGCGTTCCATGGCTAAATTGACGGTTGCGTCAGGGGATGTTTATCATTTGGATTCATTGCATCAGGTGGATTTAATTACTTCTTTGGCGGAAAATAACGGAAAAGAGGTTGTTTTTATCGATCGACAGTTGGAGGAGGGGGCAAGCGAAATAAAATATAATAAAGTCGAGATTCCAAGAGGGGGAGAGTACCAGATTGTGCTGGGAGATGGAACTCGGGTGTATTTGAACGCGCAAACGGAGCTTCGTTTCCCGGAAAGTTTTGCTAGTAGTGAGCAACGTTTGGTGTATCTGTCAGGGGAGGCTTATTTCGAGGTAACTAAAAATCCATCCAAGCCTTTTGTCGTGCAATGTAAGGATTACGCGGTGAAGGTTTTGGGGACTTCGTTTAATGTGAATAGCTACGAGGGTGACGAAACATCAAAAACGACGTTGGCTACCGGTAAGGTCGAAATTGATATGGATGGGAAACAGACGATTTTGAATCCCGGTCAACAGGCAATTATAAAAAACGGAGAGGTGAACGTGAAAGAAGTGGATGTTGAAGTGTACACGACTTGGATGTTCGATAATTTCCGGTTCCAGAGTGAAAGTATTCAGGAGATTATGACAAAACTTTCTCGTTGGTACGCGATAGATGTGTTTTACATGAACGAGTCTGTCAGAAATTATCATTTCACCGGGTATTTGCCTCGTTATGCCAAGATTGCGGATGTGTTGGAATTATTGAGTTTAACAACAAATATAAAGTTTGATGTAGAAGGTAAAACAGTGATAGTAATGGAGAAGTAATAAAATAGTAAAGCCGAAGCTGCAACTCCGGCTTTACAAAAAATGTGTACTAAAATAAACCCCAAAGGGATTACACAAATATACACGATTTTTCTCCAAAACAAAACGATGTGTCTCAAACAATGAAAAATAATTTCATTGAGAGTGGTGTGATGTTTGAATTTTTAAGTTTTAATAAACATCAATTGCTTGGACTGAAGGCAAATTCACGTGGATTTGCCGGGATGTCCGAGAAGATGTGTGCAAAAATGACCTAAATAAATTATCAATGAGAAGTAGAATTAAAAACTGGGTGACTAGAGTTACCAAATTGTCATTAGGCTGCAAGCTAATGATGATTTTGTTGCTATTTACACACTTCGCGTTTTCGAGTGGAAATGCTTTTAGCCAACAGAGCATTACTGTTCAGTTTGAGCAACAGTCTTTAAGTGAAGTCTTGCGTGTTTTAAAGCAGAAGACGAATTACGAATTCCTGTATAACGATGAGGAAATCAAAGGAATCACGGGAATTACCCGTTCATTCACGAACGCTTCGGTACAAGAAGTTTTGAGGGTTTGTTTGGCGGGAACGAAGTATAGCTTTAAGATTGTTGACAATCTGATCGTAATTACTCCGGATGACGAAAAGAAAGAAGAAGTTAAAAAAATAACCGTAAAAGGAAAAGTCGTTGATGAGAAGGGAGAAATGCTTCCTGGTGTAACTGTTCTTTTGAAAGGTACTACAGTTGGAATCGTTACGGATATTGATGGAAAATTCAAAATTGAATTACCGAAACGGGACACGATGATTTTGGTTTTCACTTTCGTGGGGATGAAATCACATGAACTGAATGTAGGCAAGGTGAAAGATTTGAGTAAGGAAATTTCAATTCGGATGGAACCTGACACGGAGAACTTGGATGAAGTGGTTGTGACGGGATATGGGAATATTAGAAAAGAGAGTTTTACAGGTAGTTCGGTTACCGTGAAAAGAGACCAGTTGCTAAAAGCTTCTGCGACAAACGTGATTCAAGCTTTACAGTCGTTTGATCCTTCTTTTCGTATCCAAAGAAGCAATCAGTGGGGGTCCGATCCGAATATGGTTCCAGAGATGTATATTCGAGGACGTTCCGGTATAGGAGTCAAGGCTCTGGAACAAGATGTATTATCTAAATCTGCTTTGGAAAACAATCCTAATCTTCCGACTTTTATCATGGATGGTTTTGAGGTTAGTGTACAGAAAGTGTATGACATGGACCCCAATCGGGTAGAAACAATCAATATTTTGAAAGATGCAGCCGCTACGGCCATGTATGGTTCTCGTGCGGCTAATGGTGTAATTGTAATCACGACGAGATCTCCGAAGCCGGGAGAGGTTACGATTTCATATAATTTAACGGGAACGTTGTCTATGCCTGATTTGTCAGATTATAATTTGTCTAATGCCAGGGAGAAGTTGGATATAGAAAGAAGAGCTGGTATATATACTACGGACTACTTCAATAACATTTATGATGCAGAATTGGCGTACAATAAGAGATTGGTTCGAGTCGAAGAGGGAGTGAATACCGATTGGATGGCTATTCCTTTGCGTAATGCTGTAAACCATAAACACAGTCTTTCTATTGAGGGTGGTAATTCGGATTTGCGTTATAATTTGGAGTTGGGTTACACGGGAAATAATGGAGTTATGAAGGGATCTTATCGTGAAAATGTGGATCTCGGTTTTACTGTGGATTGGCGTTTGAGAGATAAATTGCAGGTGTTAAATAAAATTACCTATACTTATACAGATGCGACGGAATCTCCTTACGGTAGTTTTTCCGATTACGCGCACTTGCAACCGTATGACCGTCCTTATGATAAAAATGGTGTTTTGGTGAAAGAGCTTGAGTTTTCACAGGCTAAGGGGTCCGGTAGCTTTTTGAATAACCCTTTGTACGAGGCTGAGTTGAATAATTATGACTTTGACAAAACGGATGAGTTTATTGATCAATTTATGTTTCAATGGTTCTTTTCCGACGCGTTCACGTTTAAAGGGCAATTTGCTGTAACAAAATCCACAAGCAATGGAGAGCGTTTTATTGATCCGAAATCATCTAATGCTACGGCTTTGACGAGTTCTAGCAGTTCTACAAATACAACGTTGTTAGGTGATCTTTATGTGGATCGGGGTGATATGACAAAATGGGATACGCAGTTTGCTGTTTATTTTACGAAAGCATTCGGCTTGCATAATTTAAATGCTTCTGCAACGATTAATGCAATGTCAACCAAGACGGAGTCAACTTCCTCACATTATAGAGGGTTCCCATCCGGGGAGTTTCATTCTCCTAATTATGCTGCCGAGATTTACCGTAAACCGACTAAAACAGAGAGCGTTCGTCGTTTGTTGGGGTTCTTATTGAGTGCTAATTATACGTGGAATGATATTTATTTGGCAGACTTGTCTATTCGTTTTGATGGTTCTTCTGAGTTTGGCTCCGATCAAAAATGGGCCCCTTTCTGGTCCGGAGGTGTGGGTATCAATATTCACAATTACGGCTTCTTGAAAGATAATGCTTGGATTGGTCAATTAAAACTACGTGTTTCATACGGTCAAACGGGTAAGGTTAATTTCCCGTCTTATGCAGCTAAGACTGTTTTTCAAACTTATGACCGTTGGTATGTGACCGGATTTGGGGTAAACTTAAAAGCTCTAGGGAATACGGATCTGAAATGGGAGACTACCAATAAATTGAATATTGGTACAGATTTGCAATTCTGGAACGAAAGAATTTCGTTGAACTTTGATTATTACCATAACAAAACAATAGATTTGATCACGGATGTTACTTTACCTTCTTCTTCCGGTTTTACCTCTTATAAAGATAACATGGGAGAGACATTAAATGAGGGGTTTGATATCCAAGTACGTTTTGATGTTTATAAAACTAAAGACTGGAGTGTTTCTTTATGGGGTAATTTGAACCATAACACGAATAAGATATTGAAGGTATCTGATGCTTTGCGAGCTTATAACGAGCAAGTAAATGATTATTACGGAGAAGCAGAAGATCGTCAGGATGGGAATAGTCCTCTATGGAATGCGGAATATTCCAAGCCGATCATGAAATATGAAGAGGGGGCTTCTTTGACTTCTATTTTTGCTGTTCGTTCTTTAGGTATTGATCCAGTGACGGGAAAAGAGTTGTTCTTGAATAGAGATGGCTCTATTTCCAATACATGGAATGCTTTGCAGGAGGTACGTGTAGGAGATACCGAACCCAAGGCAAGTGGATCTTTCGGTGTGAATCTTGTTTACAAGAATTTATCTTTGTTTGCTTCATTCAGTTATGATTGGGGAAAATAGGCTTATAATGAAACTTTAGTTAATGAGGTTGAAAATGCCGATGTACAGTATAGCAATGTTGATCGTCGTGTGTTGACAGATCGTTGGCAAAAACCGGGGGATATAGCTCCATTAAAGGATATCAAAGATATCAAATCGGTGACAATGCCGACTTCTCGTTTTGTGCAGGATGACAATGAGTTGTCTTTAAGTGCTCTTACGTTAAGTTATGATTTTGACACAAATTTCGTTAAGAAACTTTGTTTGCAGAGATTGCGTTTTGAACTTAGTTCAAATGATCTTTTCCGGATTTCTACAGTAAGACAAGAACGCGGTACAAGTTATCCGTTTGCACGGAGTGTGAATTTTTCGTTACGGGCAACGTTTTAAAAATTAGATGCGATGAGAAAATATAAATTGTTATTTTTATTATTGATATCACTGGTCACAATTTCTTGTGATGGGTGGTTGGATGTAAAGCCACAAGATGAAATAGACGAAAAAGATCTGTTTGCGACAGGAAATGGATATCACCACTTGTTGAATGGAATTTATTATGGTTTGTCAGACCAGAGTTTGTATGGTCGGGAATTGACATGGGGTATTGTTGATGCTTTGGGTCAATGTTTTGATTTTGATAACACGACTTCTGCTTCAGCAGGATGGTTGAGCTATGGCGCAACCAATTATGCATGGGAACATTATCAATTGAAGCCTGCAATCGAAACGATGTGGGAAAATTCTTATAAAATCGTTGCCAATTGTAATAATTTAGTTCAGAATATTGCGAATGAAGATCCGGAGAAGTTTTATTACAAGGAAAGAGAAAAGAGTGAAATTTGGGGAGAAGCTTTGGCTCTTCGTGCTGCAATACAATTAGATATGGTACGTCTTTTTGCAGCCTCTCTTACGATGGAAACAGAAAAAAATAACGTATATATTCCTTATATTTCAGAGTATCCCTCGTATGTTTCCAAGCGTTTGACTGCAGATAGTTGTTTGAATCTTATTATTCAAGACTTGGAAGATGCTCGGGCTTTACTTTGGAAGGCAGATTCGGGTAGAACATTCAATGTTAGTTTGCGTTTTGAGAATAATACCTTGAGAGAGTCTCTCTTTGTTGATTATAAAAGAGGTTATCGATTGAATTATTACGCTGCTACGGCTATTTTGGCTAGAGCTTGTTTATATGCTCAAAAGCCAGAAAAGGCGTACGTGTATGCAAAAGAGATTATTGATTACCAAAATAAGACAAATGCTTTCAGGTTTTATGACCAAACGAGATACGGAGATAAGAAATTTTATTCCGATATCCTTTGGGGGGTAGAGTCACTGGATTTAATAGAGTATGTTAATGCTATTAATGAATTGACAAATCCTGATTCATATTACCATTACTATATACGGGTGGCAAATGTTAAAGATAACTATTTCCAAGGTGATATAACATCGTCCGGATGTAATGATCTACGCTACAAGCATTGGATGTATGATTACGGAAACGGGACGGAGTACCGTTTTACAAAGTATGAAAAGTATGACAATGAAGATCGTACTCAGGCTAAAATTAATAATTATTTGATTCCGATGGTACGTATGAGTGAGGTGTACTATATTGCAGCAGAGGCTATTTACAAGAGTAATTTGGAAGAAGCTAAGGAATATCTTCGTAAAGTGAAATCAGGCCGCGGTTTACGGGCTTCAGATGCTTCCATGTTAAATTTGGATAATGCCGATGAGAGTAATTTCATGTCCGTACTGGTAAATGACGCCCGGAGAGAGTGGTTGGGAGAGGGACAAATCTTTTTTATGTACAAGCGTTTAAAAGAAAGTATTCCCGCTGTAAGAGCAGGAAATGTCATTCCGATAGATGCTGAACATGTAATTTTACCGATACCAGATTCTGAGACTAATTTGAACTAAAAGAGTATTGAAATGAAAAAAGTATTTACATTGTCGATTATATTGGTTCTATTCGTTTTTGGGGCTTGTTCTGAAAAGGGAATAGAAATGTTTTCGGGAGATCTAGTTTATATTTCATTCACGAAAAATGCTTCAACAGATAGCATGATCTATAGTTTTAAAACTTACCCGAGTGGAGAAATTGTAGCAAAAGTTCCGGTTCGGGTTCGTGGACATTGGTTGACCGAGTCTCGAGAGTTTACTGTTTCTGCATATCCTGATTCGACCACATTGCCAGAAACCGCTTATGAATTGCCAACGAAATGTGAATTTGCCTCTGGGCAGGAAGTTGACACAATTGAGATTAAATTTTTCAATAATTTCGATGATTTAAAGAACCGCAGTTATCGTTTGTTTTTGCGCATTAATGAAACCGATCGTGTTAAGCAAGGGGAATATGCTTACCGAATAGCGAAATTTTATGTTTCTGATAGATTGGAAATACCGGAATGGTGGAGTCGTAATGATAATACTGCCTATAATCCTTATAATATTGTAGAAGAGGTATATTTGGGAGCCTACTCTGAGAAAAAGTATCAATTGTTTTTGGATCGTTTGGCAGAAGATAATGCTTCATTGGAGGGAGATGATATGGTGATGATCAAAAAATATGCTTTACGACTGAAATATTGGCTAGAAGATTTTAATAATGATCCGGAGAATATCGCTTCGGGGGCAGCTCCGATGTGGGATGAAGATAATCATCAAGTGATGCAAGTTCCTGTTGCCGGTTAATATAAAATGGTAAGAATATGAAACGTATTTTATTTTTGATATTGGTTTTGTTTGTAGCAGGAGCCTGCTTGGATGACAAAACAAACACGGATTATCGTGATATAAATAACTTTGATGATAAATGGAAAATTACAGGGATTGAGCAAGTGTATAGTCTGTTTCCTGGGGAGTCTGTGACACTAACACCGGAAGTCCGGTTGTCGATAGATTCTTTGAATCCGGATGTGGAAGGTCATTGGATATTGGGTGATACCGAGGTGGCAACGGGGCCTTCTTATACTTTTAAGGCAACGGAATACGGGGATTATAAATTGACTTTTTTGGCAACAGATAAAAAAACTGGGGTATCATTCCCGGCAGAAACCGAATTCCGGGTAGCGCCTCAGTATAAATTGGGGTGGTTATTCCTTAGTCGTACCGCTTCGGGAAATTCCCGTTTATCGTTGTTGGCAGGAAGAAAAATGTCTGTTACTTATATGAATGGTAACTATCAAAGGACAAGAGATTCTTTAGTTTACACCGGTTTTTACACCAATTTAGGTGAATCGTTAGGTTCTGGGCCTATTAAGCTTGTAGAGGAATTTGCTTATCAGGAGAATTCTAATGTTCCGTTGACTTCTGAAATTATGGTTCTGCAAGAAAGCGGCCCGATTGAATTGGGTGGTTATGAATTGGATTTTACGGGAAATCCATTAAATGAATTTACGGGAGAAGCTCCTAGACAAAAGATAAAGGATGCTGCTTTAAGTTGGAGTAGCAAGTGGTTGCAGACGGAGGACAATCTTTTGTATTATTCTGTTGCAAAAGTGACGAGTGATTTACATTCAGGGCGTTATTCTGATGATCCGGCTTTCAATGGAGCAAAATACAAAACATTGGTTGAGGTGATGAAATCTGGAGGATATTATGCCCCGAAATTCTTTCTCGCTATTGATGAAACCAATACCATGTGGGCATTGATAGATAACGGATCGGAAAAGTATAATAGTAATGGACTCGTTGATCCTTTGAATAGTATCGGTTCGAGAGCGCGTTTGATCAATAATTCGGCGGGAACATTTGATATGTCGTTGTTTAATAATTTCACAGGAAGGTACATCAAACATGTTTTAGTGAATACGGATGATTACTTTTTGTCACTTATCGAACGCGATGGCAAATATCTATGGCATAAGTACGCTTTGGATTTTCCATACCGTTATACTACGGGAGATGACGTGAAAGTAGAGAGTTCTGAAACGGGAGAGTTGGCAGCAGAAATGTTTACTAATTTCAAAGATGCTGCTTTTGTGTACGGGTATTACGGTAATTGGGAATGGTTGTTCGTTGCTTCTGGAAATAAATTGTATGGAACGGCGATGGACTGGAATGAACCTCAGCAGAATAGTAAAGAGATTTTTTCTGCATCTGCGGACATCGTGTCTGTGAAAGCTCGTTATTTTGGTAATTCTATGGCTAATGAGGAGGGGTGTATGTATATTCATTTAGGAGTGTTGTTGACAAATGGGACATTCCTAGTGTTGGAGGTTAATTACGAGGCAGACGCATTTACCGTTAAAAAGATTTACGAAGAGAATTTGAAACAATTGGATCCTGAAATTATAGATATTGTAGATATGATCCATAAATATGGTAGTGGTGGAAATTTCGACGGATATTTGAATTAGAATTTATTGTATTTGAGATAAGGGGGTGTGTGAAAACTCCACATTCAAACTCCCTCCCCCCTTCGGGGTACTCCCTCTATAAACAGAGGGAGAGTTGGGTTGACTCTTTGCTTTGGAAAGAAGTACCAGTTCCTCCTCTGTTTATAGAGGGGAGGCAATGAAGTTGACGGAGGAGTTTGTGTGAAAAAAGAGTTTTGATACACCCTCTATAATTGATATTGTTTCGTGTAAATTATTGTTATGAAAAAAACATTTGTATTATTATGCCTGCTTCTTGCCTACTTGGGAGGGGATGCCCAACAGAAAGCAAACTATAAGTTGGCAGAAAAGTTTACCCAGATGGGGTTGTCGGGGATTGCCGCCCGGAATAGTATGCAGGTGGTACCGCATTATATTCATGGTGGGGAGAAGTTTTGGTTTGAGTTTAGAACGGATGAGGGGACGATGTATTATTTGGTTGATCCGGTGAAAGCGGAGAAGCGGTTGCTTTTCAAGAATACGGATATAGCGCAGGGGGTGAGTAGTATTACCCGGAAGGCGTATAATGAAAAGGATCTGCAATTATCAAATATAGATTTTTCAAAAGATATGTCGAAGATGACTTTTTCGTTGGGAGGGGGAGATTTCGAGTATAATATGAAGACGAAGAAGGTAAAGGAGTTGCCGAAAAAGGAGAAGAAAGAGGACATGGTAATGTACACGTGGATGTCTTTTTCTCCGGATACGAATTATTTAGTATATGCGAAGAATCATAACCTCTACATGCGAGGGAATAAATATAAAGGCCAGGATACGACCGAGATTCAGTTGACCACGAACGGGGAACGGTATTTTTCTTATGCCCGGAATGGTCAGGATACGGTATCTGATGAAGAAGCAATGGCAGGGCGTTGGTTCCCGAAAGTGAATAAGGTCTATGTCTTACGTCAAGATAACCGGAACTCTGACGAGATGGCGGTGATTAATGTATTGGCGAAGCCGAAACCTATACTGGAACGCTACAAATATGATATGGCGGGAGATAAGAATTTGTCGAAGTGGGTGCTTTCAGTAATCGATGTGGACAAGCGTAAAGTGACGGATTTTAACATCGAGCGTTGGCAGGATCAAGATGCCGAAGTAAGATACGTGACGGACAAGGGGGATAAGATATTCTTTGAACGCTATAACCGGGTGCGGGATGAGGTGGAATTGTGTGTGGGGAATACGGAAACGGGAGAAGTAAAAGTGCTGATTCACGAGGTGGATAAACCCTATATTGATTATCATATGCGTAACATCGTTTTCTTGAACGAGGGGAATGATATCCTTTATCGTTCAGAACGTACCGGGTGGGCTCATTATTATCATTATGATGGTAATGGGAATTTGAAAAATACGATTACTTCCGGTGATTGGGTGGCAGGACAGATTGCTGCTATCGATACCGTGGGTAGAACCGTTTACTTGTACGCACATGGGTATGACAAAAAGATGAATCCTTATTATTATCAGGTTGTGAAGGCTCATATTGATCGTGAAGGAGTGAAGTTGTTAAGCCCGGAAGACGGACAGCACAAAGCGGAGTTCTCTAAATCCCGGAAGTATTTTGTTGATAGTTATTCCCGGGTGGATATGGAACCGAGATTTACGTTGAAGGATAATAACGGGCGGGTGATTATTAAGGATTTGGCAAAGGTCGATATCCGGAGGGCTTACGAGATGGGGTGGCGTGCGCCGGAGCGTTTCGTGGTGAAGGCTGCTGATGGATTGACGGATTTGCACGGGATCATGTGGAAACCGGCAGACTTTGACCCGAACAAAAAATACCCGATTATTTCATCCGTATATCCGGGGCCTTTCTTTGAATACGTGAGTACATCTTTTAGCTTGGACGACAGCTATAACATGAAATTGGCACAGATCGGTTTTATCGTGGTTTCCATGGGACACCGGGGAGGAAGCCCTATGCGGGGTAAGTTTTATCATCGTTACGGGTATGGAAATTTGAGGGATTATCCTTTAGCTGATGATAAATATGCTATCGAGCAATTGGCGGATCGCTATTCTTTTATTGATATAACGAAAGTCGGTATTTTCGGACATTCCGGTGGTGGTTTCATGTCAACGGCAGCATTATGTACTTATCCGGATTTTTACACGGCTGCGGTATCTTCTTCCGGTAATCATGACAATAATATCTATAATAATGGTTGGGTGGAGATTCATCATGGTGTGAAAGAAACCAAGGAAATGGTGAAAGATAGCGTGAACGGAGATCATGAGGTTTCAAAGTTCAGCGTGAAGGTGCCTACGAATATGGAGTTGGCTAAGAATCTAAAAGGACATTTGCTACTCGTGACTGGGGATATGGATAAGAATGTGCATCCAGCTCATACTTTACGAATGGTGGATGCTTTGATTAAGGCAGGAAAGAATTTCGATATGTTGGTATTACCGGGTAAAACTCATGGCTATGGGAGTGCGGATGGATTTTTTGAGCGAAGATTATGGTTCCATTTTGCTAAATATTTATTAGGTGATACTACAGCCGATCATTACGGTAACATTGAAGAATATAAGGGAATTGAAAATTGAAAATTGAAAATGAGAACAAAATATATTATAATGCTTTTGTTGTTGGTGGCAGGAAGTTCTGTATGTGCGCAACAAAAGGCTAATTTTAAGCTTGCAGATCGTTTCTCAAGTCGAAACTTCCGGTCGGCAGATAGAAATAGTATGAGTATATATCCCATGTATATCAATGATGGGGAATGTTTTTGGTACTCTTTCACGACGGAGGATGGGAAGCGTTATTACCACGTAAATCCGGAGAAGAAGGAAAAACGTTTGTTGTTTAACCCGGAGAAGTTGTTTGGGTTCTTGAATAAGGAAACGCACGAGGTGTGTGATGCGAAAGATTTTACGTTTCAAGGGTTAGAGTTTGATAAAAAAGGTTCTTCTTTCACTTTTGATTACGCGAAGCACAAGTATCGCTATGATATGAAAACGGAGGAAGTGACAAAACTGGATACGGTTATTAACAAGGGATTTGGAGAATCATGGAAAAAGTATTCACCGGATAGTACTTATATTTTATTCGCTCAATGTCATAACCTCTATGTGATGGGAAATAAGGATAAAGGGAAGGATACGACGAAAGTGCAGTTGACGAGTGACGGCGAGAAATATTTCTCTTATTTCAAGGAGGAAGAAGAGGTGGGTATGGATACATTTCCTGCGGCTCCTGTTGCCGTGTGGATGAAAGATTCCAAAAAAGTGTATGCTTTGCGCGAAGATACCCGGCATGTGGATGAATTGTTTTTGGTGGACGTGATGGAAACTCCCCGTCCTAAAGTGAAAACGTACAAGTATTCCATGGCGGGCGATCAGAAATTGGAAAAATACGTGTTGACGGTTATCGATGTGGAAACCAAAGAGGTGAAAACGATTGATACCGATCATTGGCAAGATCAGTATGTAGATGTGCTTTATACCTCCAAGGACGGTAATAAGATTTATTTCGACCGGAAGACCCGGGCTTTTGATGAACAAGAGGTTTGCGTTGCCGATCTCACGACGGGGGAAGTGAAAACTTTAATCCACGAAATAGATAAACCTTTCATGGATTACAAAATGGCGAATATTATGTTCTTGAACGACGGGAAGGATATTATTTATCGTTCCGAGCGCACAGGTTGGGGACATTATTATCTCTATGACAATGAAGGCAACTTTAAAAATGCCATTACTTCCGGGGAATGGGTGGCCGGTCCTTGTTCAGATATCGATACCGTGGGGCGTACACTTTATTTCTATGCTTTGGGGAAAGATAAAAATATTGACCCGTATTATTATATCCCGTGTAAGGTGAATATCGACAAGCCGGAGAGTCTGACTCAATTGACCTTTGATAACACGAATCATCAAGTGCATTTCTCGAAATCTTTTAAATATTTCGTGGATACCTATGAGCGAGTGGATATGGTTCCCCGTATTGTGTTGAGGAACCGAAAAGGAAAGGAAATCATGGAATTGGAAAAACCTGATATTCGCCGGGCTTTGGAGATGGGATGGAAGGCTCCGGAACGGTTTAAAGTAAAGGCTGCGGACGGAATGACAGACTTATACGGGGTGATGTGGAAACCGTTTGATTTCGATTCGACAAAGGTTTACCCGATTATTTCTTCCGTGTATCCCGGTCCTTTCTACGAGTATGTGCCGACACAATTCCGGTTGATTCATGACGACAATACCCGTTTGGCTCAATTAGGTTTTATCGTGATTGCCGTGGGGCATCGTGGGGGTACACCTATGCGGGGAAAATTCTATCATACTTACAGTCATGGAAGGTTGCGGGATTACCCGTTAGCGGATGACAAGTATGCAATAGAGCAATTGGCAGACCGTTATCCTTTTATTGATGCGACGAAAGTCGGTATCTATGGCCATTCCGGTGGTGGATTTATGTCTACTGCAGCTATTTGTACTTATCCGGATTTCTATAAGGCGGCAGTGTCTTCTGCGGGAAATCATGATAATACAATCTATAATCACTGGTGGGGGGAAACTCACAACGGGGTGAAAGAAGAAAAGAAAGTGATCAAGGATAGCGTGAACGGAGATCGGACGGAATCGACGTTTAAATTCAAGGTGGGTACGAATATGGAACTGGCGAAACGGTATAAAGGTGGGTTGTTGTTGATTCACGGCTGGATGGATGACAACGTGCATCCGGCTCACTCGTTGCGTATGGTTGATGCGTTGATTAAGGCGGACAAGAATTTTGACATGATCATTTTACCAAGATCGAATCATGGTTTCAGTGGGGCAGAGAATACATTTTATGAGCATAAGATGTGGTTCCATTTTGCCCGTATCCTGCTGGGGGATAATACAGGGGATTATTATTATGAGGTTGAACAATACAAGAATGCTGATAGATGATAAAGAGTTTTTTGTTTGTTTTGTTTTTAGTTGTTACCGCTGGAGTGTTCGGGCAGCAAAAAGCGAATTATGAGCTTGCCGAGCGCTTCCGGCGCATAACACAAGTGCCTTTGACGAAGAATAGCTTGGAAGTACATCCTCGTTATATTAACAATACGGATTGTTTTTGGTATTCATTTCGCACGAGTGAAGGGAAAAACTATTATTTGGTAGACCCCGCTAAAAAGGCAAAACGTCTGCTTTTTGATAATGCCGAATTGTTGATGAAGATCAGTGAGATCACGAGAAAGGGATACAATCACAAAGATTTGGAATTGGATATTACTTTTGATCCGGATGGAGAAACAATTCGTTTTTGGTTTGACCGGAATGATTTTACCTATAATATCAATACGAAAGAGTTGAAGTTGGCGGAAAAACAAAAGGGACAAACTAATTATGATCCTTATTGGATGTATTATTGTCAGGATAGTTCTTACATGCTGTTTGCTAAACGCAATAATCTTTATGTCGTGGGGAACCCGAATAAAGGGAAGGACACGACGGAAGTGCAATTGACTGCTGACGGGGAGCGTTATTTCACGTTCAACCGGGAGGATGAAGGCGAATTGGATGAACGCATGGGATGTTCTGCCAAATGGTTTAAGACGGGACACAAGTTTTACGCTATTCGGGATGATTCCCGTAAGGTGGAGGATTTGTGGTTGATTGATGCGCTAGCTACTCCCCGTCCTCGCTTGAAGACGTATAAGGCTGAGTTGGCGGGTGATAAGAACGTGATTCAGTTTGAGTTGTTGATAGGTGATGCGGATACCCGTGAGGTAAAAAAAATCAATATTGGTCGTTGGAAAGATCAATATGTAGATGTTTTGTATGCCAGTAATGATGCAAAACGACTTTATATTCAACGTTACAAGAGAACGTGGGATGAATGTGAGATTTGTGTAGTCGATACGGAAACGGGAGAGGTGAACGTGTTGATACATGAAGTTGACAAGCCGTATCTGGATTATCAAATGCGAGCCATCCATTTCTTGAATGACGGGAACGAGATTCTCTTCCGCTCGGAACGTAGTGGATGGGGACATTACTATCTGTATGATAAAGATGGTAATTTGAAAAATCAAGTGACATCTGGAGCATGGGTGGCCGGACCGATTATGAAGGTTGATACCGCCCGTCGACAGATTTATTTTATAGGTTTGGGAAAAGAGAAAGAGATTGATCCTTACTATTATGTCCTTTATCGTGCCGATCTGGATAAAACCAATGCAATATCATTATTGACCCCGGAGAATGCTTCTCATAACGTGGACATATTCCCGTCGAGCAAGTATTTCGTGGACAGTTATTCACGGGTAGATATGGAACCCGTCAATGTGGTACGAGACCGGAAAGGCAAAGTGATTGTTGAGTTAGACAAGGCGGATTTGGAAAGCCTTTATGCTTTTGGTTGGAAAAAGCCCGAACGTTTTAAAGTGAAAGCGGCAGATGGGGTGACGGATATTTATGGCGTGATGTGGAAACCGGCGGATTTCGATTCCACGAAGACCTATCCGATAATTTCATCCGTTTACCCGGGGCCTTTTTTTGAATACGTGCAAACCCGTTTTACGGTAAACGATGATTTGAATACCCGTTTGGCTCAGGTCGGTTTTATCGTTGTGTCCATGGGGCACCGGGGCGGAACACCTATGCGAGGGAAATATTATCATACTTACGGGTATGGTAATCAACGGGATTATCCTTTGGCTGACGATAAATATGCCATTGAGCAATTAGCACAACGTTATCCTTTTATTAATGCCAAGAAAGTGGGAATATTCGGTCATTCCGGTGGTGGTTTTATGTCCACGGCGGCATTATTGACCTATCCGGATTTTTACAGTGCGGCGGTATCTTCTGCGGGAAATCATGATAATAATATTTACAACAAGGGATTTGTTGAAATTCACTATGGCGTGAAGGAGAAAACGCGAGTGGTAAAAGACAGCACGGGAAACGAGCGGGAAGAAATCATGTTTGAAACCCGGAGTAAAACGAACCAGGAGCTGGCGAAGAATTACAAGGGGGGCCTGTTGATCGTGACCGGGGATATGGATCGTACGGTGCATCCGTCACATACCCTGCGAGTGGTCGATGCCTTGATTAAAGAGGGGAAGAACTTTGATATGCTCGTGTTGCCCGGTAATTCTCACGGATTCTCCGGGGCTGCGGAAGAGTTCTTTGAACGCAAGTTGTGGTTTCATTTTGCAAAGTATTTATTAGGGGATTCCTCTGCTGATTTCCAAGGAGATATTAATTATTTTCAGAAACGTTAGTTTATGATGAGAAAGTATATTATGTTGTGTTGCCTGTTGTCGGTTTGGTTTACGGACAGTATGGCACAAAAGCGACCTCTGGATATGGAGGCCTATAAATTGTGGCGTAGGGTTGAAGCGCAGCAAATGTCGAATGATGGAAAGTGGGTTACGTATCGTTTCGTTTATATTGATAACGACGGACATGATAAAGATACTCCCATTACTTATTTGTATAACACGGAAACCGGGAAAACGTACGAATTGGAAAATGTGAATCAAGTCTATTTCTTTAATGGGGGAAAAGGGTTAAAGTATGTTGTTTCTCCTTCTCCGCGAGATACTTCCGGGGTGGTAAAAGACTCAGTCTTTTTGATGACCTTGAAGAATATGAAAAAGCGGTTATGGGATAGACCGTATAATTGTAACGAGTCATTTGATTCTCCTATCATAACTTACACTTATCCGATAGGGAAAACCGAGAAGGGAAAAGATATCAAGCGTCTGGTCATCTGGAACTATGAAACGGGAGATTCTACCGTTATGGATAGTTTGGATTATCATATATTACTTGATAATAATAAGACAATTATTTACACGAAAGAGAGTAATGGATATAAGTCTCTTTACGTTGGTCCGGTAAAAGGAAGGAAACGCATGATTTACGGGGAGCCGAAGGCTCGATTGATAAATTTCTCTTTAAATCGGGATAATTCTCAGGGAGTGTTTACTGTGGCTTCGGATACTTCTCATTTAAATGATCCCGATTTGTTGTATTCCTTTGATATGAAGGGAGGAAAGCCTACATTGATTATGGATACGAAAGAGATTCATTTGGAAGGGGATTATAGAGTAAGAGGTGGATTGGCTCAGCCTTTTAATAAGGGGAAGTATATCATGGTAAGTGTCACGCCTAAAGTGCCCACTCCTCGCCGTCAGAAAATAGAGCCCGATAAAAGTTTTGAACTGGAGCTGTGGAAATGGGATGACGAAATATCACAAAGTAGGCAGAGATCCGAGCGAGTTTCTCGACCGGGAGAGCCTCGATATGTTTATCATGTGGATTCGAAAAAATGTGTGTTGGTGGCACCTTCTCACATGAATAATATATATAGTCCGACCTGTGATGAGTATAATTATGTGATTATTGCAGACGAAACTCCTTATCGTAAATTGACGGACTGGAGGGATGGGAATGCGGCCGATTATTACCTTGTTCATCTTGAAACGGGAGAACGGAAATTAGTGTTTTCCGATTTACGTGATCGTCCGGTATGGAGTCCGAATGGGAAGTACGCCTTGTTTTATCATGGGAAGAAAAAAGCGTGGTACAAGTTGAACCCGGTTACCGGTGAATTGACAGACATCTCTGCTGCTATCGGTTTTCCGGTGTATAACGAGGAACATGATTTACCGAAACCTGCCAATTCGTATGGTATTGCCGGATGGATGGCAGGAGGAGACGAGGTGGTGTTGTATGACAAATATGATATGTGGGTGATTGATTTAACCGGTAGAAAAACACCATATTCTTTGACGAACGGTTGGGGAAGAGAGAACAACACGGTTTTGCGGATATTGAAATCGGATTATGATTCAAAGAGAATTGATCCGAAGCGAAATATGTTGTTAGAGACGGTAAACACCGAGACTTTGGATCAGGGGGTATACGAATGGTCCCCTTCCCAGAAGCTACGAAAATTAATGGAGGGGCCTTACGCGTTAAACTTTAGGGCCGTGTCTCAGGATAAAAAATATTGTATGTTTATTCGGCAGAGTTATTCCGAATTCCGGGATATTTGGTGGAGTAAAACTGATTTTGTTAACCCGGTCAAGATAACGGAAGCAAATCCGCAACAGAAAGATTATCGTTGGGGATCCGTGAAATTGGTTGAGTGGGTGAATTATGAGGGAAAAAGGAATCGGGGATTATTGTATTTGCCGGACGATTATGATTCGTCAAAGACATATCCGGTGATAGTAAACTTTTATGAAACCCACACGGGGGAATTGCATATTAGTCCACTTCCGACCTTAAGTAGTGCCATGATTAATACGGTGACTTACGTGAGTAACGGGTATGTGGTATTTATGCCTGATGTACATTTTACTATCGGGGCTCCGGGAGAAAGTTGTTATAATGCTGTTGTCAGTGGAACACAAATGTTGATAGACAAAGGTATTGCCGATAAGAATCGAATTGGAATACAAGGGCATAGTTGGTCCGGTTATCAGGTTGCCTATTTGGTTACCCGTACGAATATGTTCCGTTGTGCCAATCCGGGAGCGGCCGTATCCAGCATGGTGTCGGCGTACACGGGTATTCGCACGGGAAGCGGGATGCCTCGTATGTTTATGTACGAAGAGACGCAGAGCCGGATGGGTAAAACGCTTTGGGATGATCCCGAGATGTATATCAAGAATTCACCCATTTTTTATGCCGATAAAATTCAGACCCCATTATTGATATTTCATTGTGATGGAGATGAGGCTGTACCCTATTCCGAGGGATTAAATCTTTTTTTAGCCATGCGTCGATTGCATAAACCGGCTTGGCTGCTAAATTATAAGGGAGATAAGCATTTCCTCTATAATAAAGCGGCAGAGATTGACTGGACGATTCGTTTGCAGCAATTTTTTGATTATTATCTGAAAGATGCTCCCATGCCCCGTTGGATGAAAGAAGGTATAAATGTAAATGAACGTGGGGTTGATCAGAAATATGATTTGGTGAAATAGGAATATGATTTGGATGTATATAATTTTTAAATATTGAGTATGAAAAAGTTTTTGTGTTTTAGTTTGATTTTATTGGCTTTTGCTTGTGCAAGTGATCCTCAAAAAGAAATGGAGAAAACAATCGTTGGGGAATGGTGTAATCCTTACACGTATCAATCCACGGGAGAATTGAAAGGATTTCATTTCAAGAAAGGGGGAGATTGTGAAGCGATTAATATCCCATCTTTAGAATTGAAATCTTGGGAAATTAAAGACGGGTACCTGATCGTGAAAGGACAGGAAGTTGCAGAGGATGGTACGAAAGAGGTTTACGAGACGAAGGAAAGAATCGGTTTATTAACTCGGGATTCATTGAGTCTTGTTGTCCAGGAAGCTAATCCTCGGCTTGCTTTTTTGTATATAAATGCGAAAAAGCTTAAAAAATAGGTGGCGATAACGGGTTTGGCTGATTGAAGAATGATTTGAAAAGATAGATATGTATCGTGTTATAATTATTGCCAGTGTTGTTCTGACGCTGTTTCCAGTGGTCGGCTATATGCAAAAAAAGGAGTTGGACGAGGAAGCTTATCGCTCGTGGCGACGGGTTGATGATTATCAGTTGTCAGATCATGGAGGGTGGATAAAATATCGATACATATTCTATGATAATGATTCGGCTAATGCCTTTGCTCGTAATACGTATTATTTTTATGAAATGAAAACCGGGAGAACTCGTATCTTAAGGGATATTGATTCTCCCGTGTTTTTTGCAAAAGGCGATTGGATCGCTTTTTGTAAGGTAAAGAAGGAGGGAGGCGGTGATGGGGAACGAGTTGCTTATCGGTTAAAAGATGGATATGAGATTGCAATACCGGCAGATGCCGAGTTGAATGATTCATATCCGCAGATTGCTTACCAACGGGGGGATCGATTGATTGTCTTGAATGTGATGAGGCGGGATAGTGTGGTGCTACACGGTGTGTTCCAATATTATTTGTACGGGAAAAAGTGGAACGTGATTTACACGAGTAAGGAGGAGCAAGGCCATGTGTTGCGCAATAGGATTGTGGAGAATGGGGTTGAGGATGTGATTTACGTGGATAAAACCAAAAGTTTGGAGAGTTTTTATTTTTACGAAAGAGTGGGTGAAGGGAGTTTTTTTGTTGGTGCGGATATAAATTGTGAGGAAAAGTTAGACTATTATTATTTTTCTCTGACGGATAAGAAGGCAAGCAAACTATTATCAGCGGAGCAGATGGAGCAATTTCATATAGATCGGTATTCCATGCGATTACTTGATGGAGAGAAGCAATTGTTGTATCGCCAACAAGAAGGAAAGGTCGTGAGATCTGATGTGCAAGATGAAAAGGATGAAAGTTTTCAATTGGAGCTTTGGAGCTGGAATGATCTTGTGATTCCTTCCGAACAGGCTAAAAGCGGTCTTCGGCGATCCCGGTATCTACCGACTTTGTATTTGCTTGATCTGGATAGTAAGGAATGCCATAAAGTGTGTGAGGAAAATCACTCCGAATTGTATATAGCGGAAGGGGAGCATCCTGTTTTCGCATACGAGAAAGACGAGCGTCCTTATTCGCATCAGCGGGATTGGATGCATGATCAACGTTTTGATCTTTACTTGGTGGATTTAAAAAACGGGAAACACGAATTGTTAGAAAAAGAATTGACCCAAGCGGTTCATTGGAGTCCCAAAGGAGATTATTTACTCTATTTTGATAATAAAAGTCGTTCATGGGTAAGCGTGAATCCTCGTTCAATGGAACGAAATGTGTTGAGTGATATCATCTCGTATCCTTTGTATGATGAATGGTATGATCGCCCCAATCCTCCTGCTCCTTATGGAGTGGCAGGTTGGACTCGGGATGGTAGGAATGCGATAATTTACGATTGTTTTGATATTTGGGTGATTAATTTAAGTGAGATAGAAAAGTCGTATTGCTGGACAAAAAACAAGGGACGGGAAAATAGTACGGTATTGCGTTTGGTCGATCCCGGGAGGAATGGGGTTCGGATTGATTTGACACAAGATCAGCAGGTCGTGACGTTTGATAGGAAGAGTAAAAGTACGGGATTGAGCAAATTGTCTTCTCAAGGGAGATTAACGCCATTAGTTCAAGAGAATGTTGCTTTCTCCGTCCTGCAAAAAACAAAAGACGGGCGAGTAATACTTTGCATGAAACAGAGTTATCAGGAAGATCGGAATCTATGGGTATGCAATGGACAAGGGTGCGGTATGAAAAAAATCACAGAGGTAAACCCTCAACAAAAGCAATATAATTGGGGAACAGCCCAAGTGGTGGAGTGGATGAATGATAAAGGTGAGAATAATCAAGGGCTACTTTATTTGCCGGAAAACTATGATAAGAATAAAAGTTATCCGACAATAGTTTCTTTTTATGAAACGCATTCATCGGATCTGCATGTGCATCCGGTTCCAGGGTTGAGTCAAGCCATGATCGACATTCCAACCTACGTTAGTAAAGGGTATATTGTTTTTCAACCGGATGTTTATATTGAAATTGGAAAACCGGGAGAAAGTGCTTATGATGCTGTGGTTAGTGGAATCCGGTCGCTAATTGACAGGGGGATTGTCGATTCTTCTAGGATCGGATTACAAGGACATAGTTGGTCCGGTTTCTTGGCGGCTTATCTGGTTACTCGAACGGATATTTTTAAATGTGTGAATATCGGAGCGGCCACCGTAAATTTAACATCTGTCTACACGGCAATTCGGGAGGGAAGCGGACAACCGAATATGTTTATGTTTGAAGATTGGCAGTGTCGTATGGGGGCAACCTTGTGGGATGATTTGGATAGTTATATTGCTAATTCGCCTTTGTTATTTGCCGATAGAATACACACTCCGGCATTGATATTTCATTGTGATCAAGATGAGGCTGTCTCGTTTTATGATGGACGTAATCTTTTTTTAGCCTTAAGGCGGTTGCAACGGCCGGTTTGGATGTTGAATTATATGGGACAAGGACATTTTTTGACTTCACGTCCGGCTCAGGTTGATTGGACTATTCGTTTGCAGCAGTTCTTTGACCATTATTTAAAGAGTGCTCCGATGCCTCGCTGGATGAAAGAGGGAATTAATATTAATGAGAGAGGGGTGGATCAGAAGTATGATTCGGTAGAATAGGGGGGATTTTTAACGTGAGTGCTATATCGTACAAAAGAAAGTCACTAGAAATGGGACACTTAAATCTACCAGTATCCCGTGAACAATGGATATAATTACAAACTCCTTCCCGCAAAACTTCGTGATAATAGGAAGTGTGGTATCGGCAGTCGTTGCTCCTCCCACGGATATCGGGGCAAGTTTTCCAAAATAACGCACGAGCAAAGGGGCTGCCAGTAGGGCGATCAATTCTCGTAGGATATTGGAAACGAGGGCGATTGTACCGAGTTCTGCTCCTTTGTACTGGGTAATGAAAATGGTTGAGAGAGAATAATATCCGAATCCGGAACCTACGGCGAGGCAGTCGGTTAGGCTTTTGCCGCTTAAGGCAAGACTGATTAAAGCGGAGCCGGCTAGGGTTCCAATGATTGTTGCCAATGGAACCAAGATAATTTTGAAATTTTGATGTTTTAAGGCTTCCAATGCTTTTTTATCGCTTCCGATGCTGATGCCGACAAAAAACATGAGAGCATATAAGGCATAAAGGGTAGGGGCTTCGGCGGTTAACAGAGAAGGAACATGCACGAATCTGCCTATTAGGACGCCTGCAATAAAGAAAGAGACAATGATGATACTACCTTTCATGGATGCAATTATTTCGTGGACATGAAGAAAAAACGATATACTCCCCAAGCGCACAACACGCTTCCCGCGATGGCTGCTAGAGTAATAAGTAGAGCTTCTAATCCGATAGAGTCTAGATGATTCATTACCTCCCCGTTAGCTCCAACCGTGATGCCTAGAAGAAAGAGGAGGAGAAATATGGCATAATTGATGAGTTTTTGCACGAATGTCAAATTTCTCTCTTTAAAAGCATATCCTAAAATGACGCCACAAACCATCAAGCTAATAACTGTAATCATGATTTCTTAGATTTCTTTCTACAAAACTACAATTTCTTTTGCAGAATTGCTATATTTATAAATTCATACTTAAAAATGTAACATGGATGAAATGTGTTACGTTAATGTTATCGTATTTAAATCTTTAAAATGTTGTTATGAAAAAAGTAATTTCGTCTATAATCGCCCCCAACCAGAAATTCTTGAGCCTGGGCTTGTTGATTTTACGTGTATTGGTTGGAATAACTATGTTGACGCATGGTTTAGCCAAATTGACATCGTTCTCCGAACTGTCTGCCACCTTCCCGGATCCTATCGGTTTAGGGAGTACTTTGTCGTTGATTTTGATTATTGGAGCCGAAGTCGGATGTTCCTTATTCGTTATCGTGGGAGCTTTTACACGATTAGCAGTAATCCCGTTGGTGTTTTCTATGCTGGTGGTTATATTTGTTGTGCATGCCAATGATCCATTTCAATTGTAGTAACTTTCTTTCCTGTATTTAGGTATTTATATTTTGCTATTTTTTACGGGAGCCGGGAGAATATCTCTTGACACGATCATTTCTAAAAAGATAGATGTCGGTATTCAAAAATAAGGAGAAAGGCAGGAATCCTAAGGGATTGCCTGCTCTGTTCCATCCAGAATGGGAATCACGTTTTCGTCCTCTTCTAATACGGTCGCTGCTAATAGCCAATATATTAATAGAATGATGGCGATAATAATTCCGACAATAGTCCAAGGATTCGTTTTTTTCTTTTTCATGCTTGCTAATGTTATAAATGTTTTGTTAAGCATGAACGTAAATCAATGTATTTTGTTTGTTTTTTTTGAGAATATTCTGGGGTACGTGAGCCCTGTTTGTACCATAAACATGCTATAAACAAAAATCAGTCACCTTGTAAGTAACTGATTTTCTGAGGTCGGTAGCAGATTTGAACTGCTGTACGCGGTTTTGCAGACCGCTGCCTAACCGCTCGGCCAACCGACCCTGTTGCGATTTTG
>ENA-ORUX01000912-ORUX01000912.1-human-gut-metagenome-genome-assembly--contig:-NODE-912-length-25250-cov-5.702639_pt1 | contig 25250 bp, 20 predicted proteins | sample MGYA00242087_ERZ509225 | MGnify/ENA primary metagenome ERZ509225 (study PRJEB26280, sample SAMEA2338864) | human gut metagenome | biome: human gut; feature: human-associated habitat; material: faeces... | reverse complement strand
TCTCACGATGTCCCGCCGCCGTACATACATATCAATCAACTTTAAATCAGCAGAAGATAAACGTCCGCTCAAGCCAGTAGACCAGGATACCTGCCAGATAACCGAGCAGACACACAAACGAAATGTGGCGTAAATACCAGCCGAATGTGATTTTTTCAAGACCCATCACCACAACGCCGGCAGCACTGCCGATAATGAGCATGCTGCCACCCACTCCAGCGCAGTAAGCAAGCAACTGCCAGAACTGACCGTCCTGCACAAACATCATCAAGTCGGGACTTGTCACGGCGGCGGCAGGGATAACGTTGTACATACCCATGCATCCAGCCACAAGCGGCACATTGTCGACAATCGACGACACCACGCCAATGGCACCTGTCACGAAATAAGCATTGCCGTTGGTGGCGTGTTCAAGCCACTGTCCGAAACTTGTAAGCACACCCACCTCGCTCAACACAGCCACAGCCATCAGAATGCCGAGGAAGAACAGGATGGTCGACAAATCGATTTTATGAAGAATCGTCGACACGCGCTCAGAGAACGAGCCTTCCAACTCGTGTTCGTGGCGCAGGAATATCTCGGTCATCGCCCAAAGCAAGCCAAGCACGAAGAGGATGCCCATAAACGGAGGCAAACCAGTGATGGAGCGGAAGAACGGCACAAACATCAAGCCGCCCACACCGACAACAAACACCGCCACCCGTTCGCCATGGCTGAGTGCCGATTTTGTGAAATCTACATTGTCCTCCACCACAGCCAACTGCCCCTTGAGCTTGAACTGCAACAGGAACGTAGGCAAGGCAATCGAGACAAGCGACGGCAGTAACACTTCCTTAATCACACCTATCGACGTGATGTTGCCCTTGATCCAGAGCATAATGGTCGTTACGTCGCCAATCGGAGAGAACGCACCGCCGCTGTTGGCGGCAAGGATGATGAGCGAGGCATAGATAAGCCTGTCGTTGCGTTCCTGCACGAGCTTGCGGAGCACCATAATCATCACGATGCTCGTGGTCAGGTTGTCGAGCACGGCAGAGAGAATAAACGTAATCAGCACGATGCGCCACAACAGCGAACGCTTGCTACGGGTGCGCAGACGGTCGCGCACAAAAACAAAGCCACCGTTGGTGTCGACAGTCTCGACAATGGTCATCGCTCCCATCAAGAAGAACAGAATCTCACACGCATCGCCGAGATGCTCAAGCAGCACGCCCTGCGTCACAAACTGGCGCGCGGCGGCATCAGAGTCGTCAAGATGGAACGCCGAGAAGAACCGGGCAAAATCATCGGCATGAAACTCAGCCACATAATCAGGGCAGCCAATCATATACAGCGACCAGCAGATTGCACACATCAACAAGGCGGTCGCAGTCTTGTTGATTTTAAGTCCGCTCTCAAGAGCAATACAGCCGTAACCAATCAGAAATACGGCAACAATAACAATTGTTAAGAACATAATATCTACAAAAAAGGGCTTTAAAAAATAGTTTAGTTTTTGCGGGCGTAAAATTATGGAAATTTTTCCGTTATGTATAAAATTTTTTTTATGTTTAAAAACACATTTCACCGCCACACTTGCATATCCGGCACAAAACGAGTAATTTCGCACACTGAAATGAAAAAAGAAGAAGAAGTCACTATGCTGCAAATCGGAAATGCACTGGTCAGCCTCGACCTTATCGAACAGTTTTTCTGCTGCGATCTCGACAAATGCCTCGGCGAATGCTGTATCGAAGGCGATGCCGGCGCTCCTATCACCAAAGAGGAATATGCCAAGATAAAGGAAATACTGCCCGAGGTGTGGGACGACCTGCTGCCGGCTGCCAAACGCGTGATTGAGGAGCAGGGCGTGGGCTACGTCGACGAGGAAGGCGACTTGGTGACATCGATTGTCGACGGGCGCAACTGTGTGTTTACGTGCTATGGCGAGAACGGGATGTGTCTCTGCGCCATCGAGAAGGCATTCCGTGCTGGAAAAATCGACTTCTACAAGCCAATCTCATGCCATCTCTACCCTGCCCGCCTTCAGGAATTTCCCGACTTCACCGCCGTCAACTACCATCGTTGGAAAATCTGCAAATGCGCAGAAGTGATGGGCAGAAAAAACCACGTGCGGCTGTATCAGTTTCTTGAGGGTCCGCTGACGCGCCGCTTCGGCAAGGAATGGTACGACGAGCTGCGCACCGCCTGCGAGGCCTATCTCGAAGAATACGGAGAGTAAGCATTCACTTTTTTTCATTTTTTGTCTGTATTTCTGTTTGCCGTAAAAGAAATTAGACGTATCTTTGCATCGTGATTGAGGGAAGCATAATCAATCACCATTACTCGCTACGCTTCCCGCAGTCATCCACTCTTTAATTTTCTCAAAAAAAAGATTTTCAGAACAGTCACGTGCGCACAACGGCGCGACGTAGATTCAAAATGTAATACATCTTACATATATGTACAACTTACAGGACTTAAATGCAGCCTCTCCAGAAGAACTGCTCGAGATTGCCAAAACATTCGACATCAAGAAAGCCGACAAAATGGCCCAGCAAGACTTGATTTTCACAATCCTCGACGAGCAGGCGATAAACCGCGCCAAAGAATCGGCTTCGAAATCGGAGGCTAAAAAACCCAAAACAAAAGCCAAGAAAAAAACAGCCGAGCCAAAAAGCGATGACAACGCAGAGGCTACGGCTGTAAAGACTGCCGCCAAAAAGGCTGAACCTAAGAAAAACAGCAAAAAGAAGGAGGCAGAGCCTGCCGCGGAGACCGCTCAGGCGGAAGAGCCCAAAGAGGAGAAACCGGCAGCAAAGAAAACCACGGCAAAGCGCACATCCAAGAAAAAGGAGGCTGAGCCTGCCGCCGACATGACAGCTCCGGCTGCCGAGGTTGTCGTGGCTCCAGCAACCGAGGCCGAAGCCCCTACTGAAAACGTGGAGACAGCCGTAAAACAGGAAGAGGAACCAGCAGAGACGGAAAACGCCGCTCCTGAAGCCGAAACGCCACAACAGGCAGAACCGGCAGAAGAGCCGGCAGAAGAAAAACCTGCCGAACAGCAAAAGAAAAACGACATCGGATTCAGCTCGTTCTTCCCGTTCAGCGGCGGACAGAAATTCGTGCCCCGCTCGCAACGCCAGCAACAAGACCAGCAACAACAACAGCAGCAACAACCTGCCGAAGGCGAAGTTGCGGCAGCCCCGGCCGAACCTAAACAACAGCAGCAACAACAGAAAAACCAGAAAGCAAACCGCCGCCAGCAGCAACAGCAGCAGCGCGCGGCAAAACAGCAGCAGCGCCAACAGCCGCTCTACGACTTTGAAGGCATCGTGAAAGGCGCAGGCGTGCTGGAAGTGATGCCCGACGGCTACGGATTCCTCCGCTCCTCCGACTACAACTACCTGTCGTCGCCCGACGACATCTACGTGTCGCAGTCGCAAATCAAGCAAAACGGCTTGAAGACAGGCGACGTGGTGGAAGGCAACATCCGTCCGCCGAAAGAAGGTGAAAAATTCTTCCCTCTCTGCAGCGTAGACTCAATCAACGGGCGCACCACAGAATTCGTGCGCGACCGCGTGCCTTTCGAACACCTTGTGCCATTGTTCCCCGACGAGAAGTTTGACCTGACATCGGGACGCACCACCTGCAACATCTCGACACGCATCGTCGACATGTTCTCTCCTATCGGCAAAGGTCAGCGCGGACTTATCGTGGCACCGCCGAAAACCGGTAAGACAATCCTGCTTAAAGACATTGCCAACGCAATCTCGGAAAACCATCCGGAAACATACATGATTATCCTGCTCATCGACGAGCGTCCGGAGGAGGTGACCGACATGGCACGAAGCGTGAATGCGGAAGTAATCGCATCAACATTCGACGAGCCGGCCGAACGCCACGTAAAGATTGCCGGGCTGGTGCTTGAAAAGGCGAAACGCATGGTTGAGTGCGGACACGACGTAGTAATCCTGCTCGACTCAATCACACGTCTGGCACGCGCCTACAACACCGTGTCGCCGGCATCGGGCAAAATCCTCACCGGTGGTGTCGACGCCAACGCGCTGCAAAAGCCAAAACGCTTCTTCGGCGCCGCACGAAACATTGAAAACGGCGGATCGCTCACAATCATCGCAACCGCACTTATCGAGACAGGTTCGAAGATGGACGAGGTGATTTTCGAAGAGTTCAAGGGCACCGGCAACATGGAGCTGCAGCTCGACCGCAAGCTGTCGAACAAACGCATCTTCCCTGCCGTCGACATCATCTCGTCGAGCACTCGACGCGACGACCTGCTCCTCAGCCAGGACACCATCAACCGCATGTGGATTCTCCGCCGGTTCCTCTCCGACCGCACTCCTATCGAGGCAATGGAGTTTATCAAGGACCGTATGGAGAAAACCCGCAGCAACGAGGAGCTGCTCCTGACAATGAACGACTAACTCTCGTCGACAACCCCCACACAATACCGGCGACAACCGACAATGGTTACCGCCGGTATTGTTTTTATAGCAATGCTGCATAGAAAACACAAGGATTTACGGCGCGCATTACGCAAAAGAGTATTTTAGGATTGCATTTTTTTCGTAACTTTACGGCAACAAAAACACTGACACAATGGCAATATCACTCTGCGCACTATCAACAATGGCTATGCTCGACCTTGCCGCCGCGGCTTCGCAGGCATGGCTGCCGATGCTTGTCGGCACTTACACCGACACCGACAGCAAAGGCATCTATCAATATCGCTTCAACCAAGAAAGCGGAACGGCAGAACTCACCGCCGTCACTCCGGCGCGCAACCCGTCGTTTGTGATTTTCTCCGACAACGGCGACAACGTCTATGCCGTCGACGAGTCGGGCACCGACGACGACGCCCTTGCAGCATTCCGCTATGAAGGCATCGACAAGCCATTGACCCGCATCAACACCGTGGCGACGGGCGGCAAAGCGCCGTGCAACATCTTCCAGACAAAAAATCTGATCTACACCGCCAACTATACGGGCGGAAGCATCACGGAGTTCAGACTTGCCGACGACGGAAGCATCAAGAAAGCCAACAAGGTGATGACGTTTTCGCTCACAGGCAAAGCTCCCGACAAAACAAGGCAGCAGTCAGCCCATCTCCACTGCGTCACCGCCGACCCCTACGAATGGCGCGCATTCGCCTGCGACCTCGGCAACGACTGCATCTACTCGCTCAAGCCCAACGCCGCATGCGACGGGCTGGAAGTGGACAGCACCCTATATGTAGCGGCAGGTTCAGGGCCACGCCACCTCACGTTTGACGACGAAGGCCGCTACGCCTACCTCATCACCGAACTGTCGGGCGAAGTGATGGTGTTCAGCCACCACGAAGGCAAGCTGACACAGATTCAAACCGTCACCGCCGACGACCGCCATGCCCGCGGCAGCGCCGACATCCATCTGACACCCGACGGACGCTTCCTCTACACGTCAAACCGTCTGCAAGGCGACGGTATAGCCATCTTCAGCGTGGATAAAGAAAGCGGGATGCTCACACGCGCTGGCTACCAGCCCACAGCGTGGCATCCACGCAATTTTGCCATAACGCCCAACGGACGCTTCCTGCTTTGTGCCTGCCGTGACGCAGACACCATCCAAGTGTTTGCAATCGACCCCGACACCGGTATGCTCTCCGACACCAACCACGACATCCACGTGCCCCACCCCGTGTGCATAGCCATCGGCTCAAAATAAAGTCCCAGCAAATAATTCAACATTCAACAATGCCAACAAACAAGAAATGTTCATGCTGAATGAGCACATCAAAAACATTAAAAATGAAATAACTGAATACAAGAAGGCGATGGATGATGACTTCACATTCAAAGAAGAAAAGGGAGACCAAGCAGGTGGACCAGAAACAAGCAAGGTGGACCAGAAAGGTGGACCAGAAACACGGAGTGCCATCTTACAACTTATATCAGAGAACGCAAGCATCACTTCACGCGAAATGGCTAACAAATTGGGCATCAACAGGAGCGCCGTGTCTAAGCATCTTAAGAAAATGCAAGACGACAACATCATTTGCCGTGAGGGTTCACAGAAGTCCGGGCATTGGGTGATTATACGACAGGATACGGATTTAGCATGAAGTTCACGACAAACAGTTTGCCGAGAGACATATTGGTTGTGGCAGCTATAACCAAGTCAATTGAAGAATCGGTCATTGGAATTTCTCAATGTCGTATGGCAACGAGTGATTCCAATGGCCGATTTGGGATAGAAGAAGAGACGGTTAGCGGCTTCTGACGAAATTAAGGAAACGGTTGAGTCCGTCGAGCATCACGCTGCGCGGACAAGCGATGTTCCACCGCATGTAGCCTTCGCCTTCGGCACCATACATCGTGCCGGCATTGAGCCATAGGCGGGCGTCGTCCAGAAGAGCATGCTCAAGCGCGTCCGACGGCATGCCGAGACTGCTGCAGTCCATCCACACCAGATATGTGCCCTCAAGACGCGTTATAGGAAATTCCGGCAGCTCACGTCGGCAGAACTCCGCCATAGCCTCATAGTTGCCATGCAGATAGCCAACCAGTTGGTTGAGCCACTCTTCCCCTTCGTTGTAGGCAGCGATTGTCGCCGCCACGCCAAACGGATTCACGTCGCACACCTCGTTGATGTTTATCGCCTTGTCGATACGGCTTCGCAGGTCGTTGTCGAACGCCACGATATTTGCAATCTGCAGTCCGGCGATGTTGAAAGCCTTGCTCGGCGACACACACGTCACCGACCGGTGCAGGAAAGCGTCCGACAGCGACGCGAAAGGCGTGTATTTGAACCCTTGATACACCAGTTCGCAGTGAATCTCATCAGCGACCACCGTCACGCCGTTGCGCAGACAGATGTTGCCAAGCCGCGTCAGCTCGTCGGGAGTCCATACGCGTCCAGCCGGATTGTGGGGATTGCAGAGCAGCATCACTTTGGCACGCGGGTCGGCGGCACAACGCTCAAGAGCGTCGAAATCCATCTCATAGGTGTCGGCGGTGCGGCGCAGAGGATTGCTCACAATCTCGCAGCCGTTGTTGCGTATCGACGAGAAGAAGCAGTTGTAGACTGGAGTCTGCACAATCACCTTGTCGCCCGGCACGGTCAGAGCCTTTATCACCGCCGATACCGCCGGCACCACTCCAGATGTGTAGATTATCCATTCGCGGTCGATGTCCCAACCATGCCTCCGGCTGAACCACGATGTCACGGCACCGTAGTAGGCGTCTGGCACACGGGTGTAGCCAAAGATTCCGTGCGCCACGCGTTTCTGCAGCGCGTCGATGATGGCAGGCGCCGTACGGAAGTCCATGTCAGCCACCCACATAGGCAGCACGCCCTCGGGAGCGCTGTCCCACTTGTAAGAGTTTGTGGCGCGCCGGTCGATAGTCTTGTCGAAGTCGTATTTCATACAGGCAATTATTTTTTGTTTCGTTCAATCAGCAGGCAGTCGGCCGGCATCTTGATGTTGCTGTCGAGCACCACATCGCCGAGGCAGTCAGCCTCGATGCGTCCGCTGCGCGGATTTTTCACGCCTCCTATGCTTCCTTTTATTGTTGCGTTCACGGAACTGTACTCGAAAGCGCGGTCGCAAGCCGGATCAAACGTGCAATTCTCAAGCACCAGATTCTCGGCATAGCAGAGCGGTTGTTCGCCAGAGATGTGGCAGTTGACAAGGCACAGGTTGCGCGAATGCCATCCCAGATACTCGCCATTGAGTTCCGAATCGTAGATGGTCACATTATCCACCTCCCAAAAGGCATCTTTGGTTGTGATTCTCGCGTTGCGCACCACTACGTTGCTCACATATTGGAACACGTATTTGGAGTCAGACACCAAGCCGTCGATTTCAATGTCGCTGCTGAACATAAAAGGATACGTTCCTCCTTGCAGCCGCAAGTTCTTAGCACGTATGCCCTTGCATCGCCAGAACGTCTCGTCGGCATCGGTCATCACCACGTTCTCAATGTCGATGTCGTGCATCTCGCGAAACATTTTCGGCGCGTCGATGTGCGTGTCGGTCATCCGCAGATGGTCGCTATACCACAGTGCAGAGCGTCCGCCCACATCGAAATGGCAACGGTCAATCACGAACCCGTGCACATGCCAGAACGGATAGTTGCCCTCAAAACGGCAATTTGTCGCCTTGATGTTGCTGCACTCCTTTATCGCCGACTCGCCTTCGCGTATCACCACATTGTCGAGGTGTAGGTTGTGCGACTCAAACAGCGGTCGCTCGCCGCCGAATTCCTTATCTTTTATCAGTTCCATAACTGTGTTTTTTAATGTTCTATGCTGTCTGCAAATTTACGTGTTTTTCCGCAAAACCAACCTATCAGAATTACCGAACTTTCAACCTTTTTTACCCCTTTATACGGCCTTCATCCAGCGTCGGCGCCACAAATGCACCAGGAAGATGGCGCCACGGAACGTCAGCTCAACACACATGGCAATCCACACACCGCGCAGTCCCATTGTTGGAGCAAGCCATGCAGCCATCGTAAGGCGCACAGCCCAGATGCTCAGGAAGTTCATCAGGCAAGGCTTCAGCGTGTCGGCGGCACCGACACAAACACCATACGCCACAATCGACGCGGCAAACATCGGCTCGGCAAACGCCTCGATGCGCAACGCCATTACACCAAGCCGGCGTATCTCGTCAACAGGCGTCATCAGCCCGATAATCTCGGGAGCAGCGACATACATAAGCACACCCATCACCGCCATCACCGCCATGCCCATTCCGACAGTGATTTTAGCGAAGCTCCACGTCAGGTCGCGACGGCGCGCACCGACACTCTGCCCCACAAGCGTGGTGGCAGCCTCAGCAATGCCATAGCCTGGCATATAGCAAAGGCTCTCGGCTGTGATGGCAAACGAGTTGGCTGCGATGGAGCACACACCCAGCGGCGCGACAATGGTGGTTATCGCAATCTGCGCGCTGCATATCACCCCATGCTCCAAACCCATCGGGAAACCGATTTTAACCGCCTTTCTGAGCGTGTCGGCTATCGACTGCCTCCATCCGCGCAGCCCTGCAAGCCGCAGATGTGACGTGCCGTGACGCAGATACCACAACAGCCAAGCCACGACCACCGTTTCGGCAAGCACCGTGCCAAGAGCCGCACCCTCAACACCAAGTCCCGCACCTGGGAGGAACACATCGAATCCAGCCACAGCGACCGTACGCGAAGGGAAAATCAGCAGAAAGTTGAACACCACATCAAGGGCGCACATAGCCACTCCCGCCATGCTCGGCACGTGCATATTGCCGCTGCACCGCAGCATGCCGCCGGCAAGAAACTGCATCTGAAGCGCTGGAAGAAACAAGGATATTATCAGGAAATAAGTCGACGCATCGCGATGTATCGACTCGGCGCCGCCAAGCCAAACAGGCAAACTACTGCTGATGCCGGCACCGATGGATGCAAGCAGAAGGCTGAACGCCAACACCGCCACCACCGACTGCCGCAACACGCGCTGCGCGCCTTCCCAGTCGCCGGCACCGATGCGGTGGGCAACCTGCACCGAAAAACCCGAAGCCGCAGCACTCAGCAGTCCGCCGAAGAGCCATGTGGTTGTCGACACCAAGCCTATCGCCGCCGAGGCCTCAGCGCCGAGGCTTCCAACCATCGATGCGTCGATATATTGCATCACAATCGACGACAACTGCGCCACAACCGCCGGCACACTCAGCATCACCGCCAAGCGCACCTTCTGTCCAGCCGACATAGTCCGACCTTCGCGGATCATCGCCAGCAACCTGTCTGCCTCTGTCTTTATTCTCATAATTCAAAGTGCAAAATTAATCAAAATTTCCGGACCGGTTTTCTGGCATCAATCAGCCCCAGCTTTTCAAGCCTCATAATTATCGCCGTTTGGCTGCGCCCCATCTTCTGCGAGATTTCACGGAAGCCCATTCCGCCACAATAAAGTTTATATAATTTTCTGTCGTCAGCCCTTGTCCAGCGATTGCCGGCATTTGGATGCGGTTCAATTGGCTTGTCCGCAAGGCGTTCAGGCGATATGCACTCCAAAACAAAAACCGACGGCTTGCTTTTGTCATACATCACAATTGTCCGTACCTTCGCCCGTGTCATCGCCACATAAAACAAGCGTCGCTCCTCGCCAAACAAATAACCGTCACTGTCGCTCATCACGAAGCCAAGCACGGGGTCGTCGGCAATAGTCGACGGAAAACCGAAACTACCGTTGTTGCAGTTCAACAGCACCACATAGTCAGCCTCCAAGCCTTTCGAACGATGCATGGTAAGAAACTCCACCTCACGTCCGCAAATCGTATAAAAAAGAGAATTGCCACTACGTCTCTGCCGGAAGTTTTTAGCCAGCAAATAATCGTCATAAGTGTATCGTCCAAGCAAAAACACGGACTTTCCCAAAGGAATCTCCGCCACAATTCGCTCAAGAGCGCCCACGGCATCTCCCCTACTGTATTCACGAAACACAATCTCTGTTTTTGCGTCCGATGAAAACGGATGAATGTTTTTCCTTATCTGAGCAGGGTTACGCTGAATGAACGCCGCCGATTTTTCCACGAGCGGATTTCCGAAACGATATGTAGTCTCAATCTTGTTTAAATCCGTTTTTCCGAAATATTGGTCGAAATGACAAAAGAGATTCATGTCGCTGCCCGAGAAGCGATAGATAGACTGCCAATCGTCACCGACACAATACAGTTGCGCCTGCGGATTGCCACGGCGCAACGCCAACAGGAAGTTATAGCGGTCCATCGAGATATCCTGAAACTCATCGACGATGATACAGTCATAATTTCCTCCGCCATTAGCATTGCACAATGCCGTTGCACCAACAATCAAGTCTGTGAAATCCACCTTTCCCTCGCTTCTCAATATTTCATTGTAGCGCACAACAACCGGTTCCAACACCTTTCCAACAATAAAACGGCTGCGCTTGTCACCTCTTTGCGCGACATCAGCGGCAACGTCAGCCATCGACCGGCAGCTTGTCTTCAATAGGGTGGCAAACGTGGCGGTCAAGCGAATAAACACCTTCTCGCGCATACTGTTTTCCGGCAGGATTCTGTCGAAAAGCTCATCGCTCCGCACCTCCCGAATCGGGACACCCGCGGCGACAAGTTCACGTTTCAGCCTTTGGCGCGCTTTCTCATAGGCAAAGTCAGCGCTCGACAGTTCAATCAGACGTGTGCCAAATTTTTTATGCACCTCGCGTTTCCACGTAATCCCGTCATTATAGCGTTCGTTGGCCTCTTCATAAGTCAATCCACGGTCTTTGGCAAACCACGTAGGCACCATCCCATGCTCATCGACGCCAAAATGTTCCAGGTAGAGTCTGCACGGCTTTCCGCCGTCCATATAGTGAATCGAGAAGTCGGGACGATACTGCACGTGACGCTCATCAGCCACTTGATGCTCATACGGCTCCTCATATCGGAAATCCACACCAAGCGACGTCAGCAAAAAGCAGATTTTCTTCTCCTCGCCACTGCGCACATGCACTTCGTTTCCGTCCATGTCGGGAAACAGCGCACAATACCGTCTGTCGGTGCTCTCGCCCAACTGCAACCTACGGACATTCTTTGATTTCTCGTCCTCGTCAAGCTCCATCAAGTCGGAATAGTCAGCGAAATATTCCACCAGACATTTCCTATAGTCGGCATTATGGGCAAGTTCCCTATAGATTCGCACAAAAACAGCATCGGTATTGTCACAAATAGACGGCTTGCATTTAGACTGAGCAGAAATAATATCAAGCGCCAACTTATGGAATGTGTATCCGCGCAGGCCCGGATGCGGCATCCTCTCCGTCAGCTCGGCAGCAGCCTTATGAGTGTAACTGATAAGCAGTATCCTCTCCGGACTGATGTGTTTTTTCTGAATAAGATACTCCACCTTGCCAACTATCGACGACGTCTTGCCACTACCGGCGCTGCTCACCACCAGGCAATTCTGTTCCTCCGACACAATCGAACGCCTCTGCTGGTCGTCGAGAGGATATGCAAGAACGGTGTCGAAAAAAGCCTTATGCTCCCGCAATTTGTCGTCTTTAAAGCGATCGTTGTGAGCATCCACAATGCTGTGGAGATTTTCAAAATCATCCTTGAATTTTGCTATGGAAGGATTGTGAGACATCAGAATCCGGCTTCTTCTTTCAACATCACACACCCTATTATAAACATCAAGCATCGACGACTTCAACTCTTCACACAGGATGGCGTCAACATATCGTCCAGAGTACTCACTGTCTACATATTTCTCCAAATCCGAAACATGCAACCGCTCTGCCACAATTTCTGCTACGGCTTTCTGACGGCGGGAATGCACCTGTCGGAAAATCATCAATGCGGCAAACACCGCCAACATCACAGACAAAGCAATCAACATAGACAAGAAGTTTTGATATATTCAAAGTGCAAAATTAATCTTTCATATCCATTCTTTCAACTTTATGCACTATCTTTGTATAAGCATAGAAGACAGAAAAAGATTTATCAATATGGCTGGAATAGGAAAGACCAACGTGGCGCGTCTGCTTGACCGCGCCAAAATAAAATACGAGCTTGTGCCTTACGAGGTCGACGAAACCGACCTTGGCGCACAGCATATCGCCGACCAACTCGGCGAAGACATTCAGCAAGTGTTCAAAACACTTGTGCTGACAGGCGACAAGGTCAAACATTTTGTTTGCGTGGTGCCGGGATGCTGCGAGGTAGACCTCAAGAAAGCAGCGAAGGTGTCGGGCAACAAGAAGGCGGAGATGCTCCACATGAAGGATCTGCTGCCAACCACCGGCTATATCCGCGGAGGATGCTCGCCAATCGGTATGAAAAAACCGTTTCCCACGTTTTTCCACCGTTCGTGTCTTGAGTTCAACTTTATCTATGTGAGCGCCGGTGTGCGCGGACTGCAACTGAAAATCGACCCCAAGGATTTGATTGAATATGTCGGGGCTTCGACAGCCGACATTATTGTCACACCTAAAGACGAAGAACTCAACGATGAACACATTTGGTAAGATTTTCCGGCTGACGTCGTTCGGCGAGTCGCACGGGACTGCCGTGGGCGGCGTTGTCGACGGTATGCCCGCAGGCATTGCAATCAACCTCGACCGTGTGCAGCACGAACTCGACCGCCGCCGTCCGGGGCAGTCGGCAATCGTCACGCCACGGAAAGAGTCAGACCGCGTAGAAGTGCTGTCGGGACTGTTTGAGGGCGTGACAACGGGCACCCCCATAGGGTTCGAGGTGAGAAACGCCGACCATCACTCAGCCGACTACGGCAACATCCGACAGACGTTCCGTCCGTCGCATGCCGACTACACATACACCGAAAAATACGGGCTGCGCGACCATCGCGGCGGCGGACGCTCGAGCGCGCGCGAAACTATTGCCCGTGTCGTTGCCGGAGCATTCGCTCGCCAAGCATTGGATCAACTCGGCATCTCCATCTACGCCTACACTTCGCAGGTGGGCGACATCAGCCTCGACCCCGACTACCGCAAATACGACCCAGCGCTGGTGGAAACCAACGCCGTGCGCTGCCCCGACCCCGAGACGGCGGCAAGGATGTACGACCTCATCGACAAGGTGAGACGCGAAGGCGACACCATAGGCGGCACGGTGACCTGTGTGGTCAAAGGAGTGCCGATAGGACTCGGCGAACCAGTGTTTGACAAGCTGCATGCCCGACTGGCATACGCCATGATGGGCATAAACGCCGCCAAAGGCTTTGAGTATGGAATGGGATTCGACGGTGTTGGCAACCGGGGAAGCATGATGAACGACGCGTTCACTTCCGACAATGGGAAAATCCACACATTGACCAATCATTCAGGCGGCATACAAGGCGGAATTTCAAACGGCGAGGACATATATTTCCGCGTGGCGTTCAAGCCCGTGGCAACGCTGCTGCGCGACGTCGACACGGTCGATGCCTCGGGCAACCCCACCGTGCTTAAAGCCAAAGGACGCCACGACCCGTGCGTGCTGCCGCGCGCTGTGCCTATCGTGGAGGCCATGGCTGCAATGACTGTGCTCGACATGTATCTGCTCAACAAAACCACCCGTCTGTAATGCACAAGCCATACCGCGACTTCGCCGACTTCCTCCACGAGCGTTTCCCCGACTTCAAGGTGCAGAAGATTGCCATCAACGCCGGCTTCACCTGTCCAAACCGCGACGGCTCAAAAGGCACCGGCGGATGCACATACTGCAACAACCAGACGTTCAACCCCGAATACTGCCGCCCGTCGCTGTCGGTGGGCGAACAGATTGAGAAAGGGCGCACATTCTTCGGAAAGAAATATCCCGACATGAAGTATCTGGCTTATTTTCAAGCCTATACCAACACCTACGGCGAACTTAGCCATCTTGTAGACCTCTACGAGGAGGCAGTGGCTTGCCCCGACGTGGTGGGACTGATCATAGGCACCCGACCAGACTGCATGCCCGACACTCTGCTGCAATATCTCGCATCGCTTTCGCAACGCACATTCGTGATGGTGGAATACGGAGCCGAGACCGCCAGCAACCACACTCTCAACGTCATCAACCGCGGACACTCGTGGGAGGACACCGTCGACGCCGTAAACCGCACACACGCAGCCGGAATAGCCTGCGGACTGCACCTCATCCTCGGACTGCCGGGAGAGTCGGAGGCCGACATGCTCCACACCGTAGACCAAGTGTCGGCTCTGCCAATCGACACCGTCAAGCTCCACCAGCTGCAGATTATCCGCGGCACGCGCCTTGCCCGGCAAGTGGCGTCAGGCGAAATCAGCGTGGCACGATGGTCGGCAGACGAGTATATATCACTGTGTGTCAAGATCGTGAAGCGCATGCGCAGCGACATCGCCATTGAGCGATTCGTGTCGCAGTCGCCCGAAAACCTGCTCATCTCGCCGCGGTGGGGGCTGAAAAACTACCAGTTCACCAACCTGCTCCACAACGCTCTGAGAAGCAACGACAAAAAATGCTGACAATTTTATCGGTTATTTGGAATTATTCTGAATAATAATTTTTACCTTTGCACCCGTAAAACAGAAGGTGAAGACATTATGAGGCTATCAGACATAAAGACTGGCGAAAGTTGCGTGATTGTCAAAATTTTGGGCCACGGATCGTTTCGCAAGCGCATGATGGAGATGGGATTTGTCAGAGGCAAAAAGATCCTCGTTGAGCAGAACGCTCCGCTGCGCGACCCTATAAAATACCGAATTCTCGACTACGAAATATCGTTGCGACGCGCCGAGGCAAACCTGATTGAGGTGGTGCGCGAGCAACAAGCCGCCGACGTGCCCAATGAAGACATCGCAATCATCAAGGAAGACGACTGCGGATTTATAAACAAATTCGACACCGAACGCCACACCATCAACGTGGCACTCATCGGAAACCCGAACTGCGGAAAGACTTCGCTGTTCAACATCGCCTCAGGAGCAAAGGAGCACGTAGGAAACTACAGCGGTGTCACCGTCGACGCAAAAAGCGGGCGAATGGAGTACAACGGCTACTCGTTCAACATCGTCGACCTGCCCGGCACCTACTCTCTGTCGGCATATTCCCCCGAAGAACTCTATGTGCGGCGCTACCTCCACGACGAGGTGCCCGACGTGATTATCAATGTGGTCGACTCATCCAACCTTGAGCGCAACCTGTATCTGACCACCGAGCTCATCGACATGGACCGCAGCATGGTGATTGCACTCAACATGTACGACGAGCTGGAACGAAGCAAGGTGACGTTCGACTACGAATCGCTGGAGAGGATGATCGGAGTGCCGATGGTGCCCACAGTGTCAAAAAGCGGAAAAGGCGTAAACGAACTGTTTGACACGATTATTAGCGTCTACGAAGGACGCAACGACGTGGTACGCCACGTGCATATCGGATTCAAGAAAGACATCGAGGACGCAATAAAACAAATCCAGTCGCAGCTCAAGAGCGAGGCAGACCTCGATATGCGGTTCTCCGCTCGCTACCTGTCGATAAAACTGCTTGAGGGCGACAAGGAAGTGGTGACTATGCTATCGTCACTGCCCCACTACGCTGAAATCAAAGCGCTACGCGACTCACTGGTGGCAGAAATCGAGAAATCGCACGAAGAGGATATGGCAACAGTGATAGCCAACTCAAAATACGGATTCGTGTCGGGCGCGCTCCGCGAAACGCTCCACACCGAGGACAAGGAAGAGGCCAAAACCACGGCAATGATTGACGCCGTTGTGACAAGCAGGCTGTTCGGATTTCCGATTTTCATATTCATAATGTGGCTGATGTTCTGGGCCACTTTCACCATCGGACAATACCCTATGGACTGGATAGACGCCGGCGTGGGGTTGATTGGCGACCTCATCAGCACATACATGCCCGACGGTCCGGTAAAGGATATGCTCATCGACGGCGTAATCGGCGGCGTGGGCGGTGTGATAGTGTTCCTGCCCAACATCCTCATCCTCTACGCCTTCATCTCGTTTATGGAAGACTCCGGATATATGGCGCGAGCCGCCTTCATAATGGACAAAATAATGCATAAGATAGGACTCCACGGAAAATCGTTCATCCCGCTGGTGATGGGATTCGGATGCAACGTGCCGGCAATCATTGCCACACGCACCATCGAGAGCCACTCGAGCCGTCTGATTACGATACTCATCGACCCGTTCATGTCGTGCGGCGCGCGTCTGCCCATCTATCTGCTGCTTATCGGCGTGTTCTTCCCCAACCACGCCAGCCTGGCACTGCTCAGCCTGTATGCGCTCGGCATAATCGTGGCGGTGATCACCGCAAAACTGCTGCGTAAATTCCACTACAAGAAGGATGAGACACCGTTTGTGATGGAGCTTCCGCCCTACCGCATCCCGACCATGAAGGCCACGATGCGCCACATGTGGGCCAAAGGACAGCAGTATCTGAAAAAGATGGGAGGCATCATCCTCGTGGCGAGTCTCATCATCTGGATGCTCAGCTATTTCCCACGCCCAACGGAGGAACAGGAAGCGACTGCGCGCACGGAAATGATTCAGGATGGCAACACCAACGTGACTCCGGAAAACGTAACAAAAGTGGCGACCACCGAGAATTCGTGTCTCGCACGCCTCGGCAAACTGGTGCAGCCAGTGTTTGAACCGCTTGGCTTCAACTGGAAAATGACCGTGTCGCTGATTTCGGGAACGGTGGCAAAAGAAACCGTTGTCTCTACACTCGGCGTGCTCTACAGCGGCGACTCCGACAACGAGGCGGCTCTCGCAGAACGCATACAGAAGCCGAACCCGAAAACCGGAGTGCCCGACTTCACCCCTCTTGTCGCGGCTTGCTTCATGATTTTTGTGCTCATCTACGTGCCGTGTATCGCCACAATCACAGCCATTGTGCGCGAAACGGGAAGCTGGCACTACGGAGCGTTCACCCTTGTCTACAACACATTTGTGGCATGGTTGATTGCCTTCGCCGTCTATCAGATAGGAACATTATTCATGTAGCATGGCACAACAACGCAACAACGCCATCTCCATAGCCAAAGGCTTTGCCATCATCTTCGTGGTGATGGCCCACGCCGACATGCCCGGCATGCTCAACCGCGCCATCTACCTGTTTCACATGCCTCTGTTTTTCATCACCGCGGGCTATTTCTTCAAGCACGAGACGGTGGAAAACCCATGGCCGTTTATCGTGAAGCGCTTCAAAGGTCTTTACGTGCCTTTCGTGAAATGGAGCATCTTCTTTCTGCTCATCCACAACCTGCTGTTCAAGATAGGCATTCTCAACGAGGTCTACGGCAACTGGACTGGCGGCACCACACATCCCTACTCCATCCACCAATTCTGGCAGCGGCTCACCAACATAGTGTTCTCTATGGGAGGCTACGATGAGTTTCTCGCCGGAGCGTTCTGGTTTTTCCGCGGACTGCTCATGGCAAGCATCGCCTTCGTGGTGCTCTACTATATGCTCAACAACGTGAAGCGGCTGCGCGGACGCACAGTGGCAATTCCATTGGTGATTTTCTTCATAGCTCTTGGCTTCGCATTGTTCAAAGCGGGCGAAGGAGTAAAGATTGTCACACTCGTGCAGGGTGGCTACCGCGACACGATGGGCGTGTTGTTTTTCAGCATCGGCGTGCTGTACCGCAAATATGAGCAACACATCGGACACAGCCTGTGGCTCGCCGCCGCCGGAGCGGCTGTCGTGCTTGCCGGATCATGGCTGGAATGCCGTGGCATGAGCCTGTCGGTGCGCATCCGCGACGTGCTGTCGCTGCCAGTGACGGGAGTCGCCGGATGGCTGATGACCTACAACATTTCTTACCACCTGTCGCACCTCAAGGGACGCATAATCCAGTTTTTGGAGTACTGCGGCGAGCACACTCTCTACATCTTCATCTGGCACGTGTCGGCATACAAGGTGGTCAGCCTGCTGAAAATATGGTGGTACGGACTCGACCCACGGCAGATCGGGTGCCACATGGTGATTCACGACTATGCGCAGACCGACTGCTTCTGGATTCTGTACACCATTGCCGGCGTAGGCATTCCACTGTCGGGATACTGGCTTTACAGCCGCATCCGGCAGCAACGCCGTTTTTTTTAATTTGATAAAGAAATATCAATGCAAAGAAGCGTGTAAGCATATATACATTGATGTCATACGTTTTACATTTTTATCGTATGACATATAAAACGTATGACATATAGGAATACATTTTTGTTCATCCCGAGGAATGACATTCAAGGAGACTCATTCTTCGGGATTCTTTCGTTTTCATCCTTTAGCATAAAAGAAAATGAGCCGTTCCTTGGAGGCTTTGCGCCTCCAGCCACTGGGCGAACCTCCGCAGTGTTTTCAATGGTGTTAGATTTATTCTTGCCAAAACATTGTGTCCATAAAGACACAGCAAGGTATGTTTTGAGTAACTTAAAACCTTTCGAGTTACTCTCGAAAGTACTTGCCTGTCGGGGGATACTTCTCCAAAGTCGAGTATCTGGCCCAACCTATCGTAAATAAAGAATTGCATATATGATGATAACCTGATTTACTGACATATAGATTTGTTGTCGTTAATATATGCATGTCATATGATAAAACGTTTTACATGGATAGAGCAGAAAGAGACCTGCATCTCTTTCTACTCTTATTCCTATGAACCTTTATAGGCATTTTACCAAGTAATAACCTTATCTACGATTTCTTGTTGCTCCAAACTACTTCTTCGCAGATAGATACGTGTCGTTTCGATGCTTTCATGCCCCATAAGGTCTGCAAGCAGGGCAATGTCATTGAACTTCTCCAAGAAATTCTTGGCATAACGATGGCGGAACGAGTGAGGGTAAACTACTTTCTCATTCAAGCCATACTTCACCGCATAGTTCTTCAACTGCTGTGATATGCCTCTTGTCGTGATGCGCTCACCAAAGCGATTGAGAAAGAGATAGCCACTTGTGCGCTTTGTTGTCTGCAACCACTTTTCGGTTTCGGAGCGCAGCGTCTTGGGGATATAGATACGCCGTATCTTGCCACCCTTGGTGTAGATGTCGTAATAGCCTACTTGCACGTGCTCAACCTTGATTTGCACAAGTTCGCTCACTCTGGCACCAGTCGCAGCTAAGAAACGCACCACAAAGTACCACTCCAAGTTGTCTTCCTTCTTCAACTTGTTCTTCAAGAAGGTGTAGTCGGCATTGCTGATGACATTCTCCAAGTACGAACGCTGCTGTATCTTGACCGACTTCAAGCGGAGTTTCGTCTTGCCCACAAATACAAGGTACTTGTTCAACGCCTGAATACGGAGGTTCACCGTCTTTGGTTTGTAAGTTTCAATCAAGTAGGTCTTGTAAACCAACAAGTTTCTCTTGTTCAACTCTTTGTGTCGAGAGCCAAACTCCTTTACGGCATACAGATATGCCGAAATCGTGTTCTTAGCCATATTGCCTTGGCTTAGGAACTCTTCAAATTTGTCTAATTCCATTTCTATTCGTTTATTAGTGAAACATTAAGTTGTCCTAATAAATAGGCATGGTATTGTTCTATGAGTTCCTATTATGAGAAGATGCTTGCTACAGGAGAGGTGAAGTGTATTGATGAGGAGGTGCCGTTTGAGATACCAAAGGGATGGGAATGGTGCAGGCTTAATGACTTGGCTTTATATCGAAAAGGCCCTTTTGGAAGTAGTTTGACAAAATCTATGTTTGTAGCCAAAAGTACTCAAAGTATTAAGGTCTATGAGCAGAAGAACGCAATACAAAAAGATTGTACTCTTGGCGATTATTATATCAGCAAAGAAAAGTTTGAAACAATGCAAAGCTTTGTTGTTAAGCCAAATGACATTATAGTAAGTTGTGCAGGGACAATCGGAGAAACTTATCTTTTACCATCTGATGCTCCTGTCGGCATCATCAACCAAGCGTTGATGAGGGTTACGCTTTTTGATTTGAACATGGTTGAATACTGGCAAATATACTTTGCTTATATGCTTTTGAATGAGGCACAAATGAAAGGCTCTGGTTCTGCCATTAAGAATATTCCACCATTTGAATATTTAAAAGCAGTACTCGTGCCTATTCCTCCTTTATCTGAACAAAATAGATTGGTTGAAAGATACAATATACTTTTGTCTCTAATCGGTAAATATGAATTAGAAGCAAATAAGTTGAATTGTCTTAATCAAAAAGTCTATGATAAATTAAAGAAATCAGTACTGCAGGAAGCCATACGGGGAAAACTTGTTCCACAACTTGCTGAGGAAGGTTCTGCCCAAGATTTGTTAGAGCAGATAAAGTTAGAGAAGCAAAAACTTGTCAAAGAGGGTAAGTTAAAGAAGTCAGCCTTGACTACTTCTACTATTTTTCGTGGTGACGATAACAAGTATTATGAGTTGATAGACAACAGCCCTGTTTATATAGACGAGTTTTTGCCGTTCCAAATACCCGAAACATGGATTTGGTGCAAGGTCAAAGACTTGTTGGAAATACAGACAGGTGCATCGTTCAAAAAAGAACAAGCAAACGCAAATAAAAAAGGCATTAGAATATTGCGTGGTGGAAACATTCTACCCAATAAGTATATATTCAAAGATGATGATGTCTTTGTGTCAGAGGAGTTTGTCAATGCGAATACCATTCTAAAGAAGAATTGCATCATTACTCCTGCTGTAACCAGTTTGGAGAATATTGGTAAAATGGCTGTAATAGAAAAAGACTACAATAATGTTAGTGCTGGCGGTTTTGTATTCATCATTAGTCCATACATTCAAGACTTTAATCATTCCTTGTTACTTGCGTATTTTCTTCAAAGTCCATTCTTAATTGAGGCTATGCGAGGAATAACAAAGAAGTCTGGTGCTGCTTTTTATAATCTTGGTAAAGAACGGCTGAAAGAGTTGTATCTACCATTGCCTCCAATGGCAGAACAAAGTAGAATAGTAGGCAAAATAAATGAGGTCTTATCAAGTATTATGAGCTGATAGGAAGCGAAGTGTCTGAAATAGAACTTCCTTTTGACTTTCCAAGTACTTGGTCTATTGCTCGATTAAATGCTGTTTGTCAACTTACAGACGGCTTGAAAACAACAGGCAAACAATGCTTATTAGATGCAAAATACTTACGTGGTAAAAGTTCTGAAACTATAGTAGAACAAGGTAAACTTGTATATAAAGGTGACAATATAATGCTTGTGGACGGTGAAAACTCTGGTGAAGTTTTCATCGTTCCACAAGACGGTTATATGGGTAGCACTTTCAAGCAACTATGGATAAGTTCCTCTATGCACGAACCTTATGTCTTGGCTTTCATACAGTTCTACAAAGAAACTTTGCGCAATTCTAAGAAAGGTGCAGCAATTCCACACCTCAACAAGGAATTGTTTTATGGGCTTATTATTGGTATTCCACCACTGCAAGAGCAGAGACGAATAGTTCTGAAGATTGAACAATCATCGCAGTTGCTTCGATAATATATTCACTTGTTCTATTATACGTTGTTGCTCTTGCAAAGGTGGCAAAGGTATCAATAAATTCGCCAGACTCTTACTATTCAGAGTTTTACCTTTAATTGCATCTTTTGATTCTCCGAGATTGGCAATTAGAGGTAAAACTTTGAACAGGTAATTTCTCATAGCATATTCTTTATCAATGACAGGACGTATTGTTATGATAGCTTCGTTGTGATAAGCATCAATATCCAAAATTGAAGTCTTACCGATGCTTAGTTTGAAACTCATAAGAAGACTTCCCTTTTCACTGATTGGAGCAGAGAAAATTTCTTTGACTGCCAAATCTGAAACCTTTTCTTTTGTAGTAGATATTGTGCCACCGTCAACCATATCAGATATTGAAACCCAATTGTATTTGCCATTTATCCAATATGTCTGTTCTCCTCTTGCTGGCGTTTTTCCAATAGTCATAGATACAATATTGGAAAATCTGCACCAGCACCAATTGTATGGCAAATCGAAAGGAATTTCATCGGTTATATCATTGCAATTTTCACCTATCTGCTCATAATACTTGTTATCGTCACCACGGAAGATAACAGAATCATTGAGGGCAGACTTCTTTAGCTTGCCCTCTTTGACGAGTTTCTGCTTCTCTGCTTTTATCTGTTCAAGCAGTTCTTGGGCAGTTCCTTCTTCGGCTATTTGTGGTACAATTTTGCCTTGAATAGCCTCTTGAAGGATGCTCTTACGAATAGTATAGTAAAGTTTTTCATTTAACTTATTAAGTTTATCCTGCGCTTTTCCATACTCATCTATATATGGCATCAACTCCTTTGCCTTTGTATCAATACGGAACTGTTCCGAAAGAGGTGGAAGTGGAACTAACAGAGACGTCATTATTTCTGTGCTTACACGAGGCATTTTTACACCAAACGTTGCAGAATTAATGTAATCATCTACGTAAGGTGATTTCAAAAAGCTAACAATATAATCTTTGCATATATTGCCGTAGCAAGTGAAAGGTATGATTTCAGGAGTGCAAATACCTCCTTCAGGTGCAACAAGTATCTTTAATAAATATGGACGAAGTTTGCTGTATAAAATGTCACCACGGTTGAAGATGGTCTTGTCACCGATGGCTTTTCGTTCACCAACAGTTTTAATATTCAGCAATCTTCCGCCTTTTTCTATATCTTCCAAATCCAATCCCCATAATTGAGTATCGGCATTCGATGCGTTGATTTTTCTCTTTGTTTGGGCATAAGTTGAGATTTCTCCTAATCTGCACCATTCCCATCCATCTGGTATCTCAAACGGTATCTCCTTATCGATGCACTTCACCTCTCCCGTAGCAAGCATCTTCTCATAATAGGAATTGTCCTCACCACGGTAGATAATAGATGCGTTCTTGTCACGCTTGATTTTCTTCTCCTTGATCAAGCGTTCTTTCTCTTGACGAATCTTATCAAGCAAAACGCTTGCTGGCTCGTCATTAGGGTCTTGCGGTACAAGTTTTCCCTGTATCGCCCATTGTAATATGCTGTTCTTTAATTGCTTTCCGTTCATTGTAATTTTCTATCGTTAGAAATCATTGTCCTTATTCTTCTGCTTCAAGAAGAACTGATAAAGTTTCTTGCCTATTTTATCTTTGGCAAATGTTCGCTCATGCTCAATAGGTATGGTAGATAACCTTATCTTAGCCACGCCTTTTTTCAACAACTCAAATTGTTGTGGACTTATCTTGAATTGAGCTGTAGAACTGATTTCTGTCACTGGAAGGACTATATTGCCAGAGACAATACCTGCCGTTTCAGAGCCGCTACCAATCTGAGAGCCATAAAGTTTAATAACTTCACCATCGAATGTTTTCAACAACATGGTTGATTCTTTTAAGAAATTCAGTCGGTCTGACTTTACGGTTGCGATAATGTAATATGCCGTATCTTGCTTTGCAACGCTATATTTCATGTTGCATCCCTCGGCAGCCAAAGGTCGATATGTATATCCAACCGTTTGTGCATTTATATTGATACTGCACATAGTCAGTACAATAGACAAAATGATTTGTATTCCAATATTACTTTTCATAATTATGCTATAAAATCGAAATGTCCTTATTTTATTGTTGTTACTCTGCTTCGTCCAACAACTTGTCAAGTTGCGCTTGCAGTTCTTCACGCTTTGGCAAATAGAGTTGGTAACGTGCCACAAACAATTGATTGGTTATACCCTCCAAGGCATACTCCATCAGAAGTTCGTCTTTTCTTGCTCCCAAAACTATGCCAATGGGTGGATTATCGTCAGGTTGACACACTTCTGTTTTGAAATAGTTAAGGTAGAGGTTCATCTGCCCGATGTCACCATGCTTTATCTCTGCTCGCTTTAGGTCAATCAGCACATAGCATTTCAAAATACAATGGTAGAATACCAAATCCACCTTGAACTGTCGGCTTCCTATCTGCATGGAGTATTGTCTGCCCACAAATGCAAAACCACGTCCCATTTCCAAAAGGAACTGTTCCATGTGGTCTTTAAGAGCCTTTTCTAAGTCACTCTCCTTATAGCGTTTCTGTTTGGGAAGTCCTGCAAATTCAAGCACAAAAGGGTCACGGATGATGTCTTGCGGAGTTTGTACTTGATGACCCTCGTTAGCCAAAGCAAGAACTCCAGCCTTGTCTGTGCTTAGTGCAAGTCGCTGAAACAGACAGCTCTTCATCTGTCTTTTCAGTTCCCTAACTTTCCAACATTCCTTGATGGATTCCTTATAATAGAACTGCATTTCAAGTGCATTATCACACTTCAACAGTTCATAATAATGGCTCCATGTCAATTTGTGGGACAGTGTCCCACATTTTGGGAATGCCAAGTATAACTTACGCATATAGGTAAGGTTTGTTCGGTTAAAACCTTTTCCATTTCTTGCCGTCAAATCCTTTGCAAGGTTTACAAGTAACCTTTTGCCATATTCAGCTCTTTGTTTACCACCCTGTTCAAATTCAACGATATACTTTCCAGTTTGCCAGTTGGCATCAAGCAATTCCGTATTGACCGCAGCAATGGCTTTTGACTTCGCCTCACCCCATAGCGTGGTTATGTTGTCTATCAACTTCTGATAGGCAGCGTCATTTATGTTTGTCAAACCTTTATTCTCCATGCCAATCTTTTAGATTTGTGGAACACCGTTCCACATTTTATAATTCGTCCACATTTACCTTTATTCCCAAAATACGCTGTATCTCTGCCAATGTCTTATCAATTTCATGATCAAGAGCCTTGCGTTTCTTGAAATAGTCGGCAAGCAGTTCGGCAGGAGGCAAGATTTCTTCATCCTCTT
>ENA-ORUX01000903-ORUX01000903.1-human-gut-metagenome-genome-assembly--contig:-NODE-903-length-25400-cov-42.409982_pt1 | contig 25400 bp, 16 predicted proteins | sample MGYA00242087_ERZ509225 | MGnify/ENA primary metagenome ERZ509225 (study PRJEB26280, sample SAMEA2338864) | human gut metagenome | biome: human gut; feature: human-associated habitat; material: faeces... | reverse complement strand
AAAGCCAAAATATCAGCAAAGATAGTGAAAGGTGAGAGCAATACAAAATGAAAAACGTATTTTTTTATTTTTATTGCCGAACCGATGCCTATATTATCAAAAGATAGTGAAAGGCGAGAGCAATACATATTGCATACCATGACTAAGGCAAACAAGCAAAATATGGCACAAAAAAAGGGCGCGGTTCGTAAGAGCCGCGCCCTTGGGCTATGATATATTCATCTTAAAGTTGCCGCAAGCGGCGCTAAACGGGATGTTATTTCACCTCAATCTGACGTGCTGCAGGACATTCGGGCTTAGCCATCTTAGGCAGCGTTACGGTGAGCACGCCGTCGTTTACTCTGGCTGCGATAGCCTCCTTCATCAACAGGTATATGCCAGCTTGCTTTAACCAAAGAGTCTTTATACAGTTCAAGGGCGTGATTATAGACGGCCAGTTCCTCTTCGGTAAAATATGGGATGTCGGGCTTTTCGGCTCCTGAGGCTATTCGGGACAAATCCCGTCTTTGTTGAATACAAAAGCCTTCTCAAGACCGTTGCTTGGGAAGGCTTTTTCTGTTAACATCTGAAATTAACTTGTCCAGGTTTTATGTATATGTAGTCTGTTGGTTGCTGACATCGTCAATTTCATTTGTTCATCATAAGTTATAACGTTTTTAAAGGCTATTAATCATGGAAACGTGTTATTTGATAATTATCTTTTTCACAACAGCTTTTCCACCCTTGCTTATTTTTAGAACATAAATACCCGGTGTTACGCCGTTAAGTGATATGGCGTTTGCGGCAGACTGTGATACGCAGATACCGTTTGTGTTAAAGATTTCTGCTTTGTCAAACTCACCGTTAATATTGATGTTCTTCGTTTCAGAATTGAACGATATGCTAAGGTCGTCGATAGTATATTGGCTGATGTCAGTGCTGCTGTCGAAGATGAAGGCTTCTGATGCGTCAGACACAGAACCGTCAGTATAATATGCCATTACGTAATAGCTGTCGCCATCCTTTGCGTCATTGTCGAAGTAGTGGGTCTGAAGTTTGTCGAGAACAGCTGTAGACAACAACTCTCCGTTGCGGAAGACGCTGTAGTATATGTTCTCTGTTTCTGATGGCTTCAGTTCCGGTTCGTCTGTCACGCAGCCGGTAATGTTCCAGCAGCAAGGTGATTTTTCGTTGTTTTCACCGTAAAATTCTGACACTTTTTGCCAAGTTGCTCCGTTGTCCTCAGAGAACAGGTCGCTCTTTCCTGCAATAAACTTGTCTGAAACGGCGTAGAGCAGAGGTATCTGTTCTGCATCATAGTCGTGTACCTTGATGCCTATTTTAAGCTCTTTGCTTCCGTCAATGAGCAGAGGCTCGTCAAGTGCTGTCGTAAAGTATTCATTGTATGGCAGATCTTCTATTTCTTGCTCTCTTACAAGCTTGCCGTCTTCAAATACAACGATTGCGGCGTGTATGCCTTTGTTTACTTCATACCAGTCGTAGAAATTGATGATGGTTGTTACTCCTGTCAGATACTTTCCTTTGTATGGTGCCAGGTCGTCTTTATCGAAGGCGTTGGCTCCGATTACTTCTTTTCCTTCGTTGCCGAGCGTAAACATGCTTTCAACCACGCTGTTGATATGGTTCAGCTGATAAGCGCCGAAATTGTTCTTCCATATAAGTGAAAGCGGTGTGTCGCTGCTGTTCTTGCAGCCTGTGAGTCCTTCGGGAGCGTCTTTCTTTACTTCGTTGCCCGTTGTTATTTTCACGTTCTCAATATCCACGTAATATAATGACTTGCCTTGGCCGTGGCTGTGGAAACGGATAGAGAATATCTTGCCTGCAACCTCTTTTGATATGTCCACGTTTATCATGTTCCATTTGTGCTGCGGGTTTAATTCTGCAATCGACCAGTCGCCTACAGATTTCCATGTGTCGCCGTTGTCTGTTGTCACTTCGAGACTTATCGAGTCGTTGTCAAGAGCTTGGTCTTCAATGTTGATGAATCCGTAGATATTGGCAAATGAAACATTCACTGATTCTTCGTTGGTGGCGTCCATAGGTCTTGATACAAGACTTGATGAGTGGGGCTTGGCGCTGCTTACGTATATAGCGGCGCATGTTGTCTGAAGCAGTCCGTAGCCGTCCAAAATCCATTTAGTGTCTTCGCCTTCGCCATAGTCAGCCTCAGTAGTCCAATAGTTTGTATCGAGTGAGCCTGAGTCGAAGTCGTCAAAGAATGGCAGGGCGTAAGTGTCGGGAACAGATGCTTTAAAAGGAACTGATTTTTGTGAAAGCATTGTGCCTCCGTCAGCCTTTGCCAGAACTGCCTCTACAGTATATTCGGGGTGTCCGTATATGTCTTTGTCTCTGAAAGACATTTCCTGCTCTGTTGCTTCTATATTGCCTATAAGTTCACCGTCGCGGTATATGTTATATGATTTCAGTGTAAGAGTCTTATATTCAGTTTCGTCTTTTGTCCACGACAGTTTCGCCTCTTTCAGTGCGTCAGACTTTGCATTGAGTCCGGTTGGGGTCAATGGTATTTCAGTGTTGCTGATGTCATCTACGTTCAACACCCAGAATTTAGGTGTCTGCTGGAGGAATGTGTTGTAGATATCTGCATTTCCTGCAATAGTCTGGCCGTCAGCAGAGATGAATGATGGTATTGTCAGTGTTTCCTCATCGAAAGTGAAATCAATGTCAGGATTTACTCCCTCAGCTGCTATTGTCATGTAATAGCTGAAGTCGTAGATTGCATTACGCTCGTATGAATACCAGAAAGGATGTGTGTAAGGCATCGGGCCTAAGATTGGGTTGCCATAGTCGTATGCTCCGGCAACGTTTCCATTGTTGTCAATGCTTGCATACCTGAAGTTGTTCCAGTTGTCATATTCACCAAAAGAAGGCAAAGGTCTGCATTCTTTTGTTTCTGTGTTGTATATATAAGTCTTGAACGTGTTGCTTTCGCTGAAAATAACGAATTTTCCATTCGGGCTTACATCAATAAGATTCATTACGCATAAATAACGGAATTCTATGCCCAGGTCTTCGTGTGTCAGGACGGTTATCTTGTCGTCATCCCAGATGCACAGGTAAGTGCCTTTGTCGTCATCTTCATTGGATGTTATGATGCCGAATATTTTTCCGTCTGATGATATTTTCATCGCGTATCCGTTTTTCATATTTTCCGGTATGGTAAGGAATTCTATCACGTATTTACCTTCGCTGTTCTTGACCCACTTACACGGAGTAATAAAAGCGCCTGAACCGGTATTGAAGTTTCCTACCACAATGTTGCCGTCTTCAGAAATATCTTGGCTGAAGGCGCCTTCGGCAGAACTTGAAATGGTGGAAATGTCAAAGTCGCCATATTCTAATAAAGTGCGTTTTCCGTTTTCCCATATAGCGGCAGAAATCGGGTTCTCCTCAGAAGCCAGCTTAATGTCTGTGTTGATGACGTCTCCGCAAATAATACCATTGTTGCTTACGGCTTTAAATCTGCCACACTTTGTGAAGTCGCTCGGGTCAGCCTCTGTGATCCATGAAAGCGTTCCGTCTTTTGTGTTATAAATGAAGCTTTCCATGTCCATTCCGTTTATGGAATGCTCAGTGGCTAATGACGTTCCGACAAAGTACTGGCCGTTGGGTGATATTCCACATCCGCTGATGTTTTCGCCAAGGATCTTGAATCCTTTCTCTGCGTTGGCATTATTCGGTAATGCCGTAAAAGCAGCCATTAGAAAAATGAAGATCTTTTTCATAAGCAAAAAGGTTTAAAGTTTTTAAAACAATTATTTCACACAAATATTCATCGTCCGGTTTACGTCTGCCAGAAAACAGAACAAATATCTTCAAGAAAGCATTATGTCCGGCAGACTTTTCTCACTTGCAAATGTATGCATTGCTTTAAACAAATGCAAACCGAAGATATCCAACTTTCTGAAAATCGGTGATAATAAATAATAAAAAGTCTGATTATATTTACAATCAGACTTCAATTTTCAGGAAATAATCTTAAATGGCATAAAAACCTTACACGCAAGTATCAAACAGACTCTTTCAGTTTGTCTCTATACATGGAAGGTGTTATTCCAACAATCTTACGAAAAAGTTCAACAAATGTTGTGTACGACTTAAACCCTACGCTCTCGGCTATGGCGTTCAACGTATATGACCCATAGCCTGCTGTGTCGGACATACGCAGACAAGCAAGATGGATGCGGTAATCGTTAACATAATTCTTGAAACTTTTATGGAACGTGTCGTGTATTACAAGCGAAACATACTTGTTGTTAGAGCCCACTAAAACGGCAAGGCGAGCAAGAGAAAAATCGGGACGGCAAAATTCCGTTGTGTTCTCCATTATATCAATCACTGAATCGAGCAGCTTTCTGCGCATGTCGTCATTGATGCCACCCGACTTGGCTTTATGTGCCATATCGTCAGACTGCTCTGAGGCACCGGCATCCTTGACTACATCATCGGCATCATAGGCAGCCAGCCTACCCCGAAGCTGTTCGGCCTCGGCCTCCGACTCTTTAAGACGGCTTACCGCATCGTTCAGGCGCTGCCTCATTATCTCCTGATTATTGACAAAGTTGCGGTTGACGACAAACAGATTGTTGTAGCTCTTGTCTATACGCTTTTTCTGTCTATATACAACAAGCAAGAGCAGCCCTACGACAAGCGTTACAACAGACACGGCGGCTATGGTGTATCTTTGCGCCGAGATTGTGAGCACACGCTCCTTCTCGCGCTCGTTGAGCGAGGCTATGTATTTGTCGTACTTGTCCATCTCATAAAGCGTCTGCTCGTTTTTGACTCTATCGAAATCATGTATATTGTAAACCGAGTCTCTGTCTTTCTGATAACGGGCACGGTATCTGCTTGCCGACTTGTAGTCGCCTTGGGCATCAAAATAGTCGGCATGGTCCAAAAGAACATCAAGATAGAAATAATGAATGCCGTGCTTCACAGCAGTGTTTTCACACAGCTTGAGATATTTAAGCGTAGAGTCGCGCTCGCCAAGCTCCATATAGCTTTTATATAGCTTTTTATAAGCTGAACAAATAAATCTCGGCTCCATGCCGACATCAAAGCTATATGACAACAAACTCTTGAAATTACTGACGGCCTGGGCGAAATTCTTCTCTGCTATAAGTATCAAGCCATAATTAAAGCGCCCCATAAAATTGTCAGCCTTGCTGTTCTTGTCCTTCAACTTTTCAGACAAATTAAAACATTTACGGGCTTCGCGTGTCTTTCCTAACTGTACATTCAATATGGTAAGGTTCGTTAATATTTTATACTCATTTTGATGGTCACGGTATTTACTACAGCACTTGTATCCCGTCTCATAATACGTATAAGCCTTCTCCAACTCATTGAACGCACAGTAAACATTTGCTATATTATTATAAAACCGTCCTATTCCTTTCTGGTCTTCACACGTCTTTATTATCCGCAAGCCGCTGAAATAGGCCTTTAGGGCATCTGCAAATCCTCCTTTCATGTAATAAATGTTGCCTTTCTTCAGGAACGCCATGGCGCAATGATGTTTGTCTTCGTCGGACAGCTTGTCGTCCATACGGTTACATACAACCATGTAATACACCAGCGCCGTGTCCTGATGACCTGCCTCAAGATAGCGGTCGGCCTGCCTCATAACACTCTTTATCGACGACTTTGACGTCTTTTTGACCAAGGTCATATAGTCTTTCGCCAGCACGCGGGCACCGGCGCATGAGGGCAGGAGCATCAGCAGCACAAGCAGAAGCGTGCGCAACGCCATGAAGCAAGAATTTAAAACTGTACGAAGGGCACCGGCCTTATCGTGTGCAGGTTCTGCCGTAGAGAGCTGCGAACCAAGGCACCGAGATATCTGTGATGCCGGATTATAGGATGAATTTATAATACTTATGATGATTTTCATTATCCGTAATGATTTCTACGTTTATATTCAAGGCCTGTAGAGAAAGCCAAAATATCAGCAAAGATAGTGAAAGGTGAGAGCAATACAAAATGAAAAAATACTTTTTTTTATTTTTATTGCCGAACCGCAGCATATCTTATCAGAATATTGCGAAAGGTGAGCAAAAAGACAAATAAGAATGCTGTTTTCAGGTTTGGCATTTACATACGGAAGCACGCCTTATCAAAAGACATGCCGGATAAGGCACAAAAAAAGGGCGCGGCTCTTACGAACCGCGCCCTTGGGCTATGATATATTCATCTTAAAGTTGCCGCAAGCGGCGCTAAACGGGATGTTATTTCACCTCAATCTGACGTGCTGCAGGACATTCGGGCTTAGCCATCTTAGGCAGCGTTACGGTGAGCACGCCGTCGTTTACTCTGGCTGCGATAGCCTCCTTCTCAACGTCGTCGGGCAGCAGCAGCGTCTGTTCAAACTTGCTGTAGGCAAACTCGCGGCGCAGATAGTGGCTCTTCTTGTCCTCCTCTTTCTTCTCGGTGTGGGCCTCCATGTGTATGTGCAGGTTGCCGTCCTTGTCGATGTTCACGTTGAAGTCGTCCTTGGTCATTCCCGGGGCAGCCACTTCCACGGTGTAGTCTTTCTCGGTTTCCTTGACGTTGATGGCCGGTGCCGTAGCCTTAGTTCTTGTCATGAAGTCTGTGTCAAAGAAGTCGTTGAAAACTTCGGGCATCCAATTGTTTCTGCTAATTACTGGTAACATAATAAATCCTCCTTATAATTTTTTTAATCCTTTCATTTTTCTGCCGCCCTGCCCGCCGGTATCCCGGCCGCGGCCTTGCGGCTGCCTGAGGCTCCTGAGCCAAAGGCTTTCGCTTACATAAGTGCAACATGCGTGCCACTTACAGATTTAGACAAATTGGCATTATTAATTGACAATTTGTCATAAATGATTAATTTATTTAAACATTCGAGCTGAAAACACTAGCATTTTGTCAGAATATGATAGCCTGCCCCACCCTTCGCAGCACCAAAACATGCACTATCATTATGCCGTAGCCCTAAATTACGGCATAGGCCCGGCATCATGCAGGCAAAAGCCGCGCAATCTCCCAATTTCTAAGAGGATGCCTTTTGCATCATAAAAGAATACCTTTTACACGCCAAAAGGGCAACTTTCGCAGGCTGAAACACGGCATTTTGCAGCCGAACGCCAACAAAACGGATAACCGTTTGATTATCAACGCATTACACAACATGCAAATATTATAACGAAGACAACAGCATGACTTTTACTCAAAATGCCGGCATGGCAGGCGGAATGGCGTTAAGCGCAAGCATGGAGAACCAACGGGAACGAAACAGACAAAAGCCGCTCATGGCACAAACGAAAGGCAGGGGCACAAAAAAAGGCAGGGCGCACAACGGCGCCCCGCCCATGGAGACTATGAAAAAATAAATTTATAGCGTTCTTTCCATTAGTCGTTCAACTTAGCCTTGATGAACTCGCGGTTCAGACGGGCTATGTTGGCGATGGTCTCGTTCTTCGGGCACTCAGCCTCGCAGGCGCGGGTGTTGGTGCAGTTACCGAATCCGAGCTCTTCCATCTTCATTATCATTGCCTTGGCACGCTTAGCAGCCTCGGGACGACCCTGGGGCAGAAGAGCCAGCTGGCTAACCTTAGAGCTTACGAAAAGCATGGCAGAACCGTTCTTGCAGGCAGCAACACAAGCGCCGCAGCCGATACAAGTAGCGCAGTCCATAGCCTCGTCGGCAGCCTCTTTAGGTATAAGAATGGCGTTAGCGTCCTGGGGCTGTCCGGTGCGTACGGTGATATATCCGCCTGCCTGTATGATCTTGTCGAATGCTCCGCGGTCAACCATGCAGTCCTTGATAACAGGGAATGCAGCCGAACGCCACGGCTCAACGGTGATAACGTCGCCGTCCTTGAACTTACGCATATACAGCTGGCATGTTGTAGCTCCGGTGTTAGGGCCGTGAGGATGTCCGTTGATGTAGAGCGAGCACATGCCGCAGATGCCCTCGCGGCAGTCGTGGTCGAACACGAACGGCTCCTTGCCTTCCTCAATGAGCTGCTCGTTCAGAATGTCGAGCATCTCGAGGAAAGATGTATCATCGGGGATGTCCTTCATCTCGCGTGTGTCAAAATGGCCCTCGGCTTTCGGTCCGTTCTGACGCCAGAATTTCAGTGTGAATGAAATGTTTGCCATATTTTTAGTTCTTATAATTTCTGGTTTGTACTTTTATTGCTTCATAGTGCAGAGGCTCCTTGATAAGCTCGGGCGCCTTCTCGTCGCTGCCCTGGTACTCCCAGCAGCCTACATAGAAGAAGTTTTCGTCGTCGCGCTTAGCCTCGCCTTCCTCAGTCTGGTACTCCTCACGGAAGTGACCGCCGCATGACTCGTTACGTGAGAGAGCGTCGTAAGCCACGAGCTCGCCCATTGTGATGAAGTCGCGCAGGTGTATAGCCTTGTCAAGCTCGGTGTTAAGACCCTCTTTTGAGCCCGGGATAAACAGGTTGGTCTCAAACTCCTTGCGTATTTTCTTGATCTTCTCGAGACCTGTCTTCAGGCCCTCGGCTGTGCGGCCCATGCCCACATACTCCCACATTACGTGGCCAAGTTCCTTGTGGATAGAGTCGACAGAGCGCTTGCCCTTGATGTTCATCAGGCGGTCGATTTCAGCCTGAACGGCCTTTTCAGCCTCCTCAAACTCGGGCAGGTCGGTAGAAATGCGAGGCCAGATAGACTGGTCGGCCAGATAGTTCTGTATGGTGTAAGGCAGAACGAAGTAGCCGTCGGCCAGACCCTGCATAAGAGCTGACGCACCCAGACGGTTGGCACCGTGGTCAGAGAAGTTGCACTCGCCGATGGCGAACAGACCTGTGATGCTTGTCATGAGCTCATAGTCAACCCAGATACCGCCCATTGTATAGTGGATGGCAGGATAGATCATCATCGGGTTGTAATACTTCACGCCGTTAATCTCGTTAGCAAGCTCGCCCGGATTGACGTCTGTGATTTCCTCATACATGTCGAAGAGGTTGCCGTAGCGCTGGCGTACAACGTCGATGCCGAGGCGCTCGATGCTCTCAGAGAAGTCGAGGAACACGGCCAGACCTGTGTTGTTAACGCCGAAGCCCTTGTCGCAGCGCTCCTTGGCAGCACGCGAAGCAACGTCGCGGGGAACGAGGTTACCGAATGCCGGATAGCGGCGCTCCAGATAGTAGTCGCGGTCTTCCTCAGGAATGTCGCTTCCCTTCTTTGTTCCGGCCTGCAGAGCCTTGGCGTCCTCAAGCTTCTTGGGCACCCAGATACGTCCGTCGTTACGCAGAGACTCAGACATAAGCGTAAGCTTCGACTGGTTGTCTCCGTGTACAGGGATACATGTCGGGTGGATCTGAACGTAAGAAGGATTGGCGAAGTAAGCTCCCTTGCGGTAGCAAGACATGGCAGCTGTACAGTTACAGCCCATGGCGTTGGTTGAAAGGAAGTATGTGTTACCGTATCCGCCGGTAGCTATAACCACTGCGTTGGCAGAGAAGCGCTCCAGCTTTCCGGTTACGAGATTCTTGGCAATGATACCACGTGCGCGGCCGTCAACGAGCACAACGTCTTCCATTTCGTAGCGTGTGTAGAGCTTAACGCGGCCTGCGTGTATCTGGCAGCTGAGTGCAGAGTAGGCACCGAGCAGCAGCTGCTGGCCTGTCTGACCCTTAGCGTAGAATGTACGTGACACCTGAGCACCGCCGAACGAACGGTTGGCAAGCATGCCGCCGTATTCGCGTGCGAAAGGAACACCCTGTGCAACACACTGGTCGATGATGTTGTTAGACACCTCAGCCAGACGGTAAACGTTAGCCTCGCGTGCACGGTAGTCACCACCCTTCACTGTGTCGTAGAACAGACGGTAAACAGAGTCGCCGTCGTTCTGATAGTTCTTGGCAGCGTTGATACCGCCCTGAGCAGCGATAGAGTGAGCGCGGCGCGGAGAGTCCTGTATGCAGAAGTTCAACACGTTGAAGCCCATCTCGCCCAGGCTGGCTGCTGCACTGGCACCTGCCAGACCCGTACCTACGACGATAACGTCGAGCTTCAGCTTGTTCTTAGGGTTAACCAGGCGCTGATGTGCCTTATAGTTGGTCCATTTTTCAGCTATCGGACCTTCAGGTATTCTGGAATCTATTTGTTTTGCCATAATATTCTTTCTAAATAATTATGAATTTTGAGTTACGCATTTTGAACTACAATTACAACAGGCTCGGTGCGCATCCGAAAGCGAAAGCAAGCACTACAACGAGGAAGCCCAGCATGAGGAGAGTTGTGTAAACCAGGCCGATGACCTTCCAGCGCTGGAACCAAACCTTGCCGCTCCATCCGAAAGTCTGCATTGCGCTCCAGAATCCGTGTGAGAGGTGGAACCAGATAGCAGCAAGCCAGATGATGTAAAGCACAACGTAAACCGGGCAAGAGAATGTGTCTACGATGTAGGCAAATCCGTCAGCCGGATGATGAGGAACGCTGATGCCTGTCAGTTCGGCAAACATCATGTTGTACCAGAAGTTGAACAAGTGAAGCAGAAGACCGAGCAGAACGATGATGCCGAGCACCAGCATGTTCTGAGAAGCCCACTCCACCTTAGAGGGACGTGTTGTCACAGCGTAGCGCTCGTTTCCGCGTGCACGGCGGTTCTGCATTGTCAGCAGGAACGCATATACGATGTGAATCACCGCAAGAGCCGCAAGAGCCAGAGTTGCAACAAGTGCATACCAGTTGGCTCCGAGGAACTCACAAACCATGTTGTAAGCATCTCCTGAGAAAAGAGCTACTACGTTCATTGACATGTGGAACGTCAAGAACAGGATAAGCGCAATACCTGTTACGGACATCACGACTTTCCTTCCAATAGATGAATTACATAACCACATAAATGATTGAAATTTAAGTATTTAACTGTATTAATTAATAATGTTTCTCTACATTTAAGTGTACTGCATAACCCAAGGTCAGCCCCGCCGCAATACCTTCTTTTAGGTATTTTAGCGTTTATTATGAGGATGCAAATATACTCTATTTTAGCGATAAATCAAACTATTTCATCAAAAATTCAATTTAATTTCTTACTTTTGCGCCAAATTGATATTGCTCTAAAAATTATAAGGATAATATGCTTCTTAAATATGACGTCATCGTGATAGGCGGCGGACACGCCGGCTGCGAGGCTGCCACGGCCTCGGCCAACATGGGCGCAAGCACCTGCCTTGTGACGATGGACATGAACAAAATTGCGCAGATGAGCTGCAACCCGGCCATCGGCGGAATAGCAAAGGGACAGATTGTCAGGGAAATCGACGCGCTGGGCGGACAGACGGCAATAGTGACCGACGCCACAGCCATACAGTTCAGGATGCTCAACCGCTCAAAAGGCCCGGCCGTGTGGAGCCCGAGGGCACAATGCGACAGAGGCAAGTTTACATGGAAATGGCGCGAGGTGCTCGACACGACGCCCAACCTCGACATCTGGCAGGACGAGGCCTGCGAGCTCATAGTAGAGAACGGCGAGGCCGCGGGAGTGAAGACCGTATGGGGCGTTGAGCTGAGAGCCAAGAGCGTGGTGATAACGGCGGGAACCTTCCTGAACGGACTGCTGCACATAGGACGCAAGCAGCTGCCCGGCGGACGCATAGCCGAGCCGGCCGTGAAAGACCTGACCGAAAGCATAACACGCCACGGAATAAGAAGCGCAAGAATGAAGACCGGCACACCGGTGCGCATAGACATGAGGTCGGTGCACTTTGAGGACATGGAGATACAGGAGGGCGAAAACGACTTCCACCAGTTCAGCTTCATGGCTCCCCACCGACAGCTCAGGCAGCTGCCGTGCTGGACATGCTACACAAACAAGGAGGTGCACGACACGCTGAGAAGCGGACTGGCCGACTCGCCGCTCTACAACGGACAGATACAGAGCATAGGGCCGCGCTACTGCCCCTCGATAGAAACAAAGCTAGTAACCTTCCCCGACAAGGAGCAGCACCCGCTCTTCCTCGAGCCTGAAGGCGAAACCACCAACGAGATGTATCTCAACGGATTTTCGTCGAGCATGCCGATGGAGGTGCAGATTGCAGCACTGAGAAAAATTCCGGCGCTGCGCGACGCCAAGGTCTACCGTCCGGGCTACGCCATCGAGTACGACTTCTTCGACCCTACCCAGCTCGACCACTCGCTCGAGTCTAAGATAATAAAAGGTCTGTTCCTCGCCGGACAGGTGAACGGAACCACAGGATACGAGGAGGCAGGCGGCCAGGGAACCATTGCCGGAATAAATGCGGCGATAAGATGCGGCGGCGGCGAGCCGTTCATCCTTCACCGCGACGAGGCATACATCGGCGTGCTCATTGACGACCTCGTGACGAAAGGCGTCGACGAACCTTACAGAATGTTCACAAGCCGCGCCGAATACAGAATACTGCTCCGACAGGACGACGCCGACGCCCGACTGACCGAGAAGGCCTACAACCTCGGATTGGCAAAGCGCGACAGATACGACTGGTGGATGCAGAAGAAGGAAGCGACGGAAAGCATCATAAACTTCTGCGCCACTACTCACGTCAAGCCGAAGGACATCAACGCGGCGCTCGAGTCGCTCGGCACCACCCCGCTGCGCGAAGGATGCAAGCTGATAGACCTCGTGGCCCGTCCGCAGATCAACCTGCAGAATCTTTCCGAGCTTGTGCCCGAACTGAAGCAGCTCATCGCCTCGCTGCCCAACCGCAACGATGAAACGGCAGAGGCTGCAGAGATAAAAATGAAATACAAGGGTTACATCGAACGCGAGCGGATTGTGGCCGACAAAATGCACCGCCTGGAGAACATCAAAATAAAGGGCCATTTCAACTATCTCGAAATGGAACAGCTCTCGACCGAGGCCCGTCAAAAGCTTGCAAAAATCAACCCCGACACACTGGCTCAGGCAAGCCGAATTCCAGGTGTCTCGCCGAGCGACATCAACATCATGCTGGTGCTGATGAAAAGGTAAAACAGCCGTATGTTTCACGTGAAACAAAATGAGCATTTTTTGTTAAGCGAAAACGTTGGAACCGACTGAAAGATAGTAAGATACAAAATCGGGACACAAATTTACTTTAAGGCAAAATTTGATGTTCCTCACGATAAAAAGGAGCAATATTTCAGACCATTTGACTCCTCTTATTACGCCCTCCGGGTGCCCCTGCCGAGGCACGGCTCTGCCCTGCCCCGACGGCTGCCGTGAGGCGACGCCCGAGGCACCGAAAAGCCACTTTCTAAAAGGTGGCCTTTCAGCGTGCGAAAGGTATCCTTTCGGGCTGCAAAAGACCACCTTTTGCGAGCCAAAAGACGGCCTTTTGGAAAGCCCCGAAAAACAGCCCTTTGCAACGGCAGCAGTCTGCCGCCGAAGAATGCGGCCACGATTTCGGCAGAAATATCTGACAGCAAAAAGCCAAAACGGCATAAGCCGCGACAGCATCTGCCCGCAGCGACAAAACGCAACACAGCGGGCGAAAAAGGCGGAAGCACGGACGAAAAAGCCCCACGGCGAGAATATGCGCCGGAAAGACAGAAAAACGCCGCAGGCGGAAAAGCATGAGCCAGCGCAGCCGGAAAACAAGGCATCAGCAACGCCATGCCGCACACATATAATATATATAGCGAACAACGCGCCGAAAACAGCGAACAAGAGATAATATTAGTATAAAGTACGTAACTAAAAAGAAAAGATGAACAACAAAACACTATTGGAGAATCTGAGATGTATTCCTGATTTTCCGCAGAAAGGAGTAAATTTCAGAGACGTAACAACACTGTTTAAGAATCCGAAATGTCTCCAGATAATGGAAGACGAGCTTTACGAGATGTACAAAGACAAGGGCGTAACCAAGATTGTGGGCATAGAGAGCCGCGGCTTCGTCATGGCCTCTGCACTGGCCATAAAGCTCAACGCCGGCGTTGTTTTGTGCCGCAAGCCCGGCAAACTGCCCGGCGAAACCGTACAGGAGAGCTACTCGAAGGAGTACGGTACCGACACTATCGAGATTCATAAGGACGCCATCACCGAGGACGACATCGTGCTGCTGCACGACGACCTGCTGGCTACAGGCGGCACCATGAAGGCTGCGTACGACCTTGTGAAGAAGTTTAACCCGAAGAAAGTATACGTAAACTTCCTCATCGAACTTATACACGAAGACCTCAACGGCCGCAGCAACTTCGAAGAAGGCACAGACATAACAAGCCTGCTGCAGGTATAAATTTTTAGGAGTTAAAGAAGTTAGAGTAGTTATCGCCCACTGCGCGGGCTAAGGAGTTAAAGCCATTAGCCCGCGCTTTATTACAAAACTTCTTATGTTGCAAGAGCAAAATAACGGGCATTATTTATATCTTTAAAAGAGTATTCAGAGATATAAGACTGATACCTTATAGAAGCTACCATTACGTATGCCGACACATTATAGCATTCCGAAACGCTACAGACATAATGCTATAATATTCATCAAGCCAAAGCTCACTACATACAGAATAAGGACACATAGGCAAGGCGTATTCAACCGGCAAGGCAAATGGCTTTAACTACTCTAACTACCATAACTCCTTTAACTCCTCTATTTAAAGTTTCACGTGAAACAAAATTTTTCAAAACCATTTTAAATAAGGCACTTACGCGGCATGACTAAAGAAGAAAACGAGAAGAGGCTGGCACGGCTGAAGGCCATTGTGAGCAACCTGCCCGACAAGCCGGGCAGCTATCAATACTATGACGAAAGCGGCACCATAATATATGTTGGCAAGGCCAAGAACCTGAAGAACCGCGTGTCGTCCTACTTTCATAAGGAAGTGGACAGATACAAGACCAAGGTGCTTGTAAGCAAGATTCACGACATAACATATACCGTGGTGAACAGCGAAGAAGACGCGCTGCTGCTCGAGAACAGTCTGATAAAGAAATATCAGCCCAAATACAACATTCTGCTCAAAGACGGCAAGACTTACCCCTCTATCTGCGTAACTAAAGAATATCTGCCGCGCATATTCAAGACGCGTACAATAAACAAGAAATGGGGCTCTTATTACGGTCCTTACAGCCATCTGCCTTCGATGTATGCCGTGCTCGACCTGATAAAAAAGCTGTATAAGCCGCGCACCTGCCGCTTTCCGATAACGCGCGAAGGCATCGAACAGGGCAAATATAAGCCCTGCCTGGAGTATCACATCAAGAACTGCGGCGCGCCGTGCATAGGCAAGCAGAGCTACGAGGAGTATCAGGAGAGCATCGCCCAGGCGCGCGAAATACTGAAAGGAAACACGCGCGAGCTGTCGAAAATGCTCTTCACGCAGATGCAGAAACTGGCCGAAGAGCTGCGTTTTGAGGAGGCAGAAGCCATAAAACAGAAGTATCTGCTGCTCGAAAACTTCTGTTCAAAGAGCGAAGTGGTGAGCCACACGATCAATAATGTAGACGTTTTCTCGGTAACAGACGACGAAAAAACGGCCTATGTGAACTATATCCACGTGATGAACGGCAGCATAAACCAGGCCTTCACGTTCGAGATGAAGAAGAAGCTGAACGAGAGCGAAGACGAGATTCTGCAGCTCGGAATACTGCAAATACGCGAGAAAGTGGGCAGTACGTCGCGCGAAATAATAGTGCCCTTTATCCCCGATATGACGCTCGAAGGCGTTACGTTCACCGTGCCGCAGCGAGGCGACAAGAAGACGCTGCTCGACCTGTCGGTGATGAACGGCAAGCAGTATCGTTTCGACCGCCTCAAACAGGCCGAAAAGCTCAATCCGGAGCAGAAATCAGTGCGCCTGATGAAGGAAATTCAGAACGCCCTGAAGCTGCCCAAGATGCCTTATCAGATAGAGATGTTCGACAACTCTAACATCAGCGGAACCGACGCCGTGGCGGCCTGCGTGGTGTTCAAGAAGATGAAACCGAGCAAGAAAGACTACCGGAAATACATAATAAAGACGGTTACAGGCCCCGACGACTATGCCTCGATGCAGGAGGTTGTAAGGCGCCGCTACACCCGTCTGCGCGACGAAGGACAACCCCTGCCCGACCTCATCATAACCGACGGCGGACAGGGACAGATGAGCGTTGTGAGAGAGGTTGTAGAGGGCGAACTTCACCTCGACATTCCTATAGCCGGACTTGCCAAAGACGACCGCCACCGCACCAACGAACTGCTCTACGGATGGCCGCCCGTAGTGGTCGGAATGAAGACCGACAGCGAGCTTTTCCACCTGCTAACGCACATGCAGGACGAGGTGCACCGCTTTGCCATAACCTTCCACCGCGACAAGCGCAGCAAGCATGCGCTGCACTCGGAACTGGACGACATTAAGGGCATCGGACCCAAGACAAAAGACCTGCTGCTGAAGGAACTGAAGACCGTGAAGCGCATAAAGGAGGCAAGCATTGAAGAAATAGCAGCGATTATAGGGCCTTCTAAGGCAAAAATAATTGCTGAACACTTTGAAAACACATAAAAATAAGGACCAAATATCATACAAAGAACAACATAATGCGTATAAAAGCCTATACACATTGACATTCTTTAACTATATAATACGATGATATTCGCACTCAAAAAAGTATATTTGTGATTTAGAATGCAACAAAACAAAGCCTTATGATAAAGAACAAAATAATAACAATCTGCGCTGTCCTGCTGTCACTAATTCAACCTTTGCCGGCCGCGTCAAACGGCATAACAGCCAACAACATTTCATCATCAAAAAGCACGACAATACAAAGCCCTGAAGAAGGTGCAAGCAGTAAAGAACACAATACAGCCTACGATGACGAAAGCGATGTCCTGGACATCAAAAAGACATCAATAATGTACAAAAAATTTCTCAATGCATCAACAGACAGTACCGGCAGCTATGACAGCCAACTAATCATATTACCGCAGTACAGCTACGACGAAAAAACAATGCACACAGTGTTGACACTGAACCTCTCAAGCAACGACGGAAGCGAATCAAACAACGACGTACTGCAAAAGATGAAGAGCTTATCACAAAAGCATGAATCCAAATACGACATGATTGGCTATGCTACTATAATGTTCGATGATGAAGAAGAGTTTACATGCCTTATGATGTACGCTTACAAGGAAGATGCAAAAATTCCTTACCACGCCATCTACCTCATCTTAAGTCAAACACAAGAAAGCAACCGAATCGACGAGATAAACAATGGCACATGGAATATCTGGAGTAAGCTGAAATATGTCAACTCACGTCTTACAAAAAAGAATATCAGCTTTATAACTTTAAGCGACATTAACAAGAACTATATCGGATATATCGGTCTTGACTCATCTACAAAAGAATGCATGTGCAGCATCCTTCACAAATTAGGCGACAATCTCGGTTCACACGAAATATACAAATATAACTGGGAATAACCTGGAACAAAAAAAGAAAGAAGAGATATGAAGATAGTAATACAGCGCGTAAGCCGCGCGTCGGTAACGATTGACGGACAGGTAAAGTCGGCCATCGGCAAGGGCTACATGATACTGCTCGGAGTGGCAGAAGGCGACCCGTCTGAAGACGTCGACTGGCTGGTAAAGAAGGTGGCATCGCTGCGCGTCTTCGACGACGAACAGGGCGTGATGAACATACCTATAACAGCCATCAACGGCGAGATACTCGTCATCAGCCAGTTCACCCTGCTGGCATCCTACAAGAAGGGCAACCGCCCATCATGGATTCATGCCGCCAAGCATGAAGTTTCTATTCCGCTATACAACGAGTTTTGCGACAAGCTGAGCCGCGAAATAGGCCGCCAGGTAGGCACGGGCGAGTTTGGAGCCGACATGAAGGTTGAGCTGGTGAACGACGGCCCCGTAACCATCTGCATGGACACCAGACACAAGGAATAGCCGCCACGCCCGGTGCATCAGGCAGGCCAAGACGGCAGCTTGAAGCACGACAGAACGCATTTAAGCCCCTCTGAGGCCACAAAACAGCACCGGCGGCATAGTTATAGGCAAAAGAAGAGAAAACGCCTTACAGGCAAAATAAACACGCAAATATATGGACAACGATATAACAATACGCGAGGCACAGCAGCTCGTAGACCAATGGATAAGGCAATATGGCGTGCGCTACTTCAGCGAACTGACCAACATGGCATGCCTCACCGAGGAGGTGGGCGAGCTGGCGCGCATCATGGCACGCAAGTATGGCGACCAGAGCTTCAAGCAGGGCGAAGAACAAGACCCGGCAGACGAGATGGCCGACGTGCTGTGGGTGCTGATGTGCCTGGCAAACCAGACGGGAGTTGACCTCACGGAGGCACTCAGAAAGAACCTCGAAAAGAAGACCAGCCGCGACAAGACGAGGCATATAAACAATGAAAAATTAAAAATTAAAAAGTAAAAATTAAAAATTATATCATTATGGCAACAGAAAACGACAACAAGAAGCACGAATGCTCACACGAGCACAAGCACGAGACAGAGTTTCCGAAAATGAGCAAATACGACGAGGCTCTGAGCAAATATAACACCGAGATCGACGACGCTGAAGTGCGCGAGGCAGTAAAGAAGATTATAGCCGAGAAGGTGCACGAGAACGACACGCCGGAGATAAAGAAATTCCTCTTCGGAAGCATCGAACTGACATCGCTCAAGACCACCGACTCGGAGGAAAGCATACTGGCTTTCACGGAGAAGGTGAACGAGTTTGACGCCACCTACCCCGACCTGCCCCACGTGGCAACAATCTGCGTATATCCATGCTTTGCCAAGACCGTGAGCGAGTCGCTCGAAATCGACGGCGTTGAGATAGCCTGTGTGTCAGGCAGTTTCCCGTCTTCTCAGGCTGTTATCGAGGTCAAGGTGGCCGAGACAGCGCTTGCCGTTAAGGACGGTGCAACGGAGATTGACATCGTTATGCCCGTGGGCAAGTTCCTCAGCGGCGACTATGAGGGCGTGGCCGACGACATCAACGAGCTGAAACAGGCATGCGGCGAAGCACCGATGAAGGTTATCCTCGAGACAGGATGCCTCAAGACAGCATCTAACATCAAGAAGGCTTCGATAATAGCGATGTATGCCGGTGCCGACTATATCAAGACTTCTACAGGCAAACTGGAACCTGCCGCTACACCGGAGGCTGCCTATGTGATGTGCCAGGCTATCAAGGAATACTACGACGAGACTGGCATACAGATTGGTTTCAAGCCCGCCGGAGGCATCAATTCGGTGATGGACGCACTTATCTACTACACCATCGTTAAAGAGGTCCTGGGCGAAAAATGGCTCACCAACAAGTGGTTCCGCCTCGGCACAAGCCGTCTGGCCAACATGCTGCTAAGCGAACTGCTCGGCGAAGAGACAAAATTCTTCTAAAAGAAGGATTGTGAGGGCCCAAAGATGATGGGACCTATAAGACTTATGGGGCTGAAAAACATGAGCATAACAGGCTAACTGACAGCTGATTAGCCATGTTTTACAGCCTCACAAGTCATTTTTAACCTTAACAACAAGCCGCAAAACGCGGCATTTAACCTGCAACAAAAACACATGGAAAACAACTTTATTCAGCAGCGCGGACACAACAGATAACTTATTGTTTATCAGAAGGCTGAATGCATTTATGACATCACTTTTTATTTTGCGCATAAATATCTCGACAAGGCCGACAGAACCATCGACCAGATGATTCTGGCTGCACGCTCAGGCAAGCAGAATATTGCCGAGGGAAGCGCAGCAAGCAGCACCTGGAGAGAGGCCGAACTGAAGCTAACAAACGTTGCGAAAGCCTGTCTGCAGGAACTTTTGATTGATTATGAAGACTATCTGAGAGTAAGAAATCTTGAACAATGGAGCGTCAACAGCACTAAGGCTGAACAGACAAAAATGGCTTGCAAGAAGCATACAGACAGCGCCTATTTCCGCAAGGCCATAACGGTAAGGCCGGACGAGACAATAGCCAACATAGCGATAACCCTTAATCATCAGACCGACTCGCTGCCGAGAAAGCTCATAGATCATCTTAAAACCGAGTTTCTGACACACGGAGGAATAAAAGAAGAGATGTATGCCGCACGCAAAGAATGGCGCAGACAGAATCAATAATAAGCCGACAAAAAACGCAGAACCTGCCCTTTCAGCAAGCCCTGCGCCATATCTGATATCTCTGATTTTCAACAAATTACAGGTTACATAAGTCCCATTACTCCCATAACAGTTTTCATCGCTTCCAAATCTCTCTATCGTTCTCTACCCTACTTTACTTTGTCCTCTCAATGACAAAGCTCAGATAGGCCTCGAGACTGCGGCGAAGCGCGTCGTCAGTAACCTCAGTTTCGATAAACTCCATTGCCTCACGGCGCATTTCCTCCATGCGTTTCTCGGCATATTCAATGCCCCCGTGCTCCTTGGTATAGTCCACCAGGATGGCTATTTCGTCCTGAGTTATCGTGCGCTCCTTCACCTTGTAAGCCAGCTTGCGTATGCTGTCTGGCGCCGAGTTGTTCACGGCATAAATGGCAGGCAGCGTCAGCTTGCCCTCAGCCATGTCGTTGCCCGTAGGCTTGCCTATTTCCGACGAGTCGTAATAGTCGAAGATGTCGTCTCTTATCTGGAAGATTATGCCCAGCGTCTGACCGAATTTCATGGCCTTGCCAATCTCGCTTTCAGGCATTCCGGCAGATATCGCACCCATTGCGCAGCATGCCTCAAAGAGCGCGGCGGTCTTCTGGCGTATCACATTATAGTAGATTTCTTCTGAAATCTGCTCGTTGGATATGCTCGTAAGCTGCAGTATCTCGCCGTTAGACAGCGTCCTACCCAGTTCAGCCAAATACTTGATTATCAGTTCGTTGTGCGTCTCAGCCACATGCAGCAGCGCCGTAGAAAGGATATAGTCGCCAATGAGCACTGCCACCTTGTTGTCATACAGGGCGTTGACCGATGCCTGGCCGCGCCTCTCGGTGCTCTCGTCAACCACATCGTCGTGCACCAAGCTGGCCGTATGCAGCAACTCCAGGCCCACTGCGGCGTGCAGTGTGGCGCTGCTCACAGAGCCATAGTTCTTGGCCATGAGCAGTATTAGCATGGGGCGCATGCGCTTTCCGGCGCGCTGGCGTATACGCCTGAAGATTTCTTCCTGCAGGTTGTCCGTATGTGTGAGCGACTTGTTGAACAGACTGATGAAGTCATCGAGTTCTGCTTTTATGGGCTCCTTAATAAGAGATAAATAATCCATCATGCTGCAATTTTAATACAAAAGTAATTATTTTATCGGATTAATGCTAAAAAATTAGTAATTTTACACGTAAAAAACTCATATTACATGGATAAGCTGTTCCTTTTTGACGCCTACGCGCTGATATACCGCTCGTATTACGCATTTATAAAGAACCCCCGTATCAACTCTAAAGGGCTCAACACGTCGGCCGTGATGGGCTTCTGCAACACGCTGCACGAAGTGCTCACGAAAGAAAAACCCACATATCTGGGAGTGGCCTTCGACCCCCACGGCCCTACCTTCCGCACCGAGGCCTACGCCGAATATAAGGCGCAGAGAGAGGAGACGCCCGAGGACATACGCCGCGCTGTGCCCATCATAAAGAGCCTGCTCAAGGCCATGCGCATACCGGTGCTCGAGGCCGACGGATACGAGGCCGACGACGTGATAGGCACGCTGGCGCTCAAGGCCGGGGCTGAAGGCGTAATGACATATATGCTTACGCCCGACAAGGACTACGGACAGCTGGTAAGAGAGAACGTCATGATGTATCGCCCGCGCCACGGCGGAGGATACGAAACGCTCGATGCCGAGAAGGTGTGCGCCAAGTATGGCATTGCAAACACAAGTCAGGTGATAGACCTCCTGGGACTGATGGGCGACTCGGCCGACAACATTCCGGGATGTCCGGGCGTCGGCGAGAAGACTGCCGTGAAACTTATCAACGAGTTTGGCAGCGTGGAGCAGCTGCTCGAGCAGACCGACAAGCTGAAGGGTGCACTGAAGAAAAAAGTTGAAGAGAATGCCGAGCAGATAAAATTCTCGAAATTCCTCGCAACGATAAAAACCGACGTGCCGGTTGAACTCAACCTCGACGAACTGAAGGTGAGCGAGCCCGACGCCGACGAACTTCGCAAAATCTTCACCGAACTGGAGTTTAAGACGCTCGCAGACAAGTTTCTTAACAAAGCTGAAAATAATAAAAAAAGCGTTCAAATTCAACTCGATTTATTCGCAGAAAATCCGACCGACGGCCAAGTTTTTTCAAAAAACGCTAGTCTGAGAGCGTTAAACGAACTGCCTCACACATACAAACTCATTGATAATGAGGAAGAAATGAAGAAAATCTGTGATTTTTTCATGACAAAAAAAATTCTCAGTCTAGACACAGAAACCACTTCAACGAGCGCAATCGATGCCGAACTGGTCGGTTTGAGCTTCTCTGTGAAGGAATTTGAGGCCTTCTACGTGCCCGTTCCTGCCAATCGTGAAGAAGCGCAAAAGATAGTTAACATATTTAAACCGCTATACGAAAACCCCGAAATCGTCAAAGTAGGACAAAACATCAAGTACGACATGGAGGTGCTGGCAAGCTACGGCGTGTGCGTGGCAGGTCAGCTGTTCGACACGATGATAGCCCACTACCTCATCCAACCCGAGCTTCGCCACAACATGGACTACATGGCTGAGACGTGTCTCGGATATCAGACCATACACATAGAGGAGCTGATCGGACCGAAGGGAAAGAAGCAGAAGTCGATGAGAGACCTGCCGCCCGAGCAGATTGTCGACTATGCCGCCGAGGACGCCGACGTAACGCTGCGACTGAAAAACTATCTCGAACCGAAACTCGAAGAGGTAGGCGTAACCCAACTCTTCTACGAAATAGAGATGCCGCTGGTGCGTGTGCTCGCCGAGATGGAGCTAAACGGAGTGAGGATAGACACGGCGACGCTGGCAGAGACGTCGGAGATTCTGACCAAAAGACTCAGCGACATAGAGAAGCGCATATACGAGCTGGCAGGCGAAGAGTTTAACATAGCATCGCCCAAGCAGGTTGGCGAAATATTGTTCGGCAAGCTGAAGATTGTGGAGAAGCCCAAGAAGACAAAGACGGGACAATATGTAACATCGGAAGAGGTGCTGCAACAGCTCAGCGGAAAACACGAGATTGTGGGTAAGATACTGGAACACAGAGGATTAAAGAAGCTGTTAGGCACATACGTCGACGCGCTGCCGAAGCTGATAAACCCGCGGACCGGACACATACACACATCGTTCAACCAGACCGCCACTGCCACCGGCCGACTCTCTTCGTCTGACCCTAACCTGCAGAACATACCCGTGCGCGGCGAGGACGGCAAGGAGATACGCAAGGCGTTCATACCCGAGGAAGGCTGCCTGTTCTTCTCGGCCGACTACAGCCAGATTGAGCTGCGCGTGATGGCGCATCTCAGCGGCGACGAGAACATGATAGAGGCCTTCCGTTCTGGCCACGACATACACGCCGCAACGGCAGCAAAGATATACAAAGAGGACATTGCCGACGTAACGCGCGACCAGCGCACCAAGGCCAAGCGCGCCAACTTCGGCATAATATACGGCATCACGGTGTTCGGTCTGGCAGAGCGTCTGGACATCAGCCGGCAAGAGGCGTCGCAGCTGATAGACGGCTACTTCATCACCTTCCCGAAGGTGCACGAATACATGGAGAAGGCCAAGCGCACGGCGCGCGAGCACGGTTATGTAGAAACATTCTTCCGTCGCCGCCGCTATCTTCCCGACATCAATTCGCACAACGGCACGGTGCGCGGCTTTGCCGAGCGCAACGCCATCAACGCCCCGATACAAGGCTCTGCAGCCGACATAATAAAGGTGGCCATGGTGCGCATCTACAAGCGCTTCAAGGACGAAAATCTGCGCTCCAAGATGATTCTTCAGGTGCACGACGAACTAAACTTCAGCGTTGTGCCTGAGGAGAAAGAGACCGTTGAGCGCATAGTGCTCGAGGAAATGCAGGGCGCATACAAGCTCAACGTACCATTAGTTGCCGACTGCGGCTGGGGCGCCAACTGGCTTGAAGCACACTAAATCTAAGTGAAAAGTAAAAATGGCAGTACTAAATATTCAGGTATGCCAATAAACAAGACAAGTGCAACGGTCAATTCCGACTGTTGCACTTTTAAATTATATCAGAAAGACATCAAAACTTGCCCTAAGGCCAAAACCTGACGACAACCTGAAACGCAATGGGCTAAACCGCGCAACATATTGTCAATCAAAAGATTATACAACAACATTATGCAAGCATAAACAGACATGACAAAACTATATCAAAAGCACATAAGCGTGCAACAAGAAAAAAGCAGAGAAAATTAGCTAAAACTAAACACCTCAACACTTAATTATTCGCCAAAAAACACTATATTTAATATACAAAGTTACTACAAAAAAGTGAAATGCGGAAAGTTATAGTGATAGAATTGAGTTACAAGGGTTTTAGTTGAAGTGGCGATAATTCGTGAAGCCATTACAATCCCTGCCGAAGCCAAATCCTGACGCCGCAACGTTACTTGTTCGTAACCATGCCCGAAAATGCGACAAACGGGTACGGATAGCGAAACAATACGTTAAGGAATAGTGAGTTACCGATAACTCACGCAAAAATTTCGGTTACGGAAAAAGATTGCTCCGTTCCTCCCCGTTTTGCGTACCGACACCGGACTCTTCACCAACTAATTTTGAAACCAAAAAATTAAGGACGATGAAGAGTACATTTTCAGTAATCTATTACCTCAAGCGTCAGGTAGTGAAAAAGGACGGGACAGTACCCGTCATGGGACGCATCACGGTGGACGGCAGCCAGACGCAGTTCAGCTGCAAGCTGACAGTCGATCCGAAACTGTGGGACACCAAAGGTGGACGTGTCACAGGCAGAAGCGCGGCGGCACTCGAAACGAACCGTATGCTTGACAAGATGCGGGTGCGCATCAATAGGCACTATCAGGAAATCATGGAACGTGACAACTTCGTCACGGCTGAGAAGGTGAAGAACGCTTTTCTCGGACTGGAACACCGCTACCACACGCTGATGCAGGTGTACCGTCGTCACAATGAGGACTATGAGAAACAGGTGGAAGCAGGCATGAAAGCAAAAGGTACACTGGAAAAGTACCGTATCGTTTACAAGCACCTGCAAGAGTTCCTCGACATCCGCTACCATGTGAAGGACATCGCACTGAAAGAGCTTACCCCCGCTTTCATCTCCGACTTCGAGATGTTCCTGCGCACGGACAAACACTGCTGCACCAATACCGTGTGGCTGTACGTCTGCCCGCTACGGACGATGGTGTTCATCGCCATCAACAACGAGTGGCTGACACGCGACCCGTTCCGCGAGTATGAAATCAAGAAGGAGGAAACAACACGCAGTTTCC
>ENA-ORUX01000897-ORUX01000897.1-human-gut-metagenome-genome-assembly--contig:-NODE-897-length-25555-cov-7.656549_pt1 | contig 25555 bp, 27 predicted proteins | sample MGYA00242087_ERZ509225 | MGnify/ENA primary metagenome ERZ509225 (study PRJEB26280, sample SAMEA2338864) | human gut metagenome | biome: human gut; feature: human-associated habitat; material: faeces... | reverse complement strand
GCGACAAACTGATGACCCGTTATGAAATGGCACAGATTGTAGCAAAAGCTATGGCAAAAGGCGCAAATGTTGACAAATTGGCAGCAGAATTTGCTGACGAACTGGACAGCCTCGGCGTTCGTGTAGCTAATCTTGAAAAGAAAGCTGACAACGTAAAAATCACCGGTCAGATCCGTGCTTCCTATCGTGACGTTGACGGCACTAATGGCAGCAATGTAGGCCGTCTGCGTACCCGTTTGTTTGTAAACGGCACCATTAACGAAGACTGGGCTTACACCGGCCGTTTTGAAAACAACCAGTATTTTACCAACCATGAAGAAGATGGTGGCGATGACACCGTTAAATTTAACTGGGCTTATGTAACCGGTAAAGTTGGCGGCGTTAAAGTTGAAGCCGGCCGTCAGGATTTCACCAATGCTGACGTAGTGGATATCACCGGCGACGGTGTTAAACTTGCTTATGGCAGCGATTGGCAGGTAAAAGGCTGGGCATTTAAAGGTACTTCTGATATTGAAGACTACAAAGAACTTGCTGATTCCGGCATGAAATCTGATGACCGCGTATATGTAGCTGCTGTTGAAGGTGCTTTCGGCGCTATTGATACCGCTGTTCGTTATTACAAAGCTGATACCGTAAACGAAAATGAAATCGTAGAAGTTGCACTTGCAACTGAAGTTGCTAAAGACCTGACCCTGAGAGGTTCCTGGTTCAACGGCACCATTGATAACACTGCTGAAAAAGCTGTAAATGGCGATGACGCTGATACCAACGGCTGGTTGGTAGGCCTGTCCTATGGAGCTGCTAAAGCTTCCGAAGTAGGCAGCTGGGGCGTATATGCTAACTACAGTGACCGTCCGTATGCTACTTACCTGCTGCCGACCAACTTCAGCGGTTATGCAGTAAAACCTGGTGACCTTGTATCTGGTGACGGTTATGAAGGTATCGAAGTTGGTGCTGATGTAACTTTGGCTAAAAACATTGTTGCCGGCGTTAAATACTTCGATTATGAATCCCGTGAAGGCAATGACGATGCTCAGACCCTGTGGTCTCAGGTTGTATTCACTTTCTAATTTTAGCCTTATTACAGCTTAATATTAGAATAATTAAAGCGGATGGCGTAAGCCATCCGCTTTTTGTCATATTTTATAGAATTGTTCAAAGTAACATTATTATGATTTTGACTCTGTAATAATATTTTTTAATAAAGTTTTTTAACGAATCTTGATTCAAAGGTAAACTCAAAATTCGGGATTTGAGTTTAGGGCCGAAAAATATTCAATTATAAATTATAACTGTAAATTACAACAATCTGATTTAACTACTAACCTTAAAACAAATCCACAATAAGGCAATAATTACAGGCTGATGAATTAGGTATGCCGCTAAAGAGTGGCGCCCTAAAAGTGATAGTGGTTTGCAGTTAATTTTAAAAATATTATTTTTGCTTATAAATTTTTGCACGCAGTAATAAATAAAATATCCGGCGGTGTACATAAAAATCCATGGCAGCAGCGGAAAGTAATCTGCTGAATGAAAGCCCTGCGGAGGCAGGCCGATATAAGCAGTAAAATTATTGGCATAGAATCTCGGCGGCAAAGGATATTGCCAGCTAGCGATATCAATAGTGCCGTGAATAATGTTTTTTGTTGCAAAAAACAGCCCAAGGCTTACAATAAAACCGGCAAATGGCGGAATGAACCGCAATATTTTAGCAAGCGGCAGCATAATAAGCATTGCTGAACCGATAAAGGATAGTATGCCAAAAGTAATGACGCTGTTTTTGCTGAAAAAATATGTACATATAAAAATAAAAAGAGCGCAGCTTAAAACAACCAGGCTGCGCTTTAAATGTTTTTTTGATAATGCCCAGCAGAATCCGGAAAGAATAATAAACAGTGATGCACCGCTTTGCTGCCATAAATAAGTGTAAAATGACGGAAACCAGCTGATTTTATAATGAAAAATATTCGCCATGCTCCACAGAGTATGGTAAACAAACATATTAATCAGCGCAAAGCCGCGCAGAGTATCTATTAAATGATAACGGTCAGTTTTCATTAACGTTTTGATTTTCCCTGCGTTTTTTGCGCAGCAGGCAGTAAGCAATAAAGGCTAAAACGAGCAATATGAGCCATGACGATTTTTTCATAATGGATGCCTCCTTTAATGTTGCTTTATGGTTTTAGTATATCACTTTTGTGCCGCAAAAGAAAATAAAAACTGACATAAATTTGCCATAGTTTGCGTTTAATATATATTTAAGAACAAAGCTGAAAATGTTATAATTTAATTAGTGAAAGCTAATTGAAAATTATAAGGAGGGGTGCTGGAATGAAGTTTATCAGAAACAATAAATATGTAATAGGATTTTTGGTTATTCTTTTGGCAATTTGTTATGCCGGTTATTCGTATTACCAGAGCATTACGCAGGTTGAAACAACCGTAAAAACGGCTAAAGTTGAATACGGTACTTTGAAGGACAGTATTTCGGCAACCGGCAGTTTAAGCGCTGTGGACAATGTCGATATCAGCTCTAAAATTACCGGCAGAATTGTGGAAGTGCTGGTAGAAGAAAATCAGCATGTTGAAGCTGGCCAGGTGCTGGTAAAGCTGGATGCCACGGCCTTGGAAGCTACCGCACGCCAGATGAAGGCACGCCTTGACAATGCCGAGCTCACTTATAACCGTTATACGGCGCTTTTGGCTCAGGGCGCAATTTCGCGCAGCGATTATGATTTGGCGGAATCCGATTATATCGTGGCTAAAGCTAATTATGACCAGGCAGTTTCCGATGTTAACGATACCGTTATTACTTCTCCTATTGCCGGTTACATTATTGGCGAACCTACTCCTGTCGGACAGACTATCAGCTCCGGCATCAGCGAACCGCAGGTAATTATGTCGGTGGCGAACCTTGACGATATGCAGATAGATACTTTGGTTGACGAATCTGACATAGGGCGCGTAAAAGTAGGGCAGACTGTTGAATTTACGGTTGACGCTTACCCTGAAGAAACCTTTACCGGTACGGTGCGCCTTATTTCCCGCTCTGCCGTTACGGAAGACAATGTTATTTATTACACTGTTTATGTTGATGTTGCCAACCCGGAAGGCAAACTTTTGCCTACAATGACGGCAAGGACGAATATTATTATTCAGCAGCAGGATAATACTTTAATGGTTCCTCCTAACTGCATTTATTATGACGGTGACCGCCGTTATGTAAAGGTATATGACGAGGCAGCCAAAACTTCGCGTGATGTTGATGTAACAGTCGGATTGACTGGTGAAGACAGCATAGCCGTTACCGGCGATATTAAAGAGGGAGATGTGCTTTTGGTTAAACAGCGCGCTACCCAGCAGAACAATATGAGAGGGCCGATTTAACAGGCCGTGAAAGAGGCAGGACATGGCAGAAGTAATCAGGCTTGTAGATATAGTAAAATCTTATATAATGGGCGACAGCGTTGTGCATGCGCTTGACCATGTTAACGTGCAGATAGGTGAAGGCGAATTTACCTCTATCATGGGGCCGAGCGGCAGCGGAAAATCAACAATGATGAATATTCTCGGCTGCCTTGACAGGCCTACAAGCGGGCATTATTTTCTGCGCGGGCGCGATATTGCCGGTTACAATGATGACGAACTGGCGCATACGCGCAATGCGGAAATAGGCTTTGTATTTCAGAATTTTAATTTGCTGCCCAAGCTTACGGCACAGGTTAATGTGGCGCTGCCGCTGGTTTACGCCGGTATAAACGAAGAAGAACGTATGGTGCGTGCTGCCCGCGCTCTGGAATCGGTTGGGCTTGGCAACAGGCTTGACCATAAACCCAATGAAATGAGCGGCGGCCAGCGCCAGCGTGTGGCTATTGCCCGTGCGCTGGTTAATAATCCGGCCATTATTATGGCGGACGAACCTACCGGCAACCTTGATACGAAATCAAGTTATGAAATTATGGATATTTTTAAAGCTATGAATGATGAGGGCAAAACCATTGTTATGGTTACGCACGAACCGGATATTGCCCAGCAGACCAAACGCATTTTGGTTATGCGCGACGGCAAACTCGTCAGTGACGAGTGGAGGTGACGGCAGATGTTTAACGAATCCATTAAAATGGCGCTTGACGGTATGCTTACCAACAAACTGCGTACATTTTTAACGCTTTTGGGTATTATTATTGGCGTCGGTGCTGTTATAGCCATGGTAAGCCTTGGCTTTGGCGTTAAGGAACAGATAAAAAGCAATATTTCCAGCCTTGGCAGCAACCTTTTAATTGTAATGAGCGGTGGGCGTACGCCGAGCGGCGCACGTTTGCCGATGGGCGAAGGCGCCAGGCTTACTGCCGAAGACGCTGAAGCAATAGAAAAACAGATTGACGGCATTGCGCACGTAGCACCTGCGGTTTCGCGTTCTTACCAGCTTGTTGCCGGCAACCAGAACTGGACGACAAGTGTTGAAGGCACTACGCCAAATATTCTCGATATCCGCAATTATCAGCTTGAGGATGGGCGTAATTTAAACCAGCGGGATATTACGAGCCGCGACCGTGTCTGCGTTATAGGGCAGACTATTGTAGATAATTTGTTCCCGGACGGCGATGCTGTTGGCAAAACCGTGCGCATTAATAAGGCGCCGTTTAAGGTTGTTGGTGTTTTGCAGACGAAAGGCCAGTCCTCCAGCGGGCAGGACCAGGATGATGTGGTATTTATTCCGCTTACAACGGCGCAGAACCGTATGATGGGCATTACTTACATCAGCCGCATTACCATTCAGGCAGAGAATGAAAATGTTATTGACCAGGTGCAGGCGGATGTGGAAGCGCTCCTGCGTGTACGCCATAAAATTCAGGATGATGAGTATGATGATTTTACGGTGCGTAATCTGGCGGCGTTAATGGATACCATGATGGAAACGGCAAATACCATTACCATGCTTTTGGGCTGCATAGCGGCAATCAGCCTTCTGGTAGGCGGCATTGGCATTATGAATATTATGCTGGTTTCGGTTACGGAGCGCACGCGTGAAATCGGTATCCGCAAGGCGTTAGGGGCAACGTATGATAATATTCTGCTGCAGTTTTTAATTGAAGCGATGGTTATAGGCATTGTCGGCGGTACGCTGGGCGTGCTGCTTGGCGTAGGCGCTTCTTATGCCATCAGTTATTTTGCGGGGTGGATGACGATAATTTCCGTACCTGTAATTTTAATAGCGGTACTGTTTTCGGTCGGCATAGGCCTGTTCTTTGGCATTTACCCGGCGCGCAAGGCTGCGCTGCTCGACCCGATTGAGGCACTGCGCTATGAATAACGGCAAAGATAAAAAGCATAAAACTACATATAAAGAAGTTTTAATGGCCTTCTATGAATATCTTAGAAGGCCTAAAACTGTTTTTGATATTAAAGACCGGCTGAAAGCTTTAATTTTTTTTGCAATAATTATCTGGATATTGGAAGAAATTGCTCAATTTTTTGCCAAGATGTGATATAATTACTTGATAGATATGTTTTATTTTGGAGGAAAGCAGCTGTGACAGTAAAAAAGCTGGGCATTATCGGCGGGTCTTTTGACCCTGTTCATAAAGGGCATTTGAGCAGCGCGGAATTTGTGTACCGGACCATTAATCTGGATAAGGTAATTTTTGTGCCGGCCTTTATTGCACCGCATAAAATAGGGCTGGAGTTTGCTCCGGCAGCAGACCGTTACCGCATGACGGAACTGGCAGTACAGGATTATCCTTATTTTGATGTCAGCGATGTGGAGTTAAAACGCAGCGGCATTTCCTATACTTATGATACGGTGCTGGAATTAAAAAAGCAGTATCCGGGATATGAGCTGTATTTTATTGTTGGTGCGGATTCCGTGCCTCAGCTTAATACATGGAACCATATTTATGAATTACTGAATGAAGTTACGTTTGTTGCCGTGGCAAGGCCGGGTTATGCCAAAGCCTTTGCCCGTGCGCGCGAATATTTCGGCGGGCTTGGCGAAGAAAAAATTATGCTTTTAAAAATGCCGGAGCAGCCCGTATCGTCAACGGAAATACGCGAGTGCATAAAAAACGGCGAAAGCATTGACGGCATGGTGCCGGAAGCAGTACGTGACTACATTTTAGAGAAGGGTTTATACCGTTAAGCGGAAGGAAGGAAACAATAAATGCTTACAATTCAGGAAATGAAGGATATGCTGGAAAAAACATTGCCGCCCAAACGTTTTAAACATTCGCTCGGAGTTTACGAAACGGCGCTGAAAATGGCAGGGCATTACGGCATGCCGCAGGAAAAAGTTGCTGTTGCCGCACTTTTGCATGACTGCGGGCGTGAAGTGCCGACCGATAAACAGGTTGAAAAAGCCGAAGAACTTGGCATGGAAGTTGATTATGTGGAACGCCGCCAGCCGATTTTGCTGCATGCAAAAATGGGCGCTTATTTTGCGGAACATAAATACGGCATAACTGACCCGGAAATTTTGGAAGCAATCAGGCTGCACAGCACCGGTGCCCCCGATATGACGGAGCTGGATATGGTTGTATACCTGGCAGACCTGATTGAGCCGGGCAGGGATTTTGACGGCGTGGAAAAACTGCGTAAGGTTTGCTTTGAAAATCTGGAAAAAGCCATGGTTAAATCTTACGCCAATACCATTGAATATTTGCTGGACAATAAACTTTTAATCCACCCGGACTGCATTTTTGGATATAACCAGCTGATTGTAAAATTAAAAAAGTAAACTTGCTGTTAGGAGATTTTTATGGCTTTAGAAGAAGATAACCTTCCGCAGCGCCCGCACCGCAAACGCAGGCTGAGGTGGGGAAGGCTGGTATTTTTTATAGTGCTGCTGGCCGCTGTTGTAACGGCAGGTTTTTGGGGCGCAGTTTGGTGCTATGATAATCTTATTGCCCCGCCCAAGGTTGATATTGTTGGTGCCGACAGTAAAATAACGGCGGATGAAACGCTTAACAGCCGCATTAACGTATTGCTTCTGGGCATTGACGACGGCGACAGCGAAGCGGCAGAAAGCGAACCGAAGCGTACAGACGCCATGATGCTGGCAAGCTTCGACCCCGAAGGCAATGAAGTGGCGCTTGTATCCATGCCGCGCGATACCATGGTGCAGATACCCGGGCACAAAGGGTATGATAAAATCAATGCGGCGTATGCTTACGGCGGCGTAATGCTTGCCAAGCAAACCGTTGCCAATCTTTTGCGCGTGCCTATTCACTATTATGTGCTTGTAGACTGGCGCGCGTTTAAAGAATCAATCGACCTTATCGGCGGCGTTGATTTATACGTTGACAAAGACATGTATTACGAAGACCCTTATGCCGACCTTGTAATTGACATCAAGCACGGCTACCAGCATTTAAACGGTGAACTTGCCGGACAGTATGTGCGTTTCCGCAAGGATGAGCTTGGCGATATTGGGCGCGTGCAGCGCCAGCAGAAATTTATGATGGCACTGGCGGCACAGATTTTTAATATTGATACCGTTACCAAAATACCGGCGCTGTTTTCTACGGTAGACCGCCATGTGGAAACCGATATGGATACCATGACGATGATTAAGGCTGCCAATACCTTTAAACTTTTTGGCGACCAGAATTTAAAAAGCTGCATGCTTTACGGCGATTTTTATGATGCGCCCGATGGTATAAGCTATTGGCGCACTTCGCAGCAGCAGGTTGAAAAAACTTTGGATGAACTGGGCATTCCCTATATGAAAGACGAATGGGAAACCGAAAGCCGTACAGCAGATAATGCCGGACCGGCAGATGAAAACATAAAAAATGATGACAACACAGCAAAGGAGGCTGAACAATGAATTTAACCCCTCAGCAGGTAGCACGCAAAATCGCTGCCGCAGCATCTGACAAAAAGGCAAGGGATATTTTGCTTTTAAACATGGAAAACCTTTCGCCCTTGACAGATTATTTTATTATTGCCAGCGCAGATAACGTAACGCTTGTTAAAGCTGTTGCCGACAATATTGAAGAAAAACTGGCAGAAGAAGGTATTCTGCCGTCCCATACAGAAGGATATGCCGAAGGCCGCTGGATTTTAATGGATTACGGCGACTGCGTGGCGCATATCTTTTTAGAAGAAGACCGCGATTTTTATAATTTGGAACAGTTGTGGGCAGACGCTCCTTCGGAATCTTTTGCGGAGGAAGAAAATGAATAAAGTGCAGCCGCATGCCAAATACCGTCCCGGTGACGTAGTAACTTTAAAAGCAGTGCGTGCTTCCGAAATGGGTGTATTTTTGGACGCAGGTACCGGCAATACCGACGACGATATTTTACTGCATAAATTGCAGCAGGAAACCGAGGTAAAGGTTGGCGATTCCGTTAAGGTTTACCTGTATCTCGACCCGCACGGACGCCTTACCGCCAGCATGAAACTGCCCAAAATGCGTGAAGGGCAGCTTGGCTACGTTAAAGTTTTAAGCGTTACGCGCGACGGTGGTTTTGTCGATATCGGCGCAGAGCGCGGCGTATTTTTGCCGTACAGCCAGATGCGCGGGCATGTGTCGCCGGGGCAGCTTGTTTGGGTTAAGCTGTACCGCGATAAAACAGGCCGTCAGGCTGTAAGCATGCGCGTGGACAAGGAAATGCAGAAGGCATCCAAACCGGCTACCGGCATTAAAGTCGGTGATACCGTAACAGGTACTATTTATAATATTTTGCCGGAAGGCTTTTTCATCTTTACAAGCCAGCGCTTTTTAGGCTTCCTGCACCGCAGCGAAGTGCCCGGCGGCAGGCTTGATTTCGGGCAGGAAATTACCGCCCGTGTGGCTTATGTCCGTGCCGATGGCAGGCTGAACCTTTCCATGCGCCAGCAGAAGGAACATGCTATGGTTGCCGATGCGGAAGATATTTTAAGCTTTTTAAAGAAACGCGGCGGCAAAATGCCTTACTGCGACGATACGCCGATGGAAATAATTAAAGAAAAGTTCGGCATCAGCAAAGCTGCGTTTAAACGTGCCCTGGGCCGTCTTTTGCGTCAGGGGCTGATTCGCCAGGAAGAAGGCTGGACGATTCTGCTGGAAAATCCTGAGGACAATAAAAAATGACAGACATACTGCTTATTGTTTTTGTTTCAATAAGTGTATTTATGGCGTCTTTATTCAGCACTGTTACCGGGTTCGGTTTTGCCCTGGTGGCAGTGCCATTTTTAATGCCTGTTTTAGGTGCACATGAAACGGTTGTGTTCATAATTTTTGGCACCTGCCTTGTAAAAATGATAGTGCTGTGGAATACGCGCAAACATTTTGAATGGCATACTGTGGCCGTAACGGTTGCAGGCAGTGTGCTCGGCAGCCTGCCGGGAAGCACGCACATTCATCAGATGAAACTCCCCTGAATAATCCGCAATATCCGCCAAAGGCATATAGGCATAAAGAAATTCCAGCGCCTCACGCTCATAATCGCTGAGAGAGGTTTCGAATATGGCAAATAAGTCTCCTTGCGGCATCAAAGCTTTTTTCTGTTGGAAGTCTCGCTCCACACGCGAACGGTAAGAAGCATCCGTCATGAAATGAGAGTCACCGCAAGCAGCCAGCAGACATAACAGACAGATTATTCCGGAAAGTAAAGTAGTGTATCTCATGATATACGTAGTTATTAAGGTTGTATGACACAAAGATATGCAATATCGCTGGAATAATCGAAGAAAATCAGCAGATTAACGAAATAAGAACTGAAATTTAAGTAGTTAGAAGAAAATCTCGGAAGTTGGGCAGAGGGCTGAAAAGCGTTTCAAAGCGGATTGGAGAAAGAGAACGGTTTCCTATTCGTTAACTCTTTATCAGGGAAAACGGTATATCCGCAGGTCTTTTGAATAGGTAGTCTGCTTGTACTCCTTGAGTTGCCGCATTTCCCCACGCGGCAAACCCGAAATCAACCCCTGCTTTTTGCGCACACTGACTGTCATAAATGGTATCTCCTATGTAAATAGCATTCTCGGCATTTATGTGGGATGCGTTCAGATAAGAAAGCAAAGGTTCCGGAAAAGGTTTGGGGCGAAGAGTATCTTCCACACATATCACAGTACAAAAATAATCAGACAATGCAAAAGGAACTGCAAAATCGGTAGTGTATTCGTTTCGGGTCTTGGACGTGACTATGCCCAACTGATAGTCATTCATTTTCAAGTTACCCAACAGTTGCGGAATGCCGTCAAAAAGCCTGATACGAGATTTGTATTTCAGCAGATGTTCATTCCATCTGCTGTTGGCATGTTCTGTGTCCGTTATACCTAATGTACGCAAAGTCATGCTTCCCGGTATTCCAAGAGCAAATCTCAGTTCGGACTTTTCGATGTCTTTATGCAGTATTTCATGCACGGTATCTTGTAGGCTTTGTAGTATGGCTTCTTCCGTATCAATCAGCGTACCATCAATATCAAATATGATATGCTTATACTTTCTCATCACTTTCAATCTGTTTGATTACACGGCAAGGATTGCCCACCGCCACACAATTGGCAGGGATGGAACGGGTGACAACGCTGCCTGCCCCGATAACACTGTTCCTGCCGATAATGACTCCCGGCAATAGGATGGCGCCTCCGCCAATCCATACGCCGTCCTCTATCTTGACGGGCAGAGCGTATGTACGGCATATTTCCTCGCCTTCCGACCAATTCTGCACCATGCGTTCACTGACTTTGGTGGAATGAGTGGCTGTATATATCTGTACATTGGAAGCAATCAATACATTACTGCCGATATCAATGCGGTTGTTGTCCACGAAAGTGCAGTTCATGTTGATAATCACTTTGTCGCCAATAAAAATATGTTTCCCGTATTCGCAATGGAAATCAATATCCACATGCACACCTTTACCCAGGCTGCCGAACATTTCACGCAACAAGGCTTGCTTGCGCTCCGTATCAGCATAATCGGTGGCATTAAACTGCGCCAGCAGTCGCCTTGTACGCAAAATTGTCTCTACTATCTTCGGGTCTTTGCCTCCAATGAAAGATTCACCCGCTAAACATTTCTCGTATTCTGTTTTCATAATCTCTGCATTTTTAATCGAACTCCACCTGCCAGTTCTTTTCCGAGCGGGCAATAAAACACATTTCTATTTGCTGATAACTGTTCTTGTCTACAGACAACGGAGGCAGTTCGTCCAAGCTGAAATAACCGCTTCCGACGGTTTCTATATTCGGATGGAAACATCCGCCTTTTACCTTGCAAAGCACAAACACCTTGCATACATTGTAGGCGTATGGAGGCTGATTGTGCAAATTGCGGTCATGTAAGGCGATAACCCGTACGGCGTCTACATCAAGCCCAGCTTCCTCTTTCACCTCTTTGACGGTATTCGATTTGACGGTCTCCATCACATCTACCCATCCGCCAGGCATGGACCAAGTGCCGTCATTTTCTTCTACCAACAAAATCTTATTATCCTTAAAAATGGCCGCGCGGGTATCGAGTTTGGGTGTCTGAAAACCCGTCTCATTGCAAAACAAATCTTTTATTTCCGACAAAGGGAGCTTGCTTTGCAGGCTCATTATTTCGGCTGATATTTCCCGAATGCGCTCAAAACGCTCCTTGTCAAAAAGGTCTTTTGTATAAGTCAGTCCCGCTTGCGCAATGAACTGAAGCTCTTTAGCCCATTCCAACCATTGGTATTCCTGCCCTTGCTTATCCATAATCTTTGCATATTGTTTAATTTGACAAAATTAGGAAGAAGAAATAACTTTCCCTTTACCTTATGTTAAAAAACGCCCATTAGCTCTTATTCGACTCAGCGATTGTTGCGTGATACCCAAGAAAGAAGCTATATATCCCAAGTTCACCCTTTGGAAAAGTTCGGGACATTCTTTTATCAAATGTTCATAACGTTCTTTGGCAGACCAGTTTAATCGGCGGATATGTATGTCTTGCAAGCGAAGGAAGTTTTCTTGCTGTAACACCCGCATCCAATTTGCAAGGTCAATGTAAGACCGATACAATTCATTCAACTGCACTATTGAGACAGAATAAGCCGTAGTTTCTTCCAACGTTTCTACATATTCAAAACCAGCTTTGTTGCGATATAAGTCCCATGAGCCACAAGCGGCATCTCCTTCTTTGGAAAACCATGTCGTTATTTGTTTTCCATTGTGTAAAACAAAAGAACGTGTGATGCCTTTTTCAATGAAATAGACTTTCCTGTCCTGCTTCCCAGCATGAATGATGGTTGTTTTTTCCGGAAATACAAATCTCTTAAAAAGACACACCAATGCTTCCAACGCTTCATCTGAAACTGGATAATACATTCTTATTTTTCTGATAATGTTTTCCATAAACTCATTCTTTTTGCAAAGGTACAAAATGAGAACGGCAATAAAGGCAAAATAACTCTCTGTGTTTATTCAACTTAATAAAATCATGTATAAGTGTGGCGTTTTCTCAATTTAGTTTTGTATTTTTGCATCCGTAAGAGTTATCCGAACAAGCAAAGCGATGCAGACCACGGCAATTGGAACGGTTGCCAACTCGTTACCCAAAAACAAGGTAATTCTTCTAACTCTCTTGAGTTCAAAGAGATATATTCTTATTGCAGAATTATGCAATATATTTGTAATACGCAGATGGCAAAACAAGGTATTTTTCAAGAAAATGAAGAAAAAAACGCAGATTTCTATGTTATAAAACATATTTCTCATAAACATTTTGTATCTTTGCAACGTTAATAAGAGAGAAAACAATAAAAGATGTTCAACCGCTTTCCGAAACGCGGAAAGCAAAAAAAGAAGACGATTATGAAAAAGAATGCAAATGAAATTTTTATGTTACAGTACCGTATCAAACGCTATCAGGCAATGGGTAACGGAACTATGTGCCAAACTTTAAACGGCAAACTGCAAAAACTGCTTGCAAAGCAAGCTGCCATGACCATGTAAATTACACCTTTAAATAAAATGAACGGGGGCGGGAAATTTTCATTTCCTGCCCTCTTCTTTTACAAGCCTCCTGCCTATACAGGATAATAGGATGTTATGATTCCACAATATCTTTCCCGAAAGGTGCCAACGCCAAAGCGGCAAGTTTGAAATGCTGCATCCCGAAAGGAATACCGATGACGGTGATACACAGCAATACGCCGAAGCCCAAATGCGAAAGGCAAATCCATATTCCTCCCAGAAAAATCCATAACACATTCATCAGTATGTACAGACAGCCTCCCGAACGCTCTCCGCTGCGCACCTCTTTGCCGAAAGGCCACAGGGCAAGCCCCGCCATCTTCATTGTTTGCATACCGAAAGGAATGCCGACGATTGTAATCATCATCAGCAAACTGGCAATCATATACTCCACGGCAGTTAGTATGCCGCCAAACACCAGCCATAAAACATTCATCAGACAACTCATTGCATTACATTTTTACGTTCTACATTGCAAAGATACCATTCTTTTGGTCTTAAGCGAATAATAAGAATTTATTTATATCAGGAACGTGCCTTTTATTCATCTAATTCCCAGTCACTAAATTCAAAACTCAGCTGCTCCCAAACACCTTTTTCATCACTTTCTTCACGAGGGTTGGATACGGAAAGGCCTATCAGACGGATAGGATGGTGTTCGTAATCAACCTCCCTCAACAGTTGTTTCGCCAACGGCAGGATCACATCAAGTGCCGTCAATTCCCTGGACTGCGTAACGCTGCGGGTTATCTGGCTGAAATCGTGGAACTTGATTTTCAGCGTCAGCGTATTCCCCCGGAAGTTCTTATGTTCCAGACGGGTTACCAGTTCCACCGCAGTATGATACAACTCGATAATGACCGACGACCGCCGGTTGATATCCTTCTCCAAAGTATGTTCACACCCCACAGACTTACGAATGCGCACCGCTTCTACAGGACGAAGATCTATCCCGCGCGCAAAATCATAATAGATGTTCCCCACCTTACCGAACTCGCGCAACAGCATCGCTTGCGAACAGGCACGCAGTTGCCCGCCGGTATGTATCCCCAAAACATGCATCTTCCTTGCCGTCACCGGACCCACTCCCCAAAAACTCTCTATCGGCAGATGTGCTATAAAATCCAAAGCCTGGTCGGGATGAATGGTACACAAACCGTCGGGTTTACGGTAATCGGATGCTATTTTGGCAAGAAACTTATTGTAGGAAACTCCGGCAGAGGCCACCAGACTCAGCCGCTCGCGCACTTTCCGTTTTATTTCTCTGGCTATATCCACAGCCAGAAGAATACCCGGCTTATTTTCCGTCACATCCAGAAACGCCTCATCCAAAGAGATAGGTTCTATGACATCCGTATATTCATGGAATATCTCATGAATTTGACGGGACACCGATTTATAGACGTCCATACGCCCCGGAATAAAAATAAGCTGCGGACACAGCCGCTTTGCCTTCTGTGACGACATTGCCGAACGCACCCCGAACCGACGGGCTTCATAGCTGGCGGCAGCTACCACACCACGCCCTTCCGCATGCCCCACCGCTACGGGTTTGCCACGCAGTTCCGGATTATCGCGCTGTTCTACGGAAGCATAGAAAGCATCCATATCAATATGTATAATCTTACGTTCGGTCATTACCTTGCCAACTACCGATACAAAGATACACTAATTTTTGTTCATTCGCAGTATGTGCCGGTAGACATAAGCAAAAGCGGGAATGAGGAATAAATCTGCAAAAATCCAGGCAGTCGGGTCACCGAAGCAAACAGCGATATAGCCGAACGCCGGAACTGCCAGCAAACTGATCAGGATACGGGCTATCATTTCGGAAACACCCGAAAGCATAGCCAGATTGGTATAACCTACTCCCTGAATTGTATAACGCAAAATACAAAGCAAACCAAGTATCGGGAAGAAAGAGACAGATATATGCAGGAAAAGCTCCGCATCTTTCAGAATTTCCACTTCCGAAGCCTCTACAAACAATAGAGTAAACGTTTTGGCTCCAACCATCAGCACTGCAAAAGTGAACGCCCAGTAGACTATCATCATCAGCGCGCTTGCCTTGACACCCTGCCATATACGTCCGGGCTTGCCTGCACCGTAGTTTTGTCCGCTATAAGTGGCCATCGCCATACCCAAGCTCTCGAAGGGACACATAAAGAACATCTTGATACGCATGGCAGCCGTAAAAGCCGCTACACATGCCGTACCCAACGCATTGTTGGCACTCTGCAGCATAATACTGCCGATAGCGGTAATGGAAAACTGCAATCCCATAGGCACTCCGATATACATCAGCGTCCGTGCCAACGTACTGTCGAATTTACGTTCGGCAGGAGTAGTTCTCAGAATTTCAAAACGTTTCATCATATAGATGTAGCAAAGCACTGCCGATACTCCTTGAGAAAAGACAGTAGCGATTGCCGCTCCCGCCACACCCCAGTCCAAAACAAGGATGCAAAACAAGTCAAGCAGAATATTCAGGACGGTGGAAAAGAGCAGAAACCAGAACGGCGTCTTGCTATCACCCAAAGCACGTATAATGCTGGACAACAAATTATAGAAGAAGGTACAGGGGACACCTATAAAAGTTACAAGCAAATAATAATAAGCTCCGGTGAAGATATTGTCCGGCGTACGCATCATGCGCAAAATATCTGCACAACAGATGCTTGTTACCACGGCAAGCACCACCGACATCACCGCAGCCAGTTGCAAGCTGACCGCCACATAACGGCGCATTGTAATATAATCCCTCGCTCCGAATTTCTGTGCCACCGGAATGCCGAATCCTCCGCAACATCCGTTGCAGAAACCGAGTATCAGGAATATGACCGATGTACTCGCTCCGACAGAAGCCAGTGCATTTATCCCCAAAAATTTACCGACAATTGCAGCATCCACCAACGAATAGGTCTGTTGCAGCAAATTACCCAACAATAAAGGCAAAGTGAAATTAAATATGAGCGGAAGAGCCCGTCCTTCCGTCATTTCTCTTGATGTTGCCATACAATCTAATCCCCGAAACTCGACGCAAAATTAGTAAAAGAAATGCTGAGGGAAATTGATACATATCAAAAGATACGAAAAATACGGAGCGTGAACAAAGAGTCGCTTACAACCCGGTCGTTTTCTTCAGTACGGAGCTGTGAGCCAGATAGTCGGGAGCCTCGGCATAGATATACATCACGCTTCCCCCTTTAATGGCGTCGATAATAGGGCGGCTGAGTTTTTGCGGAACAGCCGGACAACCGAAACTCCGCCCCAAACGCCCTCCCCTGCTTGCAACCGAAGGATCGGCATAAGCAGCTCCATGTACCACAATGGCACGCTCGCGGGCACGGTCGTTAATACCTTTTTCCAATCCGTTCAGGATGAGGGAATATCCGTTCCTGCCTTGATAGGTTGTTTCTGTCAGATAGAATCCCAGGGAACTTTTATAAGATCCGTATTCATTGGAAAATGAAGTGGCATACTTGTCGCCGCTGTTTTTTCCGTGCGAGACGACCGATGAGAAAAGCAGCCTGCGCTGCTTCATATCGAATACGAAAAGACGCTTCTCGGTAGAAGGACGTGAAAAATCAATCAGAGTCAGTACATCCCGTTTACGGCCTGCTATTTTATGATAGCCCGTTACTGCCTGGCGGAAAGCTTTCCAACTCACTACTCCTTCCAATTGCATGGAACGATACAAATCGGCACATGCTGCCGATTCTGCCGCCAACGAAACATCCGGCTTATCCGTCATGCAGGTAGCAGGTCTGTTTCCCAAAAACAGGAAACAGGGAAAAAACATAAATAAAAAAGAGAGGCAAAATCTCAACATAACTATCCGACCTGAAAAATACCGGCGGCAAAGTTAGCACTTTCCACCCATACGACTATCATACAGATAGTTAAAAAGAAAGTAATCATTCGATAACAACTACTAAAGAACGCTCCGTCGGCGCCCAGTCAAATACAAACTTAGCATGTGAAGTAGCATTTCGCACACACATGTGCGAACGCGGCGTAGTACCCAGCGACCAGCTATACTCAATCATGGCTGTACGCGGAACATTCACCGGTACTCCATGAATATAGGCTCCGTTGGTAAAACGGCTGGCATAAGGCGCATATCCGCCCGTTGCCGCAGAGCCGTCTTTCAGAAAGACCATGCGCGATTTCTTCTGTTGCAGTAAATACATGCCCAGCGGCGTTTCCTGTGCATAAGGCGGTGCATGCCGTCCTGTCGTTGCGGGATTCATGCTGCGGATTTTCCATTCACCTTTATCCATGCGCTCCAACGTAGCGATATTCTGGTCAAGACGGTCTACGAAAATAACATGATTAAAGACAGTGCTGTCCGCCAGCAGCTTCAAATAACGGCGAGGAACCAGCCACTCATCTTCCAGCGTAATAGGAAGAATACGGCTGAAACCGCCTTCCTCACCCAGCAGGTAAGCCAACGTCCCATCCCTGCCATAACGTTCGGGCACCAACGTATCTCCCGGCAAATACAAGGGAACGGACTGATAACGCTCCACCCCAAGCGTATCCGCCACACGGCGATAGGCATTACGCACGAACTTACGCACCAAAGGGGCTTCCCGATTCAGATTCTTATAATTCTGCAATACCACCCACTTCACACTGTCCCGCTGCATATTCTCTATATAAGCCAGACAATTGCGGATTACATCCCATTTGAAAGAACGCACGGTATCCTTGTACGGATAGGTATCTTCCAGCGTATATGTATCGTAAAGCAAATCTTTGGTAAGCGTCACATCGGCTGCCGTCAGCAATTTCTCTCTGAAAGGCACTTCCACTACAGGCACAACAGTATCAACAGGTTCCGATACCTGCGCAACAGAAGACGGGGTATGACCTTGCTGCCCGTTACATCCCGCAAGCACCATGCACACAGCCGCGGCAGCAAAAAGGAAGAATCGTTTCATAAAGATACATTTAAGTTCGTAATCGGGTTCAACATCTTCATGAATACCTGACACCACGAACAAAGATATAATTTTTTCTTACGTCTACAACGATTCTCCCCCGATAATTGTTGTACCCCACAACGTTTTCCGGGCAGAGGAATGCCTAAGTGCACGGCTGAAGTACCTTGAAGGTACAATCGGGATACCCTGAGGATACAACTGAGGTACTCTGAGAATATGACTTAGAGTACCTCAATATATGCCCGAGAAACCATAGTTTTCCCGAAACGTTCATCAATACTTACATTCTTTGATTACCTCTATCAACTTGCTGAAATCCTCCGGATACACATCTCCGATATTGCCAATACGGAATGTGTCCGCCTGCGAAATCTTGCCGGGATAAATCACGAATCCCCTTTCCTTGAGCTGTGCATAGAACGATTTAAAATCAAAATCCGCATTCGGATAAAGGAAAGAAGTTATGACGGGAGACTGTATAGCGTCAGGCAACAGAGTCTTGAAGCCGAGTGAGCGCATACCATCTACCAATACCTTATGATTTTTACAGTATCTTTGATGACGTGCCTCTACCCCTCCTTCTTCAGCCAATTCATCCATAGCCTGTTTAAAGGCTCTCACCACATGGGTAGGCGATGTGAAACGCCACTTTCCATGTCCTTTTTCCATCGTTTCCCACTGATCGTAAATATCGAGCGAAAGAGATTTGGAAACACCCTTGCAGCGCATCAGTTCCGACTTGCGGGCGATGATAAAACCGAATCCCGGTACACCCTGAATACATTTATTGGCGCTGCTGATAAGAAAATCAATACCCAGTTCCTCTACATCCAAAGGCACTCCGCCAAAGCTGCTCATAGCATCTACAATCAGCTTCTTTCCGTGCATCTTTACGATGTGGGCTATCTCCTTCAACGGGTTCAGCACGCCGGTAGTGGTTTCGCAATGTACCACCGATACATGCGTAATCTCCGCATTATGTGCCAGATAATCGTCTACATAGCTGACGGACACCTGCTCCGTTTCGTCAAAGGCCAGCATATCATAGTTGATACCGTGATACTCAGCGATATTTCCCATACGGTCACCATAAGCTCCATTGCTCAAAATCAGCAGTTTGTCACCCGGCTTAACGGTACTTCCTATAACGGCTTCCACACAATAGGTTCCACTGCCTTGCAGAAGAACGGAAGTATATTCATCGGTTTGCTTTGTAGCGAGTGCAACGAGGGATTTGCGTATTTCCTCTACGATATGCACATTATAATCCGCATCCCATGTACACCAATCGGTGAGCATGGCTTCTTTTACGGTTTCGGAAGTAGTAAGAGGTCCGGGAGTCAATAAAATGTAAGGTTTCATATTCTTGATAGTTTAAAGTTATTAATATTATCTATTACGGCAGGAAGTTCTTCAATGGAGTCTACTGTGTAATGGGCTCCGGCAGCCAGCATACGGTTGCGGACATCCTGTTTGCGGAGCTCCAGTTCGGTAGCAGACAAAGCATTCACTTCATCCTGGGTAAGACCCAGTTCGTTACTGCCAAGCACTACGCCCACCGTCCACACTTTGGCATTCACTCCTTCTTTGATGTCGGCAATCGTGTCGCCTACCTTCACAACACAATCCACCGAGGGAACGGCAAGTTCCGTCATATTCTTATAAATCATATAAGGAGCAGGCCGTCCTGCGGGAAGTCCGTCGGGCGTGACACAATTATCAACCACATATCCGCGGGCTGCGGCAGCCGGCAACACTACATCCATCATCGCACGGGTATAGCCGGTAGTGGAGCCTATCTTAATTCCTTGTGCACGCAATCCCGATATCGTTTCAACCACACCGGGAATAGGTGTTGTATAATCTTCCAGAGAGGCAAACAACACACGCTGAAAGTCTGCATAGCGCGCCAATATATCTTCCTCGGCATACGGGCGTCCGTATTTCTCCTGAAACTCGTTTCTTACGCGGTCTATATTGAACAAGGCGCGTATTTCCTCTACTTTAGTCAGTCCCATGTGAGCACGCGTTTCAGCAGCCGTTACCGGAGTGCCTATCGCATTAAAACTCTCAATGAAAGCGGCAACCGGAGCGAAACAGCCGTAATCGACTGCCGTACCTGCCCAATCCATAATAATACATTCAATTTTCTTCATAATTTATATCTTTGAGTTATTTCCCTATCCGTTTATTTTGCCATATCCGGAAGAAGTTCCAATGCAACACGCTTACCGGATAAACCACCCGCCGGGTGGGGAGTATCGAGTTCTTCACCGGAAACTTCCGCATATTTCTCACGACGATAACGCTGTATCAGATAAACTGCCGAACCTATAAAAGCTATACTGCATGCTATACCCACATAACCGGACATCAGATTGTAAAAGTCCAGCCAGTTGACAGCAGGATTAAAGAACTCCTTGAATATCAGCACCACCACTGTACCCGTATAACCGATGAAATCCAGTGTAATAATGAAAAAGCCCACATTCCCTTTTATCTTGAAACAAGCGATGAAACGCTCGAAAAAGAGTGTCTGGAAACTAAGGTAGACCGTGTAGAGCGACAAGCTTTGAAGGAACAGCCATGTCATGGGCTGCAATTGCAAGGCAGAATAATTGAAAGCCAGAAAACTCAACGTAGCCGTACCGCAAGTGACCAGCCCCAACAGCATACACAACACCTTTATGTTGCTCCGTACTGCGGACATCAGCCCGAACATACACAGAATTATCAATGTAACCGTTGCATCCACCTTGGCAAACGCCCATGACGAGAGTCCCGCCGCATCGACATCGAGTATCTTCACCAGAAAATCTTCCTTGATATCCTGCAATACCGTAACGAACAGATTGGCAAAGAACAACATTACCAGCACAGGCATAAAGTTCTTGAACAGACTTAAACGTGCCTTACTGTCCAGGGCAACCCTTTCCGTGCGCAGTTCTTTATCTGCTTGCGTGGGTTGCGGCATCCGTGTCATCAGCCATCCCAGAAACGACAACAGCGGAAAAGCAAACGCACCGATGAAAGCGGGCATCCAGAATTCACTGATATGCAAATTATCCATCACAAAAAGTCCAATCGACTTTGCGGTCCCCGAACTGATAGCGATACTCAACCCCATAAGACTTGCCAGTAAATCCGTGACACGACGCCCTTCCAGAAAACTGAAAATCACTCCCCACATACACCCTAAGGAAAGCCCGTTGAAAAACAGGGCAAATACATTGAACGGTTGCGGAAGCGCTCCGAAAAGTACAAGGGAAAGTTCGGCAACCGCCACTGACAGGATAATGAACTTCAAGCGGTTTTCCTTCTTCAACTCGGAAATGACCTTGATACCTATCAGCTTGGAAATAAAATAGCCGGATATCTGTACAATGCTGGTTGCAGTCTTATAGTCCATACCGAAAAAATCGAGTCCGTCAAACGTAGCCGCTGTAAATGGTTTACGCAATGCATACACCAAAGAATAAGAGAGCAAAGCAGCTCCACCCGCCCAAAGAATGAATAAGGCATCAGATAAATTCTTATTGGAAACTGTGAGTTCTTTTTTACCGATTATCGCATTCATGACATCTATCTTGTTTTTGATTCCGGCAGCAAAAGTAAGGCGGTATTTTAACAGCAAAAATGAATTCCCATTATTAATAATATTCATGAAATCAACATTTTATAATGTAACATTAATGCAATATTAATGTAATGAAAGCATAACATCCCACGGCTTTCTTTGCAGACATTTTGAATAAAGAGCCATTATATCACAACGACATGAACGAACTGCCTGAAATATACAGACGCATTGAATACCTGCGCAACAAAGGTGTAAAGATGAAAGAGATAGCCGACCATACCAATATGGCGGCAAGTGTACTGTCCTCGCTCTACTCAAGCGTATTGCCTACCTATATCGGGTGCATTAAAAAAGGGAATAATGAAGAAGAAGCATTGGACTACGCCCTGTCGCAAGTGAACAATGTATCGAAAAAACGCCTTCTCGGCAATCTGAAAGAGTTAAAAGAACAGTTGTATGCACTGGAGCCTGCGGTTGCCACCGGACAGAAAGAAAATCCGTTTCTGGACATGCTGTCGGAAGAGATGCTCCGTTCCGTACAAGACGCATATAACTACAGCGGCATATACATCAGTTACAGCCTTTCCTCTTCGACCAATGCCCTGAAAGTAGAGCCTTATCTTATTACAACATCCGAAAACAACGGCTATGTGAAAGTCGTACACATGAGCGCCTACAATACCACCCATTTCGGAACAGGTATTTTCAGCAACCACCAGAACTCCTACATCATATTCAATGAACGGGAGTCACCGCAAATGGCACTGTTCACAATCTACCTGCAACTGCCTATGTACGATTTTCCGCATATGCTCAAAGGGCTTTACCTCTGTCTCGACTACAACCGCAACCCGATAGCCCGAAGAATACTGTTCATCAAACACTCGGACAGCACCGGCATGGACGACTTCCTGGAACTGAAAGGCACTATCATCCCCAAAGAAGAGCTGACGGAAGAACAGATACCTTATTATAACTATACCTGCCAGCCGGGCGATTATATCAAAACCTGCTCCGTTCCTTCTCCTTTGTTCAACGAAAAAGATTTGGAAAGAGAAAAAAAGATGCTGGAAATCTGAGCATTGCCCGCAACAGAGCGACTTTGCAACCTGGTTGCATTCCCTATTATCTACCTTTGCATCAAAAACAAGAGATAATATGGGAAACAATAATTGTACATGTTGTTGTGCACACGGTAACGCACAGCCAGACAAACAACCGGAACACACCGGTTTCTTAAAGGAATACGGAAGAATCCTGCTTTCGGCCGCCCTGCTTTTCAGCGGAATCATCATGAAAGCTACAGGTATGGGATTTTTCGCAGATGACACTGTTATGTTTGCCTGGTACCTGGCGGCATACCTGCCTGTAGGCCTGCCCGTACTGAAAGAGGCATGGGAAAGCATCCTGCAAAAGGACATTTTCAGTGAATTCACACTGATGTCCATCGCTACATTAGGAGCTTTCTATATCAAGGAGTATCCGGAAGGCGTAGCCGTAATGCTGTTCTACTCACTGGGAGAGCTATTTCAGGAAAGGGCGGTGAGCAAGGCAAAGCGAAATATCAGCGCACTGATTGACGTACGTCCGGAAACGGCAACGGTCATCAAAGGCAATGAGGCCGTTGTCACATCTCCCCGCCACGTACAGACGGGCGACATCATCGAAGTAAAAACCGGAGAACGTGTTCCGTTGGATGGAAAAATGCTGGATGAAGCTGCCGCCTTCAACACTTCCGCACTCACAGGCGAAAGCATACCGCGCACCATCCGTAAAGGCGGGGAAGTCCTTGCCGGAATGATTTCCACGGATAAGGTTATCAGGGTGGAAGTAACACGGCCTTTTGAGAAGAGCGCGCTCTCACGTATACTGGAACTGGTACAGAATGCGTCCGAACGTAAAGCGCCGGCCGAACTGTTCATACGCAAGTTCGCCCGCGTCTATACGCCGATTGTAACCGGACTGGCGGCATTGATCGTGCTGCTCCCTTTCCTCTATTCATTGGCAAACGCGCAGTTTTCGTTTATCTTTAACGACTGGATGTATCGGGCACTTGTTTTTCTGGTTATCTCATGTCCCTGCGCCCTGGTAGTAAGCATTCCCTTGGGATATTTCGGCGGCATCGGTGCGGCATCCCGTCTGGGAATACTGTTTAAAGGCGGCAATTACTTAGATGCCATTGCCAGAATCAATACGGTGGTCTTCGACAAGACGGGCACGCTGACCAAAGGAACGTTTGAAGTACAGTCTTGTCATACCCCGCAAGGCATATCCGAAGAGAAGCTGCTTCAAGTCATAGCTTCTGCGGAACAAAACAGTACACACCCCATAGCCAAAGCTATCACCGGGTATGCAAAGCAAAGGCATATACTCTTGTCTCCGGCAACAGAAGTTACAGAAATTGCAGGCCGCGGACTCGAAGCAAGGATAGACGGACAGCGTGTCTTGGCAGGAAACACCCGCTTACTGTCCGAATATAAGGTGGAATACCCGCAGGAATTATCCGAAATCGCCGATACGGTGGTAGTCTGCGCCATAGGTTCAGCCTACGCAGGTTATCTGCTGCTATCCGATACACTGAAAGACGATGCCTGTACAGCCATAGAAGAGCTGAAAGCTTTAAATATCAATAATATTCAGATATTATCGGGAGACAAGCAGGCAATTGTCACTAACTTTGCAGAGAAGTTAGGGGTGGCGCGAGCGTATGGCAACCTGCTGCCCAACGGTAAAGTAGAGCACATAGAGGAACTGAAACGAAACACTGCCAACCGGATAGCCTTTGTAGGCGACGGCATCAACGATGCTCCCGTCCTTGCCCTCAGCCATGTAGGTATCGCAATGGGCGGACTGGGCAGCGACGCAGCCATCGAGACTGCCGATGTCGTAATACAAACCGACCAGCCCTCAAAAGTAGCTACAGCCATTTGTGCCGGCAAGCAGACACGCCGGATTGTATGGCAGAACATTTCGCTGGCTTTCGGAGTTAAACTATTGGTACTGGCTTTAGGTGCCGGCGGACTGGCTACCCTGTGGGAAGCTGTCTTTGCAGATGTCGGCGTGGCTCTTATCGCCATAGTAAATGCCATCCGCGTACAGAAACTGATAAAATAGAAAGGGAAAAGCATATGAAAGAAAAGGATTATTTAGCCTTGTTGGCAAAGAGAGAGATACAGCCCACCGCCATACGCATATTAGTATTGCAGGCCATGCTCAAGGCAGGACGCTCCGTCTCTTTACTCGATTTGGAAAATATGCTGGATACGGTTGACAAATCCTCTATCTTCCGCACCATCACCCTTTTCCTTTCTCACCACCTGATACACAGCATCGATGACGGGACAGGTTCTTTTAAATATGCGGTATGCAGTGCAAGCTGCTCTTGCGAAGTCAACGACCTGCACACTCATTTTCATTGCGAGAGTTGCAACAAGACATTCTGCTTCCAGAATATCCCTACACCGGTAGTACAAGTACCGGAAGGATTTACGCTGAACAGCATCAATTATGTACTGAAAGGGCTTTGTCCGGAATGTGCGGCAAAAGATAAGCAGAAACAAAATTTCAAGACGCAGTGAAGAAAACAGTATACCTGTCGCTTATGAAGATTATATTATCTCCCTGCATTCTTTTGTAATCTAAAGTATTTTGCCTATCTTTGTAAGAATCAATATATTATATAATGAAAAATAGCAACGAAAATCAGATAATCCGTTTTGACTGGGCGATGAAACGTCTGCTCAGGAACAAGGCTAATTTCAGTGTACTGGAAGGTCTGCTCACTACGTTATTGGGTGAAAAGATCATTATCCGGCGGCTTCTTGAGAGCGAAAGCAATCAGGAGGACGAGTATGACAAGTATAACCGCGTCGACATGCTTGCCGAGAATTCCAAAGGTGAGCTGGTATTGATAGAGGTACAGAACAATAATGAATACGCCTACTTCCAGCGTATGCTGTTCGGCACTTCCAAATTGGTGACCGAGTATATCAATAGAGGGGAAAGCTATGACAAGGTCCGCAAGGTCTATAGCGTTAATATCGTCTATTTCTCTCTGGGACATGGAACCGATTTCGTTTATCATGGAAAGACGGAGTTCAGAGGT
>ENA-ORUX01000895-ORUX01000895.1-human-gut-metagenome-genome-assembly--contig:-NODE-895-length-25635-cov-6.558483_pt1 | contig 25635 bp, 23 predicted proteins | sample MGYA00242087_ERZ509225 | MGnify/ENA primary metagenome ERZ509225 (study PRJEB26280, sample SAMEA2338864) | human gut metagenome | biome: human gut; feature: human-associated habitat; material: faeces... | reverse complement strand
TGGGGCGTTAACGAGCTTCTTGGCGTCGAGAGTAGGAAACCGCTGGAAATTCACGTCTGTAGAGCAAGGCTTCTCGAAGGGAATAAGTACCGGATTCCCCAAAAATTTGTTGAATTGGGTACTGGTGACGTATAAATCCTTTTGGTCCGTGCTCAACAGCTCTTCCAACATATCTTCGTCAAATAGGGCAACTGTTCTGATATACCACCAGCCAACCATTACCGAACCGGCACAAAACTCATCAAACAATTTTTGGTTCAAAAAAAGTTCAATACTTCCGAAGGGGAGAATCAGCGGTTGTGCCCCAACAATGTATACCGGAGTTGAATCTTTAAGAAAAAGGTGGTGAAAAAGTTGAATGCCCGGACTCTTCGGATCTTCATACAGTTCGACAAGTGCTTCTCCGCTAAAGGTTTTCAGCCACCTTCCCTCTTGTCTGATGGTCGATATTGTTTCGCTTACTGCTGTGATTGCAATTTTCTTATTTGTCATTTAATAATCCTTACATGAGGCGGTCCCGGAAGCGGCCAAACAAGGCTGTCGAAAAGATTGGCACACCGCTCAAGAGACTCCTTTACTGAAGGAGTTACGGTCAACGGTAAGTGACTTCCGATTCGTTCCACATAACATTGGAAGTGAATACTCTTGGATGAAACTCAGCTTTTAAGCATCTGCAATTTTGTGAGTTTTTCTTCAATAAGTTCCAAGAGCAGTTTGATTTGATGGCATTCTTTGTGTGTTTCGTTTTTAAATTGTTCGGCCTGAACGAAATACCGTTCCTTAACTTCTTTGGAGATTTCGGAGTACCGGTTGAGACCGCCGCTTCCGAAGTGGTCTCTGATCTCCCTTGTCGTCGGAAACCTGTCGTGCCGATTCACAAAAAGAATGATGAATTGTTTGACTTCTTCCTCGGGGATAATTGTTCTCATGGTTTGGTCCTGCTTTCTTGGAATTCCCGAAAGTAAACCTCGGTAATGTATCGTTTTCCTTTGTCGTTCTGGATGTGAACAATCACATCAATAACGCTTTTGATTAATTCCGTGACGTTCGGTACGGATCGCCCGACCGGATTTTCTCTGATCTTCATCGCCAGATAATCGAAAACGGCCAAAGCATTGGCGGCATGACAGCTCGTAATCGAGCCTGAGTGTCCCGATAGGACGGAGTTGACCCAATCGTAGGTTTCACCGCCGCGAAGCTCGGCCAGAAGAATCCTGTCCGGTTTCATTCGGAGGCAGGATTTCATAAGTTTCGTGGCATTCACGGGACTTTCCGCAGTCGCTTCGGACGGATACAACAGATTGACCTGATTTTTGTGGTTCGGCAGCCCGTACACAAGCTCGGGACAGTCTTCAATCGTGATGATTCTGTCCGTCTTCGGTATGTACTGCATCAGCGCTTTCATGTAAGTCGTTTTGCCCGAACCGGTTGAACCGGCAATTACAACGGTGCGACCCAATTCGACGCAGCGCCGCATAAAATCAGAACGGCTTTGTCTGAGTTCTTCCGGCTTGAGCTTTTCGTCAAAAAAACGCCCGTACAAATCCAACAGTTCTTCAGATCCGGCACGAACCGTACTTACTTCATGCAGTTCGTCGTAAAAGCCGATTTCCTCATAAGACTCAGGCGTTCTCACTTCCATCGACGGGCGTCTTATCGTCATGGAAATCGTGTCCTTCATGCAGGCGGGAGGCCGCACAAACTGAACACGCTCTCCGTCGGGCAAAGTAGCCGACAGGATCGGAGATGACTCCTTAATGTCCGTGCTGTTGAACTGAGCAACGGCAATACTGAGCGAGTTGATGAAATCGTAATTTGCCTGGGTCTGGACTTCCTGCGGCAGTTCTCTTTCGCCTTCAGCCATTCTGCGGACACCCTTTTCGTTTTCTCTCGGCGTCACTCTGAAGGGGCGCTCCTCCCAGCGACCGTATTTTTCAATAAAGATCGTTTGTGACGCGGGATTGTTGAAAGCGATTTCAGTTACTCCGTCCTCGGTAAGCTCTTTTTCCAAGACTCTGAGGTAAAACCTTGCTGTGGCGTCTTTACTCAGGTCTTTCGGGAGTGCGTTTCCGTCCGGAGTCGGCTGAAACGGAGATCCCGGATTCAAGGCACGGTGCGCCGATTGCGGATTGAGTTCATCCGTTTCTGTTGAAGTTTCTTCAAGGTGTTTTTCAACCTTTTTGCGAAACTCGGAAAGGGCGGAAAAATCGACTCTGCCTGTCACGGCGCACACTCCTTTCTTCCTTACTGCTTCTGCCTGAGTTCGTACACGGAACTCATGTCGATATTTCTGGCCGTGAAGATGCCGATTCTCGACCCCTGGTTAATGCGGATCGTGGGCGGAATCTGACCGGTCTGCTTCATGGCTTCCTTGATCAGCTCGCTCATGGAGTCCTGAGATGTGGTGTAGTAGCTCACGCCGTCGCTTCTTTCGCTCGCCTTCATCGTCGCAAAGTTAAACGAATCGTCGATCAGACTGAACAGCAGCGCGTTGCCGAATCTTCTCCACCAATGGAAGTCCACTTCTCCTGTGTGGCCGGCTCCGCCAAGCGGATCGGTTCCCGGAGAATCCAAATCAACCACCACTCCGTATGGCGTATGAATTTGCGTCCAGAGGACGAACACTCTGTCCTGCCCCTGAGCCAATGCACCCCTATATTCGCCGAACATTCGGGAGCCGGCTTCAACGAGCACGGTGCGTCCGTCCATCGAATAGATGTTTTCGGGGATTCGGCAGCTTGTCATGCCGGGGACGGTGGTATCGACCTTGGTTTCAAGAATGCAGTTGATGAAAGTGCCCTTCGCAAGCGTGAGGTAGCGATTGTGAATGCGGCCTGCTGTGCCCGCTTCAATCTTTGCAGGCATGAGCTTTTCATTCAGATTGTTGTCGGAATCGGCATACTCTTTTGCGTTTGCTTTTGCCTTATCGGACGTTTTCCTGCTCTTATTGCCTTTGGCAAGCATTCCCATAAGCGGAGACGTGAGCGCTCCTGCGGGAACCGCTTGGCTTCCTTCTTTTTCAATGTCGCTCGTTGTCACGGGAACAAGGTCCGAGGCCGCTTCATGGAGATTTCGCTCTTCCTCGGCTGTTGAAGCTGCCAAGGCAGGCTTGGTTTCCTCGCTGCCCGATATGGCCGCTGCCACGTCCGGCGGCATTGTCTCGAAAACGGATTTGCTTTCTGCGGTTTGCTTCGGAGCATCCGGTACAAAGGTTCCGTCCGGCATCAGCACGCCTTCGCGCGGCGTGTTTTCGATATGAACTTGAGGTGCGGGAGCCGTCTCAACAACGGGAGCCGGCGAGTTCGGAATTGAAACGATTTTCTTTTCTCCGTTTGCCTCCCGAATCACGACCACTCTGTTCGGTTCGATCTGGGTTCTGCCCGTTGATTTGTATTCTTCGGGCGACGTGAATCTTCTTCCGTCCTCGACTTTCGTTTCCTGAGAATGCTTGGGAAGCAAGAGACTGACGGCTTTAAAGGCGCCCCACGCAAGCAGACACACCGTGATCAGAAAGATCAGACCGAGCGTCAGTTTGCGTCCGAGTCCCGATCCTGTTGCGGAAACATTCGGACCGGCAACGGGGAGACTTTTTACTTCTTCGGATGAAGTTTTGTTTTCGTTCTGGTTCATCTTTATCCCCTTACAGGTGGTTGGCCTCTTTGGTCCAGGTGCGCTTCATGTTTTTAACGGTCGTACCGGACTTGGTTGTCAGGACTTTTTCACCGAAACCTTCGTTGTAGATACCGACGACGGCATCCCCGTTTCTCAGCCTGAACTCCCTGGCTGTTTTTTCAACGATCAAAGAATGAGTGTCGGGATCCACGCGAGTCTTGAGCATGGTTTCTTCGCCCTTGCCGTCTTTGCTCGGGAGAACCTGATAGACGTTGGGAATTTCCGCGTACTCGGGGAGCCGGATCACCGTGAAGCGTCCGTCGTCATAGACAGCCTCGGGAGCAATGTCTTTTGATCCGGGGTTGGATCCGAAATTCATGGAATACTTCCAATTGTAGGGATCGGTATTCCCGTTATCGCCCTTGCTCCGGGCCTTGTAGGAAGCATTGAATATTCCGTTGTCGCGAAGTGCTTCCATCTGTTCTTCGGTAAGCCAATCGGCTTCTTCCCGAGGACTGACGGCATTGGTGTTGATGCCGCCTGCCGCAAGTTCCTGTTCGAGCCTTTCTTTTTCCTTCTTTTCCTTGGCAAGTTTTGCTGCAGTGTCCGGATAACGGAAAATCATTCTGAAGGTCGGACTTTCGCCTTTCTTGGCATAGCGCACCTCAAACGAATAAACGCGCTTGTTGGTCACGATGACGAAATTGGTTTCTCCGTCCAGAGTCTTGGGCTTTAAGAAAAACTGATTTTCGCTGGTGGCCGTCTCCCATGCACTTGAGTAGCCGGAACCGTAGGAAGTCACTTCTTCGTCTTTCTCAAAGCTGATGGTCGTAACGAACCCTTCCTTGGTAAGAACAGGAAATACTTCGTCCGATCTGTACGTTGCGTATTTGATCCTTGAGTCGGCGTGACTGTCTCTTGTCTGCTGAAGCGCCAAAGCAGGCTGAGCGCAAAGAACAGACAGCAGGAGACACGCCGAAAGGGATTTGAGCAGTTGTGTTTTTCTCATTTTCTTTTTCCCTCTTGGTTATTCTTTCGGTTTGATCCCGGTGCTTTTTTCGACTTCTTCACGGATGCTTTCCGGAAGGTATTTCCCCGTTTCCTCTTTGTTGTTCGGATCAATCACGATGATCTGGTTGGGGCGGAGTCCCGCCGCAGGGTCCGTTGCAGGGGAAGGTACATTCGGCTGCACGGCCAAGCCCTTGCTGTTAAATTCCTGATCCGTTCTGAAGGACGTGATCTTGAAGCCGAGCGGGTTTTCGAGAAGCTCTTTTTCGCTTCGTTTGTAATCCGGGAAATACTCGAACCCTATGGTTGCGATCCAATAAGACGTTTCAACAGGACGGTTCGTCACGTTGGAAACCACACGCCGGATGTACCGCACGGTTGCGGAATCCGTTGCCTGATTGACCGAGATGCTTGTGAGTTCGATCCTCACACCGGATTTTTCACCGTACTTTTCGTCAGGATTGGCAGGATTCTTCCGCTTGAATTGCTGAAGGTAAGGCTCAAAAACGTCCGGCATGGAGAGATATTTGATGATTTCAAAGTCTCCTGCGACCGTTCGGTTGTCGTAGCCCTCTCTGCAGCGGATGTATTTCGAGATGAAGTGTTTGTCCATCAGCTCGCTGTGCGGAACGGCTCGTTCTTCTCCCACGGGCTGAAGCACCTGAGCCGTGCCTGTGGTCTTTTCCACTTCCACAATGTAGGGAACTCGCTCTTTTAGGGGAAGCATCTTGAAGATGGCCGCAACGCAAAGAAGCGTTGTGAGGCCGAACAATCCGGCACACCGCCAGCCGTTTCTTGCGCTTTTCTCCAGCAGGCAGATTCTTGCCGACTCAAAGGAAAAACCTGCATCGGCCCGTTCGCTCATGTTGCGTTTGCCAAGAGAATTTGTCGGCTGCTCCCGCTTTGTCTCGGGTAGATCTCCGGCCTTCTTTCTTTTTCCGAAAAACATTGCTGTCTCCTATTTGGCAACGTGAGGATTTACGGGAAGCGGAGAATGTTTCAGGAGAACCGGAGAAGCCGGGGCCTGATAAACGGGCCAGAGATTAAAGGACTGAGTATTCCCTTTTTCTTTGCCTGCCGCAGGCTTTTGTTTTTCTTTCGGCTGAACGGATTTGGTATCTGCGCCTGAAGATTTTTTCGCCTGGGATGAAGCGGCAGACTTGGATGCGGGAACCTTTTTCTTTTGAGAAACGAGCTTTGTCTTCTCTGCTTTGACGCCTTTGGATTCATCCGCAGCCGAGCTCACTTTCTTTAGAGACTCGGACTTAGCTTCTTCCTTGGTAATCGGCGTTACGGTCTCCTTAATGGAGCTTTCTTTAACAGGAAAGACTCCCGGTTTTGTTTCCGGCTGAGCCTCGGAAACCGACTTTGCCTTTTCCTCTTCAAGTTTACGTGCAGCCTCTCGTGCTTCTTCGGCTTTCTTTGTTGCAAGCTCCTTTTGTTGTCGGATAAGTGCAAGCCGCTCCTGTTTTATTCTTTTTGCCTTCTCCTGCGGTGTCTCGTGTTTGGCCGACAAGTCGTCCGCAGGAGTCCATTGACCTGCGTAGTGGTTGATGGGCACTCTTTCTCCGGAGGGAAGCGGCGGAGGCGTGGTTCCGCACCCTGCCAACAAGCCGGAAAGAAAGGCTGCCAAGAACAGGGGCTTTGCTCCTTGGAATAATGAGATTCTATTTTTCATCTTTACCCTTTTTGTCCTTAATTTCGCTGTTTGTCTCTGTGTTCGGTTCCTTGGCCTTAAATTCGTTGGAGACGAAAGGCTTCAGATCTTGGTTGATGTGCTTTTCGGGAGAATTGACGTAGTTCCTCAGAGTTGCAGGTTTCGGTCCCAACTGTCCCTTGCCGGAAGAACTTGCCGCGATTGACTTCATGTAGTTTCTTTCGGCCACGGTCTTTTCGATAACGCCGCTCACCACTCCGGCTGTCCTGCCGACGATGCCTCTCTGGTTGGCGGCAGTGTTTATCAGGCCCATGCGGAAGTATTGAGAACCGGTTGCAGAAAGAGCAGTTCCGGGGGAATTAAACGGCTTGAACACTCTCGTCCCCGCAGCGGATCTCGGTGCGGCGGAACCGGATCCGGCTCCGACACTTCCGACGGAAGCGGTTGTCCCGCTTCTGCCCGGACTTCCCGCAGCGCCTGCAGCACCCGCTGCACCCGCAACCCCGTTACTGCCCGCCATACCCGGCGAACCGGCCGGACCGGCACTTCCGGCTTGACCCGCACTTCCTGCCGGTCCCGAACTGCCCGCTGGCCCGACTGAACCGGGTATTCCCGGGCTTCCTGCGGAAGCGCCCGTACCCGTAGAGCTTGCTCCCTGCGAAGACGACGATCCGGATGAACCCGAAGAAGCGGAAGAACCCGATGTGCTTGAACCCGAGGGCACACCGTTCCACCATCCGGCAATTCCCGAAGCGGCGCGACTCAGGCCGCCTCTAAGAGAGGAAACACCGGAAGAGCTTCCTGCGCCTTTGGCGGCGTTCGTTGCAGCACCTATTCCGTAAGCGCCCATGCCTGCGGCTTTACCGACTCCCTTGGCAGCCATTTTTCCGGCCTGCATAACGCCTTGACCGGCCAAACCCAATCCTGCTTTAAGCGGCACTTTGCCGAGTCTTGCAGCCGTGCTGAATCCGGCAATGAACGGAGCCGTGGCACCCCAACCGCCCGCACTCAGTGCGGCGCCGCCCACCAACGACTGGGCGATTTTTGCCAGACTGTTCATCACAAAGCAGAGCGCAAATGAAGAAATACCGATGAGGAAAATGGCTTTGAAACAGACCATCATCTTTCCGGAGTTTTCGTCGGAATCGACGATTTGGCTCAGCAGGTTCCACTGTCCTTCCATGAGTGTGGAAACCAAACTCATAATCAAAGCAAGGAAGAAAATCGTAAGGCAGTTGGCAATCAGGCTTCTGAGCCAGCTCATAGCCACTTCTTTGGTGGTGGCGGCCAATCCGCAGGCAATGAAAATGGGACCGGTTACGACGAGCAATGCGATGCTGAATTTTGCAATCAGAAGCGTAAGTACCGCTCCGAAAATCACTGCGCACAAAAAGACGGCAAGAAGGAAATATCCCGTAAGACCCAATATCAGCGCACTGACTCCGGTAGCCGAGGTGATGCCGGCCAAATTCATTGAGTAGTCGAAAAACTTGTTGATGCCGTCCCATCCGACCGTCCACAGGTCTGAAATGGACTGCCAAACGGTTTTGTTTGCCGCTTCACTCGTGCTCGGAAGCCACCCGATCAGCCAAGAGTCAAGATGCTGAACGCCGTCAATAATGTATTGGGAGTACAAATCCATTGTCACCGCCAAAATGACAATGAAGCCGCCTTTCATCAGCGACCAAAGAAATTCTTTCGAACTCTTGTACTCGCCCCACATGAATCGGTATCCCTGCCAGAGAAGCCAGACGGTGAAAACGGTAATGATGATTCCGTTTACGCCGTCCATGAGACTCTGCGCGACCGGCTCGATCCAATTGTTCAGCACATTTTCGGTATCAGCGCCGAAATTAACGAGTGAGTATTCGGCTGCCGGAGTTCCGGAAGGCATGGATTTGCTCCTTTAAGGATTCGCAGCGGTATTTCCGAACAGAGCTTCCTGACGCAAAAGTTCTTCTTTTGCTTCAACAATCTTCAGTTGCTCGTCCAGCGTCCGCATATTCTTCGAATAGTTTTCTTTCATCAGCTCAAGGTTGGCCTTGTACTGCTGATTGGCCGCGATCAGTTCCGTGCCGCCTTTCAGGTCATTGGCGTTGGCAAATCCCTGCTCGGTCTTTTCCTTCAGCTCCTCGGCGATCTGCTTGGCAGCCTCTGCTCCCGCGATGCTTGAATAAAGCCTTGTCGCATCAATTGCGGCTCTCGCGTAACAGGTTTCCTGGAATCGGGTGGTGTATCTGCTGCACCGATCTCCCATACCGAATTTGTTGTACAAAGAGCGCACCTCGGGCGTCATGGCGCTTGCGCCGTACTTCCCCAAACTCTGGATGCTGGTTTTCAGGTTGTCCGGCAGAAACTCCGTGAACTTGTTGCCGTAGTTGATAAAGCGGTTGATGTCTCTGATACCGGTCACTGCATTGAAGTGCTTCACCTGGTTTTCGTAGGTTTTCACGAGCTGCTCATACTCCCGGTGGAGCTGTTCGAGCGTCATAATCGCCTGAGTAATGGCGGTGGCGTCAATGGTCGGAATGCCCGCAGAGAAAGCGGGCGTACCGATCACGGTAAGACTGAGCGTCAATGCTCCGATGATTTTGTTCGGCTTGAGATTTGATTTCATTTTTTCTCTCCGAAAATTTTTCTAGTTTTTCTCCATGCAGTCCAAAAGAATGTATTGCCCGATGGCGACAGGAATGATTTGCGTGATGATGTTTCGGGTCTCCGGCGCATGACCGTAGGAGATGACCCATTCGTTCAGGGAGCGCAGAAAATCCAAAACCACAGCCGTCTGGATCAGCACTTCTCCTTCCGCATCTGCAAGAGGTTTCAATTCAAGTTTCTGAAGAAGGATTCTGTTGGTGGCGGCCACCGTGCTTTGAGAAATCGAGTAGATTCGTCCCAGATCTGCGGCTGCCAAGTAAGGCGCTCCGTCTCCGAGCTTCAGGAACAAGTGCTTGGCGGTCAGCGTCATGGTGATTGCCAAAACCGCGACAAACTGAACATCTTCCTGCGTCGCGTATCCTTTGATAAAAGCTTCTTGGTATTCCTCAAAGGCGCATTCGACCACCATCCTGTAATCCGGATTTTCGTCGTGAAGATTCAAAGCCTGATGTCTTTGCATAAAGTTTCTGATGTAGCTCACATCGTCTCCTTTGAGTACAAGTGATAAGGGAACAGCCGGTCGGTGTTTTCCGCGGCTCTTTGGAGGCACGCTTTGTGATCCGGCCCTTGCTTCAAATCTTGGTAAACCGCCTTCAGGTGGCTTAAGAAGACCAGGCATTGATAGAAAAGAGAGCGCATATAAGGGCTTTGCTCATCTACCACGGCTTTTACGTCTGTCATATCGGCCCGAAGCAAGTCGGTTACGGCATAAAGAGCGCCCGAGGCAAACCCGAGGAAATTCGCAAAGTTGTAAACCTCGGCGTTGATCTCGTTGTCTCCCCGCATAAATTCTTCAACCTTGGTAAAGGTCGGCGCAAACTGCATTGCGTACTGCGCTGAAATATGCGCGGCAAAAGCAATTTCAGTCAGCGAGTTTGCTTCCAGCTCGCCCTGCCAAAGTTCGTTGAAAATCTTGTCGTAGGGAAAGTAATCGAAGAACTCTTCCACCGAGCCGTAGCCCAGATCCGCAAGCACTTCGAGAAGTCTGTCTGTGTTTCCTTGTTCCATATCCTTTTTCCTTAAGTTTTCCTGGGGACTATCGTTTCGTACTTAATGTCCGTTTTTTCTGTTGTTTGTTCGCTCGAACGGCTTCATAGAAAACGGGAAGCCAATTCTCGGGTTTGTCCTCCACTCCGTTTCTCTTCAGCTCTTCACGCACTTCGTGCATGATCTCAACGTTTACCGTTGTCGAAGAGAACACCGTCATCTCGTCTGAAAAGCTGCTCAGATCCAGCCGAACAAGACTCGAAGAATTCAACTGCTTCACAAGAAAGAATCGGCTCTTAGCCGGAAGTTTGACGACGATGTGGTATTCCTCGGGCGTGGCCTTGAAAAACTTCACATACTCTTCCTCGTCGGCCTTTTCGTTGGGCAGCATGATCTGAGTCGAAGTCTGCTCGACAACGGTTCTTGCAATCGGATTGTTCAGAACGTCCGAAGGACTTTGCGTCGCAAAGACCATAATCGCGTTCTTCTTACGGATCGTCTTTAATTCCTGCTCGGCAAACTTTCGGAAAGCCTCGTCGTTTAGCCAAGCCCAGAATTCGTCCATGAAGATCATTCCTCTGCGGCCGTCGATGATTTGCTTGACGCGGTGCAGAAGGTAGAAAGCAACCGGTGTTTTAGTAATCGAGTTGTCGAGGAAATCCGTCCCGTCGATGCCGATTACCCGCTTGCTCTCCAAGTCAATCTTGTCTTCAACGTTGTCAAAGACCCACGCATAGGCACCTCTTCCGTACCACTTGGCCAGCCTTCTCGGAATGGAGTTTTCGCGCTCCTCTGCCGAGTTTCCTTCGGTGATGTTCTGCATCAGGGTGGATAGGCGTCTTAGAGGCTTATCCATGCTCATTACCGAGTTGATGGCCTCCTCGAGCTTTGCTTCGTCCAGAGCGGAAATGGGCGCCCCGTTTCCTCTGAGAAGCAGTCGCATAAATTCGTTGAGGAACGTCAGATTGTCCGGTGTCGGATCAAGCTGGAACGGGTTAAAGCCCGTAGGTTTCCCGTTTTCAACACTCAGGTAGTTGCCCTCTAATGCGTTGACCAGAATTTCCGCACCGTGATCGATGTCGAAAAACACCATCGAGAACTTATGATCCTTGTCCGCATACTTCATGGCATTCGTTGCTAAAAAGCTCAAAAGAGCTGTTTTGCCCACGCCCGTCTGTCCGAATATCACCGTTGAACCTGCATCAGGTTCTCCGTAAGAATTGGCGAATCGGTTTGTGGCGTGAAGATTGATGTAATACGGCTGCAATGAAGCCTGAACTACCAAGGCAACCGCCTGTCCCCACGGATTGTTGTCCCTTTTGCCCGGCAAGAAGTTGTGGAACGGCGCAAAATCCGAGAAGTTCTGACTCGTAATCTTCACAGGACGGGGAGACCATTGGAAATTCCCCGGCATTGTGCTGAGGTAAGCCGGTGCCGCACCCAGATTTGAAATGTAAGGAGCAAAGCCCGAGTCTGAGAGTTTGGTGCAAACATCCTGCGCATTGCTTCTGCAATCTTCTTCCGTGTCGCCGTAAACCAAAATCGAGTAAGCGTAGTCTCCGAGACAGAAAGCTCCGGACTGAATGTAGTCCTGTGCCAGAACCAACTCTTCCCGCTGGCTTTCCGATTTGTCATTGGCGGTTCTGAGCTTTCTGATCTGATCCTCGATCGCCTTCAGCGCTCTTTTGCGCAGGATGATCTTGAAGAACTGCGACTCAACAAACGGGTACGGTTTCTTGTCCGTCTTCCCCGGATACAGCAAGGAATCCAGAAGTCCCGAGCTTGCCGCAGCCGGCAATCCTTTCAACTCAATCGACTGAACATACCTGCTCCCGAAAAACGAACTGAGCTGAAGAATGTCGCGTCCGATAAAGACCTGAGTTGCCCCGATTCCTTCGTAAAGAGGCCCGGCCGGAATTTGAACTTTGCTCCAGCATCCGGTGATGAGGAAATTCAGAAATGTGAGTTGAGAAGAACAGACAATACTATTTCCGTCTTCGTCTCTGTCCTCATAACTGCTGAGTCTGACAATGTTGTAGTCGGCAAAGCTCATCGCCAACTGATCGCAGTAATGGCGGAACTGAGCAAGTCTTTCCTTCAGAAGGGTTTCCTCTTTTTGCTGAGAAACCGAAGAGGTGATCCTTCCGAAAAATCCTTTCTCCTCCTTTTCTTCTCCCAAGAGCACCGAGATATAAAGCTCGGTAGCCATCATCGCGTGACCGTCGGTGAACCGGTTGTAATCTCGGGTGAATTTGTCCGCAAACCAATTCCCGCAGTCGGACGGATCCAGCCGGTCTTGGAACGGTCTTCTGATTCGGTGGATCTGAATACTCAGGCGGTCGTCTTCGAGTCCTGTGAGGAAGCGGTTGATGACCGAAGAGGCTTGTTCGACTTCTTCGTTGCTTTTGGTCTCAAAAGTAACGCCCTCAATGTAGAAACAAGCCAAAAGCGTTCTGTCCCTGAGCATTACCGTATCGTCCTCCACCAAAGAGGCATAAGGAATGTAGTTGCCCAAGGAGTGTTCGTTTTTAGCCTGACGTTGTTTTTCTTTAAACATAATGACTTTGAGTGGTTTGTTAAGGTTGCCGAAAAGCTTCCGAAGGTTTGGCCTCTTCCGCTTCCCGGCTTGCCTTTCTCAATTCCCTGTTACTGAGCTGAGATGTTGTTGCCAACTAAAATTCTCGAAACGGCTTTACTTTCTGCGCTCGGAGACAAACTGATGCAGTTGCCCCAGATCTTCTTGTTCGCGGACGCAGGCAGTGTCAGCTTCAGATAAAGACCTATCTGACGAAAGACGAAATCGTCCTTTTTACTCATCCGATACATCAAAAACCAAAGCGGAATTCCGATAAGCCCCAAGTACGGGACTGTCCACAAAGCTAAAAAGAAGCAGGCAAATCCCATAAGGAACAGAGGCACCATCGGCACTCCGAACAACACTGCCGGTCGCGCCAAGCCCAAATAAAGCGTGTGTCGCATTTTCGTTACTGCAATAAAGTTTCAGCAGCCCACGGTGCGCAAGCGAGAAGCAGGCAACCGACGATAAACGGAGCCATTTCTTCCAGCGTTCTTCCGCCCCAAAGGACTTTGTAGCCGATCCAAAGACCGGCACACGTTGCAACCGTCACGGCGCACGCCTTCATCACCGTCATAATTTCATTGAAGAAACTTTCCACGGTTGCCGAAGCTCCCGAGGCGGCAAGGGCTGCCTGACTGCCTACAATCAAGAAGGATAGGACCAAGGCTTTTGTCCAATCCCGAACGTCTTTAAGTCTCATTAGAAGATCCTCATTGAAGTTTGAGTTGGGTTTTCGCTCTCGGTCGGAACTTGTTCCTCCGCGACTGCGAAAACGTTCTTCTTCTCGCGGAGTCTTCTGTTTGTTTTTATTGAATCTTTTTCAGATGCCTGAAGCACCTCGGGTTTGGGTCTCTTAGGGCTTTCGCGGCTTATGAGCCGCTTCTGAGCATCTGCGTTTGCTTTATCTTTGATTGCAGATACCGCTGCCCTTTCGCTTTTGTTTGATGCTTTCGGTTTTTCAGACGGGGTCTCGGCTGCCAAGGAGAGGGTTTCGGATTTATCCGGTCCTCTGCCTTCGGGTTCGGTTGCCGGGACTTCTTTCCTCACGACAACAAACGAGTCGGGTTTTCTCGTTCCCTGCGATGAGAAGCCGTTACCTGGTTGTTGTCCGGGCTTAAATTCGTCCCCAACCGCCCTTACTTTTACCGTTACCGCCTGAGAGCCGAAATCGGACACACCTTTTTCGATTGAGTGCGTATAGCGGGTCCCCCGCCCGCTTGCCTCTCTCAAATCCTCCAGAGCTTGTCTGGCTGCTAGGAAATTCATCCCGTGTCGGCCCAAGTAATCCCTGTAGCGGGAAAAGAGGAACTCACTTCCCATCTTCAGGTTCCGGCACGGCTCCAGAGCAGACTCCAAGTCGCTTCCCGACTGAGTAATGAACTCTTCCGGGATCTGGAAAAAACCGATGCTGACGGGCTTACCTTTTTCTTTTAACTTCCGAATCAGCGCAAGGGCGTGCTCTTCCGAGTCGGCGGCAACCACCGATCCCCCTCTTATCGATACAGCCCAAGGCTTTCCGCCTGAAAACTCAAGCGCAATTCGGTATGCCGTTGCGGGACTTAATTCGGGTGCGCAGAGTCCGGTCAAAGCATCAAAGGACTGACCCTGCACTTGTAAAGCCGAAGCAAAAACCGCGTCTGCTTTTTCCCCAATTTCCGGGAAACCCGGCTGAGTCACAATTCTCCTGACGGAAAGGGAATAAGGGGCAGACTTTTCGCCCGGTGTTTTGCTTTGAGCGGATTGACTTGTGTCTTCACGAGACGAAGCGGATAAATCGGGCAGACTCTTCCCTGCATCCTGTGCATAAGAGTCAATTACCGCAGTCAGGGCAAAAGCCAAGATCACCGGCTTCAGAACCGATGCGGTAATTCCGAATTTGTCTGGTGAAAACATCTCACTCCCCGAAAGAAAGGGGCCGTGAAGAAGTCTCCGTTACTTCTCTGTAACTGCTTCTTCCGGCACTTGCGGGGTTTCTTTCGAAACCTCGGCAGGTTCTCCCGTTTCCTTTTCGGGTGCGATAACTTCTTCTTGGTGAGCCGTTTTTTCGGCTTCTTGAACTTTTGTTGTTTCTTCTGCTTTGGCCGCCTCAAGAGCTTTGGCTTCTTTCATGCGGTTTTCGCGGGCTTCTTTTTCAGCCTGCTTGCGTTCTTCCAGCTCTTTTTCCTTTTGCTTCTTCTCGGCTTTCTTCTTTTCCTGCTCGTCAAAGAAGTCTTTTTGAGCCTGTCGAATGCTTCTTCTGCCCTTCCGACACTGAACGCAACTGTCCAAAAGGATGGACACTATCCGTTTCCTCTGAGCGGCCAATTCGTCCTCAGCCTTGATAAGGTCAAAACCGAATCCCCCGTTCCGGTAAAGACTGTCCTGCTGGAATAAAAGGCTGTCTGCTTTCTGGATGGCAACAAGGAGTTTTCTGTCCGCCAAGTTGTCGTACTCCAGTGTGACGATGTATTTCTGAGAATCGTCGAGGCTTTGAGGTTTGACTTTGCGCGCCCGCAAGAACTCATAAGTGTTCTTTTCGATCTCTTTGATCTCTTCGAGCGCCTTGTCCAAGGTCTCGTTCAAATTCTTAACCGCGTCGTTCTTGATTTTTGGCGAAACGACACGATTGGAAAAGGCGAACTCAGTCCCGTTTCTGAGGACCTTGTAAATGAAAATTGAGTCGTCGAAGAAATTCTTCAGATTTCTGGCGACAAACTCCGTCATTATTGCCGAGGACAAAGAAAGCGAAAATTCCTGCTTCTGCAATCTGTCCTTTTCGGCAATCCTTGCCGGTGTGCCTTGGGTGTCAATCTCTTCAAGCCTGACGGGTTTACCTAAGACGATTTTCCTAAAGACCGGACTCGCCCTTCTTGCTCTCTTTTTGGATGCTGAGGGTTTTGTCTCGGTTTTTGTTTGCACATTTTCCATTTTTTCTCCAAGGGAATATGCAAGTAACCATTTGTATCATCTTAGTATAGTTTTTGTTAATGTTTCAATCAATCAAATTAGGAGATTTAAGCTGAAACAATTCCAGGGAATTTACCGGGTCGGTTGAGTAATTTTTGCTTTCCAAGTCAACGTTATAAAGTCTTATCAGGCTCTCAACCTGTCGTTTGGCATCCTTGTAAATTTGGTATTTCTGACGAATGACTACGAATTTATTTTCGTACTCAAGAATGATCTTCAGCGCCCAGGTCGGGGCTTCGTTGAATTTGGATATGGGATAGCGAATCTTTTCGGCAGGAATTCTGACCGTAGTCTTCCCGATTCCCTGAGCGCCCTTCTTTTTGTAGAGAATGAACTTTGCCCATTCAATTCGGAAGGCCCTGCCCGCCGATTTGTAGATTTGAAGACGCGGATAAATCATGCACTTTTTTCTGAACTCCGTTTGTTCGTCGTTCAATCCGGCCAAAGCGGTCTGACATGAAGTGATGTGATATTGAGCTTCGGTCACCAGCGAAACCAAGTAACGGTTTAAGAAGTCGTTTGCCGCTTCCAAGGAGTTCAATTCGTGATTTTTTATCGCTCCCGGAGTAATGCCCTCCATAGCGATTTTTCTGTCTTTCGAGTTCCCTGCCAAGAGAACCTTTCCCATTGAGACATATTCTTTATTCATATTATGGAGTTGTTTAAAACAATCAATTTAATTACATATATTTATAACACACACGCTTCAAAGTGTGACGCATTTGTTTTTTGAAGGAGAAGTGTGACGCATTGGGGTTTTTCCAATGTTGTGTGACGCATTAGGTGGATCAGACCTGGTTTCCTTGGCAGCCTCCCAGGGGATAATCGGACTGTTTAGTGCAGTCGAAAATGTGATTAACCCTGAGAGTTAATGCTTCGGTCTCTCTTTAAATCTTGTTTTTCGATTATTGAAAACTTGGATATATATTAAAATTTTCTTAAGAGAAACGATTTGATTTCGATACCATGAGCAACAACCAATCACTTCAAACGAAACTTTCCAACAGATGTCTACCCGGTTGGATTTCTCAGAAGAATGCTGAGTTGATTCTGGATATTGGTGCGAATATTTTCAAAGCCGCCAGCCGAAAACCTGATTTTCCTAAAGCTGTCGTTTTTGGTAAAAGCAAAAGATGGAAACTTTCTGAGATCCTTGCACTTTGTAATGCTCAAAGAATCATCACAAACGGAAAAACCAAAGAAGCTTGCGTTTTGGATGCCTCCAATATGGCGGCTTATTTAAACATCTCGACATTTTCTTTGAAACAGCAGCTTAAAAATCCTGCTTTTCCAAAGCCTTTTGATTTAGGCAAAAGATATTGGAAAGCTGCCGATATTGATAGATACTGTGATGAGTTAAGATTCAAAGATACAAATCGAAATAATATTTTGTGAGATCTTTAAAAATCGTATTTATTTTTGATTTTGTTTATGTTTAAAACAATCGATATTTAGAAATAAATGGATTTTAGAGATTTTGATCAATTTTATTAGAGTAACGGCTTCAATATCAAGAACAAAAAAATCCTTAGGATTTATAGGTACATTCAAGGCACCGTAGATTTATTTTTCTTTTAATTTGTTGTTTTAAAAGAAATTGCAGATGCACACCATCAACGGTTCCGGATCTGAAATTGTTCACAAGCAGCTTGCCTATGCCAAGAAATTAGGTATTCCTGTCAGACTGCGTGTCTACGTGGAAAGAATCATTCGTGATGAAGACGGACGAGTCAAGGGTCTGCAGGTTAGAGAAGGCTACCGATTCCCGAACGCACAATCCGGCAGAGTTAAGTTCATCAAAGCCAATAAGGCTGTAATCCTTTGCCACGGAGGTTTCGGCGCGGATGTGAACTACCGCATGAAACATGATCCAAAACTGACGGACAAATTCGACACGACGAACCAGCCCGGTGCTACCTCGGAACTTTGGAGAGAAGCTTCCAGAATTGGAGGGAATTTGATCCAAGCTGACTGGATTCAATGCGGTCCCTGGAATTCTCCTGAGGAAAAAGGCATGGGCGTCGCCTTGTACTTCGCACAAGGCGCTGCAGCAACACAGGGAATTTGGATTGACTGCGCCACGGGCAAAAGATTTGTCAATGAATTAGCTAATCGAAAGATCCGCGCCGACGCTGTTATCACCAATAACAATAAAGGCCATACCTGCATCGCATTAGCGGATCAATCCGCGGTTGATCTGACAATTCAGAAGAGCCGTCCTGGAATTTTGGATAAGCAGCTCGAAAGAAAGGTTGTGCATAAATTCGCCACCTTGGAAGATCTGGCAAAACAATACAATGTGCCGATGGGTGCTCTGCAGGCTACTATTGCTGACTACAACAAGCACCAGGCCGAAGGCACTCCGGACGAGATGGGCAGAAAAATCTACAAAGGAGCGCAGGCTATCGGAACAGGACCTTGGTACTGCTCAATTCTTTCTCCAAAGGTTCACCACTGCATGGGCGGCTTGGAAACCAATAGCAAAGGTCAGGTCATCGACGTATCCAGCGACAAACCCATCCCCGGCCTTTATGCTGCGGGCGAATCGACAGGAGGCGTTCACGGTGCCGTGAGACTCGGCTCTTGTGCCGTCCTTGACTGCTTAGCCAACGGACGAATTGCCGGACGAAATGCTGCTCAGGAGCAAAACTGGAGCTAGCCGTTACTTTTCAATCAGCGGCATCAAAGCCGCTGATTGAAACTTCGAAATTCCTCAGCAAAAGAAAAAATGAACAATCAGAATCTACTAAAAGCACTGTTCTTACTTTCTTGTCTTTGTTTTTCTCTGCCCTCCTTCAGCGCGGATAAGCTGGGAGCAGATATGCACCAAGCAAAAGGTGTTCAGTGCCAATCCTGCCATGGTACGGACATGAAAAATCCTCAGTACCCCACTGAAGAAACCTGCACACAGTGCCACCAGAAGGCAGCGCTAGCAGAAAAGACACGTAATCTTCCGGGCGCAAACCCTCATGCCGCTCCTCATAACGGTGACTGCATCTTGTGCCATTTGCAGCATGAGAAGCCGGAAAACTACTGTGCCCAATGCCACAATTTCAAATTCGTAGTTCCTTAATTCCGAAGATGTTTCCAGATGCGCCCGGCGCTCCTGATCGGTTAGCTTGAACCAAAAACTAGAGGTTTCCACCTTTCACTTGTTTACTTTCGGCAATTTTGGCCGGATCTCCGAGTTTCTCTTTAAAGAAATTCACAACAGTATTGATGATATTCGGCTGATACCAGGGGAGGTCTCCGTGTTTTGCACCTTCTACCAAGATATATTTCACATCTTGATTCTTCGCCTTCAAAGCTTGGTACATGCTGGCACTTTGTTCAGGACTGACCAATGGATCAGCGCTTCCGTGCAGAAGAAGGAAAGGAGGTTCATTACCGCTGACGTGTCCGAGAGGGCTGGCATCAAGCATTTTCTTCGGATCTTTCGTAATGCTTTCGCCGGGGAAAGTATTGAACGCCGGGCCGTTCACTAACAAAGCTTCAGTCGCAGCGGGCGAATCATGCACAACTCGAATTTCTTCCGGGAATCCTTCGCCAATATTGCGAAGGTCCGACAGCCCATACAGAGATACGACTGCCTGAACGTCGGAAGACTGATTCAGAAAATCGCCTTTATCAAACTGCTTCTCACCGTTGGTCGCTCCGGACATTTGAGCAAGGTAGCCACCGGCAGAGTCGCCAAGTACACCAATCTTTTCTAGGTCAATGCCATACTCTTTGGCATGTTCACGAAGGAAACGAACGGCAGCTTTTGCGTCATTGACTAATGCCGGATATTTTGTCGGAACTGTTCGATATTCGGCTGCCGCAACAACAAATCCTGCCTTGGCTAAAGCTGTTCTCATTTCGGTGAATTTTTCATGGTCCGCAGAAGTAAATCCGCCGCCGGGGAAGTAAATAATTGCCGGTTTTGACTTGCCGTCACGCGGAATCATCACGGTCATGAGGAGTGCTCGATTGCTTCTCAATCCTTTAACTTGAGAATAAATAATTCCCGACATTGAGTCGATCTGGCCATTCTCAATGTTCGGCTGCATCAATTCTGCGCCATCCGTATAGCCGGGCAATTTTGCATTTGCAATACTAGTCATTACCAAAAAGGCTCCAGTCAAGACAAAAATCTTCCCTGACTTCATTTGCTTTCTCCTCAAAGGGCACTTCACCCCAAGCTTCTTTGGATTTTACTTTTGTCTTCCGGGGCACAGCTACCAAAGCGTTTGAGGACATTCTCTCCGTACTAACCATTAGGCTGTACTGTAGAAGAAATTTTCAGCTTAATCTGAGTGAAAGACCTCCTCCGAGACGTCATCCGCGACTAACATCAATCTAATATTCCTCTTCGGAGCGATTCATGAGAACAAAATTAATCATCGCTTCCCTCTTAGCCCTCACTGCTTTGTCAGCCTCTGCGGCGTTTCTTGATTCCGTTAATGTTTCTAAAACGCCTCAGCAGGAAGCAAAAATCGAACTCGGCAAAATACTTTGGTTTGATCCGAGATTGTCCTTGTCAGGAAAGATTTCCTGCAACAGCTGCCACGATCTTTCTACAAACGGTGCAGATACCAAGCCGCTTTCTGTCGGTTACGCCGGACGAAAAGGTACCGTGAACTCCCCGACAGTGTTTAACGCGGAAAAGCAGATTGCACAGTTTTGGGATGGAAGAGCCAAAAACCTAGCCGAACAAGCTACCGGCCCAATTACCAATCCCCTCGAAATAGCAATGACGCCGGAATTAGCCGAAGGAGTTATCTGATCCATTCCCGGATACAGACCCTATTTTGAAAAGGCCTTCGGAAGCAAGAATCCGACTTTCAGCGAGATCGCAGAAGCTCTGGCTGCTTTTGAAACCACATTGACAACACCAAATGCTCCGTTTGAGCGTTATTTGAAAGGCGATAAAACCGTACTTACGCAGCAACAAATTGACGGCTTAAGACTATTTAGAAGATCCGGCTGCGTCCGATGCCACAGTGGAAATCTGTTAGGCGGAACCTCATTCCAGAAAGTCGGCTCGATTCGGCCTTACGTGACCGACAATCCATCCAAAGGACGTATGGATGTCAGCGGCAAGCCCTGGGACGAAATGATGTTTAAAGTTCCTACGCTTTTGAATATTGAAAGAACCGCTCCTTATTTCCATGACGGTGCTGTTAAAACCTTGCCGGAAGCCGTCAAAAAGATGGCAGATATTCAGCTCGATACAAATCTGAGCGAGAAACAAGTTGAAGACATCGTCGCCTTCCTGCATTCTTTGAACGGAGAAATTCCTAAGATTGAAAAACCCGCCCCTCCGCCGAACGGTCCGGAAACCCGAAAATACGTAGAGGAAGTCTATTGATTGAATCTTGTGAAGAACGGCTTGAGCCTCTTGGTTCCGGCCGTTTTCCTTTTAGCCCGAACTCCCGGGGCATAGCTCCGGGATTTTTTCACCCTGAGAAAAATCTTTCGTAAATTTAATGAGTTGAATTTGATTCCAAGGGAAATTCCTGTTATTATAGTCCATAGATATTGATAAGGACTATTATGGCTCGACCAAGAACTCTGCCCGATGACCATTTCCGTTTCTCCACCTTCAGAAAAGGTGATTCCACCTATGTTTACGGCTACAGAAATGAGTGGAATCCGGAGAAGAAACAATCAAGAATTGTCAAAAGGATTTATGTCGGCACGCTTAATGAAATAACCGGCAGAGTTAAGCCGGGCAAAAAGTACTTATCTAATCATCCTGAGTACGAAGGCAAGACGCTTTATTTTGAAAATCGCCGCCTCGTTGAAAGATCTGAGCAGGATGTTGCAGAAGAAGTCGAACAGCGCGAGGTCTCTTGGGCTTCAAACAATCTTTCTTATGCCGCCACTTGGGCTCTTTGGCAGTTCGCCTCTAGGAACCGAATTCTCCAAAATCTGCAGGCTGTCTTTGGAAAAGAATTAGGAACCAATCTTTTGGCTTTAGCTATCTATCAGCTTTTAGAGGGAGGCGCCATGAACGGCTATGAAGACTGGCTTCCGGACAACTGGCTTCCCGTGAGTGCTCCTTTGAGTTCTCAGCGCATCAGTGAACTGCTTGCTCAAGTCGACCATGAGGACATGGTTAATTATTTCCGTATGCGATTTGACCGGTCTAAAGAAAACTATCAGAAATGGCTTGAGGGAATAAAACAGGAGGCGAAGAAAAAAGGCTCGGACTTGCCGCCTTCAACATTGCAAAAAATGTATATGGCGCTGGACTCTACGGCGATAAGCACCTTCTCTATGACAATCGAGGATGCGGCTTACGGACACGCCAAACAGAATCCTGAACTCAAGCAAATAAACCTTACGCTTGCCGTCGATTTCTTGAACGGGGACGTCTGCTATGCCCGAGAAGACGAAGGTTCGATCACCGATAAGTCTGTTTATAAATCCATTCTGGCTCAGATGAAAAGCTATGGCTTTGACCTTGATGAGACAGTTCTGGTTACCGACCGCGGCTACTCGTCGATCATGAATCTCCAGAATCTTTTTAATACCGACGTCAGCTTCGTCGCCGGTGTCCCTATCGTAGAAAAAGGCCTGAAAGATAAATTTTCGAAGTTCCGCGAAACACTTTGCGACCTTGCTTTCTACAATAGCGAATACGACGTTTATTGCCGAACCATAAAGGAAAACCGGAAGCAAAACACAGAGGGCGGTTCGATAGATCGCACCTGCTTTGTGCATCTTTACCGATTCCCCGAAATTGCTCTATCACAGCAAAAACAGTTGCTTAAGAAAGTCGACAAGGTTCTGGATAAAAAGCGCAGCGGACAAGTCGTGGACCGAGATGACTGGAACTTCGTTGCTCGCTTCATAACCGAGCGCAAAGAAGAGCATGACGGCAAAGAAAAGAAAATATGGGAAAAGAACCTTGAAGCGCTTCGATTCTGGGAGCGTACTGCCGGCTACTTTGTTATCCGCAGCGACTGGCTCGAAGATCCGATTGAGGCTTTAAGAATTTACAGACGAAGAAATATTGTTGAGGTTGCCTTCAGACAATTTAAAGTCCTTAATGGCGGGGACCGATTGCAGGCAACCCAGACTTCCTACATAGGTAAGCTGATGGTGCACATAATCGCCCAGTCCCTGAGAATGGCAATAACAGTACAAGCTAAGAAAAGAGAAACTCAGGAACTGAAGCTCCCGGATAACTCGGTTGAGAAATTACTGAAAGCCTTGAAGAGAGTAAGGGCCGTGAGAACGCCAACCAGAGCCACTTGGGTTGTTGAGCCGCTAATCGAGTAGGGGGACGGGTTTCCCCGCCCCTCTCTCACAGCACCCATCGTGCGGTACCGCAATGGGCGCTTCATTAACGGATCTCCATAAAGCGGAGAGAGTACAGGCCTAATCTTACAAAACGGTCGTTCTTGATAGCTTGATTCATGTGCGATTGTCCTGAATTCCACCAAGCTCCTCTTCCGTTGACAGAACTCTTCCAAGCTCTTTCGGGATCGATTCCAAGTTTCACAAGGTTTCGCTCCCTCGTTTTCGGTTTCTTCCATGCTATCCAGATAAGTTTCCTGAGATGATGTCGGATTCTTTGGTCCATTTCTTCCCAGTATTGCTTTCTGTCGTCCAGACGATAGTAGTTCCTCCATCCTCTAAGGATTGGAGTAATAGCTTTAATCGTCCATCCTAGTGAAGTCCCCCGCGCAGTGTTAAATATCTTGTGTAGTTTCGTCCACAGCCTCTTTACGGACTTTTGTGCCACGACAATACGTGTACAGTCTGCTTTCGAGAAGGTGTACCCGAGAAAGACCGAGTCCCTCGGACGAAAGGTGCCACTCTTGTCGCGATTTACTCGCAACTTGAGTGTCTCCTCTACATATTTGGTGATATTTGTCAGAACTCGCTGAGCCGCTTTCTCTGATTTCACATAGATGTTGCAGTCGTCCGCGTAGCGGACATGGTTGAGTCCTCTTGTTTCCAATTCCCGATCCAAATCCGTCAGCATAATGTTTGACAGTAGCGGACTGAGCGGCGATCCCTGAGGTACGCCTTCCAGTCTTGGACTTACCAGCCCGTCTTCCATGATGCCTGCGTTTAAATATCGTCGGATTAGTTTCAAGATTGCCTTGTCGTCGATGACTCGGCTGACTCTGTCCATCAGAATATCGTGGTTGACCCGGTCGAAGAATTTGGACAAGTCCATTTCGACGACCCATCTATTTCCATCTTCGATGTACTTTTGAGCCCTTTGCACTGCCTGCCGGCAGTTCCGTCCCTCTCTGAACCCATAACTTTTGTCCGAGAATTGATCCTCGAACGCGTCTCCAATGGTCATCACTATGGCCTGTTGAATTGTTCGGTCCAAGAGAGTTGGAATTCCTAACATCCGTGTGCCCCCGTTTGGCTTGGGTATATCCACGCGTCGAACAGGAGCGGGAATGTAGGTACCGTTTTTAAGTTTCTGTCTGATCTTCTCCCCGTGAACTCGCAAAAGATTAGGAAGTTGCTCATAGGTTATCCCGTCTATGCCGGGTGCTCCTTTGTTCTTGATAACCTTCTGCGCCGCATCGTCGAGATAGAAACATACTAAATCGATGAGCGGACAGCCTCTAGGTTCAGCTTTCGTCCAATGTGACTTCGCCATGACTAGCTACTCCTTCTTTTACCGTAGACGACACTGCGCTGTTCTGCCCGCTTTGCGTCGTGACAGCCGCCCCTCTAGGACGTTGTTCTGAGGTCCGCTTGAATTTGTCATGAGAGTTGTCACCTCTACTCGCGTTGTTAATGTTCAGCCCTTCAGGTTGCCCCTACTATGGCCTCGGCTGACTTCCGATTTGACATCCGAACTCCTCGCGAAGCCCGTAGCCAATGGCATCAAATCGGATCTCCCCAGGTAAGACGTACTTCTTTCCTGCCTGTCCATCGGATCTACGTCTCAGACTCCTGTATGAGTATTGGATATTGGGTAGTCGTGCCCCCACATCCGTCTGAGCCGCCTCATATCCGCTTCCTGTTCGTTGAACATGCATTTTGCTATCGGCTTCCTCCAGACCTAGTGTTGCCACTACGCCCTTGCCGAGTCGCTAACCCTTCCCCTCATCGGGCGGGTTCGGGATTCTCACCCTATAGAAGTGCGCCATGCTGGGCGCACACGAAAAAAGCCCAAGACATGCTTGAGCTTTTAAATCTGCCTAAACCTCCCATGACGTTTAGGTCAATATAGAACTATGCCACGGGAGTTCCGGTTTTAGGTTTCTGAATCCGGAAGGCAAAAAAAAGCACCTGAGAAAAAATTTCAAGTGCTCTTAATCAATCGGAAAGATACAGCCGAATCGCTCGGCAGAATGCATCTTTCTCAACCTCAAATCCCAAGGAGAACTGACAAATTCAATTGCCACGTAGCTATATTAGCACAAACCACTAGTGATAAACCCTAAGTTAAGATAATTTTTTCCTCTTTTCCCAAAATGGTTCTCTTCTCTAGGTGTTATTACTCTAGTCAAAGTTTTTACGAACTAATACAATTTTCTCAACGAACCAAAATAATCCCAAGGACCTCTGCATCGATTTCGTTGCAGAGGTTTTTATTTTGTACGTATCGAAAATTAACGTCGGGATTTAATGCATCAAAGACAAAAAAAGGCGCTCGAAGAAAATCAAGTCCGAGCGCTCCAATCTAAATTTGAAATCGCGGCCGACTTGCTCGGCAGAGCGTGATTTCAACTCAACCTCAAATCCCAAGGAGAAGTGACAACATTCAATTGCCACAACTGCATATTAGCATAATCCACTAGGTGAAAACCCTCTTATCTGAATACGCATCCTATTTTAGGTTTAATTTGCCAGGGCCTTTGCTGTGTGAAGAACATCGATAATGCGGGCGTATTCTTTCTTTAATTCATCTGTATATTGAGTGCCTTCTTCCCAGCGTCCGTTTTTAAATTCGAACTCCTGCGCTTTCACAGGAGTATTCAGGCTGGCAAAGCCCAGAGTTGCAGTAATCCCCTTCAGAGAATGAGCGGCCCTTCTGGCGTCTTCTCTTCTGTCTTCTGCAATTGCCTTGAAAAGCTCAGGAAATGTCGGCTCTTCTAAAAAACGAAAAAGGTACTTTTCATAGAGTCTTTCGTTCTCCGAGAAATAAACCAGACCGTCAGTTAAGTTAGTAGATGTCTTTTAGGGTCGTATCCTAATTTAGCCGCATGATCAATACTGTCTC
>ENA-ORUX01000888-ORUX01000888.1-human-gut-metagenome-genome-assembly--contig:-NODE-888-length-25773-cov-2.305039_pt1 | contig 25773 bp, 33 predicted proteins | sample MGYA00242087_ERZ509225 | MGnify/ENA primary metagenome ERZ509225 (study PRJEB26280, sample SAMEA2338864) | human gut metagenome | biome: human gut; feature: human-associated habitat; material: faeces... | reverse complement strand
TAATCAACCGCCTTTTGAAATTCAAGGAATGGCTAGTCATTATCAACAAGATAAGGATTATTACACGCAACCGGGTGATTTGTATCGTTTGGTTCCGGAAGATGAAAAAATGCGGATTCATACGAATGTTGCCGCGGCGATGGAGGGCGTTCCCATGGATATAAAAGTGAGGGTTGCTGCTCGTTTCTATCAGGCAGATGAACATTGTGGTAAGGGAATTGCCGAGGCGGCAGGTTTGAATATGAAAGATGTACTTGCTGAGGTGAAACGTCAGCAGCAAGAAGATTAATAATAATTTTTACGGACTGACGGTTGGGGAATACGTTGTGTGTTCAAAAATAAGTTAATGTAAAAATCTCCCCAACTGTTAGTCTTTGTTTATTCGGTTTGATGCAGTTAGCGAGAATTCTGGAAAGTTTTCTTTTATAAAACGTTGTGGAAATTTCTTTACGACTTCCCGGAATGAATGTTCGATAAGCTCTCCAATGAATTTGTCGGGAAGTGTGCCGTGCATATCAATTCCATTCCAGTATTTTTTATTGAAGTGAAATGCAGGGGTTATTTCCGGATATTTTTCACGTAACTCAAGGGCCCAGCTCGGATCACATTTTACAGCAATCCATTCGAATGGCATGATGTCCGTGCAACAAAACATTTTGTTGAAAACTTTGAAAACTAACGTGGTTTCGTCAAAAGGAAATTCTTCTGTCGTGTGCGGAAAAGATAGACAATATTCTCTTAATTCCAAGATATCCATAATTGTGACGTGCTAAAATGATAGAGAATGAACTTTGAAAATGATATAAAATTAGAAGCACCGATAAACAGTGACTTCTAATTTGAGGTGGAGTAGCAGGGAAAGTTGTAATTATTTGAATCATATTGATAATTATATGGTTGCTGCGTTTCTATTTTTTCTGGTATTTACTTGAAAAATAATTTTCCTAATTTCGATGTGGGAACTTGTTTTATTGATATAGGTTTAACATTCAATACTTAGACTTCATATTGCCTAAACTCCTTTCTTCGCTGGTTTCAATTTTAATAAAAGATCAACAGAATTCTTTAAATTCGAGGTTAGGCGATTTAGTTCGTTTTTATTGATCTCCATGAGAGGATGACCATTATTTTCTACATATTTTGGGGAACTAAGTTTGAGACGTTCTTCTAAGAAGGCTACAAGTGAAGCACTTGTTTCATCAATATCTTTTGTCAATCCTTCGATTTCGTTCTTTTCGAATAGCATGATATTATTATTTTTTCATTAATATTTGTATCGTTCTCTCTTTATCTTGTATCGATTTTTCTTTTTCTTCGAGTAATTGTTTAAGGTGTTCGATTTCTTTTGCTTGATTTTCTGTCATCACGTTGCCATTTCCGTTTTGAACTTTATTCCCGTTCCCGTTGACAGTGGTTGCTTGTTCTGTCGTTTTTATATTTCGATCAAAAAAATAATCAATAGGAAGTTCAAAAAAATCGGCAATTTGTTCAATCTTCTCTGCTGTGGGATTACATTTCTTTATAATTGAATCTAATCCTGAAGCACTTGTTCTCATATATTCGAAAAGACGTTTTTTCGTAATTTGTCTTTGTTCTAATAACTGTATTATTTTCTGACCATTAAACATATTTGGTATTTATAATCATTATAAACAATACTATTTATTGTATTTTATACTACAAATTATTGTAGTGTATACAAAATATAGTAAGTTTGTGATATAAATATACGTAAAAGATATGGAAGAAAAAACAGTAAAAAGTATGAATCTTGCGCTTGCCCGCCCTACGGAGAGATTGTATCTTTTAATTCCCAAGGAAATGGAGGACAAGTTAAAAGAGAAAGCGGTAGAAATGAATACTAAATTATCTACGGTGATACGTCTTGCTATTGCGGAGTTTTTAAACAAATAAAAATGTAATTATGAAGGATGATATTATTAGAAAAGGTTATTTCGGTAAAGAGATTCAAGATGTTAGTTCTGTATTGAACAACCTTGTTGCAGCATTGGAAGGAGCTGATGTTCCGGATGAAATAGCAGAAGAAATAAAAAGACCGGAGATCGAATATGCAAATTCTCAATTGAAAAGAAAATTACCTAAAGCTTATCGAGAATACTATTTGAATAAAATTAAGGGATTGGAGCAGGCTCAATTGATTAAGGTTGATTATATGCACGCTTTGGGGCAGGTTGCGTTTGCGGAGATTGTTTTGGAAAATATTAAACGAAAGTTGCAAAAACAAATGAATTACTAATGAAAATCCCGCTTAGGGTCTGGACAACTTTTCAGCGGGATTTAATTTTAAGATTATGAGAACAAATGTAGACAATTTTAGAGAAGGTTCCAATATTCCGGCGGGGATATTTCGAGGAACGGAGGTTTTTGCTTGTGATAACGTGATTTATGCGATTCATGAGGGACAACGGATGCGGTTTGAAGAATTGCCTAGTAAGGAAAAGAGGCAGTTCCTTGATGAGTATTTAATGGATAAGGAAGGACAACGTTTTATCCGGGATACGTTTGGGATCGTGGGGTTCGAGAGCGGGTTTAAAAAATGGTTGTTCTGCAAGTTCGGGAGTCTTGATGGTGATCCTGATATGGTAGATGGGAAGATAACCCCGGACGTGTACAATTCGGCGTGTGGGAGAACGGATTGTCCGGGACGGGGAAAGTTATGTGGGGTGAGTGCAGGGCTGAAAGGGTATGAAGTGGATACGTTGCGGGAGGTGATGACGGGGCGGACGATGAAGGAGGTGGCGGATAGGTTGTGCGTGTCTGTTGCAACGGTGAAAAGCAGGGTGGAAAAGTTGAAGGATCGGCATGCCGTGACAAATGTTGTGGCGTTGGCTGTGATGGCGGCGGAGTTGGGTATTTGATAGGTTGTGTTTAATTTGTTTCGGGGCAAGTCGTGAGATTTCCCCCGGTTACCAAGAGGAACCGAATGGATCGGTAAAATGTGAGAACCCGGGCTAGGCCGGAAATTTTGCTAACAGAAGCGGGTTCATGGAGGGCGATTCCCTCTCTCCGGGTTAAGTTTCAAAACCTAAAAAGAAGAATTATGAGATTTTGTTGTACTACTTTTCTGATAGATAACCGTGAGGTACCTCCATTGAGGTACCCCACAAAATTCAAAAGCCTATGGAAATAAGATTTGGTTGTATGGTTCCTCCTTTGTCACGACAATTGCGTAAGTATGCCATTGACAAAGAAAAGGTAAAAGAATTTCAAAGAGATAGCGATGCTATTTCTCGTTTATACATCCGGGGTGTTATTTGTGAGACCGTGAAGAGACGAGCTTATCGGATGTTGTATAGAAAAATATGTGCTGAGATTAGAAATCATTATGAGTAATATAAAATGAATGGAATTGATTTGGATATAAATGTCCTCAAGAAAAATCTAGCCTTTATTCGTGAAGAGATTAGATTACAAGGGTAACGGTAATTAAAGAGCAGTTGGAAAATGATACTGGGGCACGATCTGATGATGCTGTCTGGATACTTAAAACTTACGGGGAAGTGCTTTCAAATTTGAGATCCTTGTTGAGATACGACTATGATGCAGAGTCCGAATGGTAGGAGTGAAATAACAAAATAATTTTATGTATGACCCCAAAAAGATATAAGCGAAAAAACAATATCCTTTATCGTCTACGGAAGAAGGGAGTTCGTTGCGTGACAAAAGAACGAACGATATTTATCCCGAACGGGAAGAACCCACACGATATACTCCAAGTTAGGCAATTACTATTGGAGTTCAATTTTGTTGTTCAATTTTATATCGAATAAATCAATTGTAAAACGATTTGAAAATAAGTGAGTACCTAAAAGAAAAAGTTATCCCGCTATGAATGATATAACTGATTAATAACGATATGAGTAAAAATAAAGAGCAACAAACTGAAATCAAGATACATTGTTTAACTCGTAAGCCTGGTGATCAAACCTACTTTTTCACGAAGGATGAAAAACATTGCTTATGCATAGAATACTATTCTAAGTGGGACTTTGGGAACGGTTCTCCGTCTGGGTCACACTTGTTTGAGATAGAAATTCATACAAATAATGCTTTCTGTTTTCAGCATATACCAGAAATACAATTAGCTGAAGTCCCCGAATGCATACAAGAGTTACTAACCTACTTAAAATAATTTATACAAAAACGAATTGAATCATGAGGATACATTATTTCTATAGAAAAACATATTACAAGGGGTTTCTTCATATTGAATTGAAAGCCTTTTTAGAGGAAAAAGAATTATCACGTCAGGGTGAAGAAAGATCTTGTTTTAAATACTTGGAAACGCTAGAATTATTCGTGTCAAAGGATAGACATCTTTGTGATTTCAAGCACGAGTTTGGCGATGCTAATTGCACTGCACATGGTGCTCACAATCGCACGGGATTAACGAAAGATTTGGCAAAATGGGAATTTTATCCTATTAACCGGCGAAATTACGAGAGGTTTAGAAAAGTGGCATTAGGAATATATTATCACCAACAATTAGTGAATTTTTCTGCATTCAAAGGAAAACAAAAAGATATATACAGAGTGATCATCGGAGATTAATTCACTCAAATAAGGCGATGAAACATGAACAACCGGAAATTGTATTTGGAAATCAAAAAAGAAGATGATATGAAATTATTATACGTGGACTTATTCTGCGGTGCGGGAGGGACATCAACAGGTGTGGAATCCGCAAGGTTAAACGGGGAGAGATGCGCCAAGGTAATAGCTTGTGTTAATCATGACAAGACCGCGATAGCCAGTCACGCTGCTAATCATCCGGAAGCCTTGCATTTCACGGAAGATATTCGAACGTTGGAACTTTCCCCGCTCGTTGAACACGTTTTGAAAACACGGGTTCTATATCCTGATGCTTTCGTCGTGTTATGGGCCTCTCTCGAATGCACGAATTTTAGCAAGGCAAAAGGTGGACAACCTCGTGACGCGGACAGCCGGACACTGGCGGAACACCTTTTCCGGTACATCGAATCGATCAATCCCGATTATATCCAAATCGAGAACGTGGAAGAGTTCATGTCATGGGGGCCGATGAACGAGGAGGGTAAACCGCTTTCCACCCGGAAGGGGGAGGATTACACGCGTTGGGTGAGCAAGGTCAAGTCTCACGGCTACAATTTTGATTACAGGATTTTGAATGCCGCCGATTACGGGGCTTATACCTCTAGGAAACGTTTTTTTGGAATCTTCGCCAAGAATGGACTACCTGTTATATTTCCGGAACCAACACACTGCAAGGAGGGCAAGCGAGACCTATTCGATGATCTTGCAAGATGGAAACCAGTGAAAGATGTTCTTGATCTAGAGGACGAGGGTACAAGCATATTTACTCGAAAAAAAACGCTCTCAGAAAAAACGCTTGAGCGAATTTATGCCGGACTGATCAAATTCGTTGCCGGAGGTAAAGAGAAGTGGCTGCTGAAATACAATTCCATCAATGGAAAGACAGGTAAACACGTTCCCCCGGGGATTGATGAACCTTGTCCGACAGTAAGTTGCCAAGGAAGACTTGGGTTTGTAAACCCACAATTCTTACAATACTGTTAGACCGGAAGACACCTGTAAATCGATAAACGATCCTTGCGGAGTGTTGACCACTCACAATCGTTTCGCGAAGGTTGGCTGCCGATTTCTAATGAAGTATTTCAGCGGGCATCCGGAAAGTAAGAATATTCCTATCGCTGGCCCCGCGCACACGATCAAGTGTAAAGATAACCATTCGTTGGTAAACATGAAGTTCCTCGCCGCATATTACGGAAACGGTGACAACGTGAGCCGAATAGATAAACCTTGCCCGACAGTACCGACTAAAGACAGATTTGCATACATATCATCCCAGTTCATGGATATGCAATACGGCAACGGGAAATCTACGTCATTGAAAAATCCTGCTGGAACCGTAACTATCAATCCAAAACATAAACTGGTCACGGTAAAACCTTGGGTGATGAATACTAATTTAAATCATGTCGAAAAACTAGCACCAACGATCACGGTTAATCAGAAATATCACTATCTAATGAATCCACAATTTGCATCCCCAGGTAGCTCGGTTGATGATCCATGTTTCACCTTAATAGCCAGAATGGATAAACGACCTCCACACATTGCAAGTTTAAACAGGATTTTAAACATGGATTCGTTAGGACCTGACTTTATAAAGATTGATGCATTCGGAAATGTGTTCATAGAAATATATGAAGATGACAGCTCCACGCTCAAAAAAATAAAAGAGTTCATGGCAATATACGGGATAATAGACATCCTAATGCGGATGTTGAAGATACATGAATTACTCCATATCATGGGATTCCCCAAAGGATACAAATTAATAGGATCAAAAGCCGATCAAAAGAAATTCATCGGGAATGCCGTTGAAGTGAACATGGCTAGGGTATTGTGTGAGTTTCTTGCAAAAAGATTGCATGAATTAAAATTAACCCCGGCAGTATATAATACTCAAATATTTAAATGCTTTTAAACATGAATATCAAGAAATACAAGCGAAGGAGCAATTTTGTCGTACAGGCTTATATCCAATAAATTAATCAAGAACACGAAATGAAGACAATACAAGTAACTGATGAAATATATGCTTTCCTTTCAAATCTATCAAAGGAAATCAAGTCTCAAGATAATAGAGCTACCGCACCGCCTTATTTTTTTCAAGTGCAAGAAGACGAAGAAATAGCGGTTCCGAAGGGGTGTGGGGAAGAAGTTTGGGTGTGCGATGGAGAAATCTGTTTGAGAACGAAAGGAGACATCAAAGGAGCCATTTTTGAATGGAAAGGTTGGGGATTGGGTAACCATAAAGATGAAGAACGGTTTAAAGAATTGGATTATTTAGATATCGAAAGAATTTTGAATGAAAATTACAAAAAGGTAAACATGGAAATACGGGAGAAGTATTCTAATTGCTTTTTAACTTTCAAGGCGTATCAAGAGCATGTTTCCTGTAATGTTCACAACTTGAATAATCCAAAGTCATATCTTTTCCACGCTTACAGGAATAGTGAATTGGATATGTTGTTCAAGTTTTTACTGTTTTCATTTTGAAAACAACCTTGTCTCTCATTATTCACGATAGCCCCTTCGGTCTGTTCTATCTCTTCATTCGAGATAAGGTGACAACAGACCTCCGGGATGTTCAGGCAACATGTAATATTCGCATTTCGTTTTTGGGACGTTTGGAAAGTTGGAAACAATTTCATTATAGAAGAATACAAAGCTTGCGGTTCGAATCCGCACGTTCCGCCCCCAATTCAAAAATTAAGAGTATGGAAATATTACTTGCATTAAGCAGAAAAAGAAAGCACCGGAGAGATTCGGATTTTAAGAAAGCATCAACTCGAGGCGGATTCCCGAAAGAAATTTTCGAGATCATTCGGTTGAAAAACAAAACAGTCTGGAACGTGATAGGGATAGTCTACGTTCAAGAACGTCGCATTTTTGTCTCTTGGGAGCGAAATGGAGCAGCCTATATTTGTCATGAGCGTGTGGCAGAATTTGATCTTATACTAAAACCACGGCCATGAGTATAAATATGATAAGAGTAGATGAGATTCGTATCTGTTGCCAATGTAAAGGTGAAGGATTTGTAGAACACACGGACTATAATTCATTAGAACGAGTAGTGAAGAAGTGTGAGCAATGCGACGGTTCCGGGCTATTGAAGTTTACTGGTAATATCAAGATATCTTCATTTATAGCATATAATAGGACATGTCAAAATGATCAAAGTGAAAACATAAAAAGAAGAAACGATTTGTAATATTGTAACTATGTATGTTGAAGAAAAAAGTATTTTAGACGCGACACATGGAGGATTAGATATTATCGTGTATTATTACCCTCAAGCACGACAGGCATTAGAGACAAGAGAAAAACGCTTCAAAATTCGAGACGAAAGAACCCCTTCGGCATCCTTAAAGCAAGTTGACGATGGGAATTGGCTAGTAACAGATTTTGGAGATGATCAAATACCTCGTAATGGGATACAGGTTTGTATGAAAGAGGAAGGGAAATCATACCGGGAGGCGATCGTTATATTGGCGGGGAGGTACGGGATTGGAGGGATTAAGGCAGAAGTGAATAAACCGGAACTGGAATTTCGGGATGCGACTCCGGATGAAGCGGAAGGAAGTTACGATTTTGATGTGAAAACAGAGATTTCCTTGGAAGAGTTAGCGGTACTTGGCCCGAAGGTAACAAAAGAGGTTTGTAAGAAATATAACGTGTATTTCTTGAATAGTTTCACGTACACGAAGAATAGAAAATCGACGATTACGAAATCGACACAAACCTACCCGTTGTTTTTATTCGATTATGGGGAGTGGAAGAAATTGTACCAACCACTTAATCCAGAAAAACAATATCGATTTAGATATATCGGTAATAAGCCAAAAGAGTTTATAAATGGTTTATCGCAACTTGAAAAAGCTTACGAGAATTACAGAATGGAGCAATTGAGCGAGAAAACGGATGATGATAGACCACAAGATATAAAGAAAATTTCCGAAGCGATATTATGCTCCGGGGATCGAGATTCTTTAAATGTAGCCGGATTTGGCTATAATGTTCTATGGATGAATTCGGAAACGGCACATTTGACTGAAAAACAATACAAAGCGATAATGCGATGTGTTGATACGTTGTACGTGCTTCCGGATATAGACGTGACAGGTGTTCGGTCAGCGATCCGGTTAGGGATGGAGTACATGGATATTCGTTTTATTTGGTTGCCCGCATCCTTGGGAACGTATAAAGATAACCGCGGGAAACCTCGGAAAGATTTACGGGATTACGTGGAACTGTATCCTTCTATATCGGATTTCAAAAAACTTGTAAACGTGGCAATGCCATTACGATTTTGGGATGTTGTAACCAAGGAAGATGGGATAAAATATTACTTGAACGATGAGCATGCACTTTTTTTCTTGCATTCTTCCGGGTTTGGAAAAATTGAGTACAAGAATACAAAGGGAGAAACAATATTCGTGTGGGTGAAAGATAACATGGTGAGGGAGGTGCAGGCGGAGGAGATCAAAGATTACGTGATGAATTTTTTGAAAGACCGTTATTTACCGATCCCCTTACGGAACGTGGTGAGGAAACCGCATAATCTATCCGAGGTCGTTTTAAAGGGATTGCCTCGTTTGAATATCGATTTCACGGATTTCGATCAATCTTCGCAGTATTTGTTCTTTAAAAACAAGACTGTAAAAGTAACCGGGGAAGAGATAAAAGAACTTCGCCTTGGCGATACGAATCGATTTGCTTGGGAAGAGAAAGTTATACAACGAAATTTTAGGTTATTGCCGGAACAGTTTAAAATTTCACGTGATCCGGATACGGGGGTGTATGACATCGAAATATATAATTATGACTCTAAGTTCTTTTGCTATTTAATAAATGCAAGCCGGGTATATTGGCAAACAGAATTAGAAGCCCGGTTGGATGAGAAAGAGGAGGAATTTAAGAAAAAATACATTGAGGGACATCGCTTCGTTATCGATGGGGAGTTGCTTACGAAGGAGGAGATACAAGAACAGAAAGAGCATTTAATCAATAAAATGTTCTCAATCGGGTATTTATTGCACCAGTATAAAAATAAAGCCCGCCCTTGGGCTGTCTATGCGATAGACAACAAGATATCGGCAGATGGAGAGTCGCATGGTCGTTCGGGAAAGTCTTTTTGTTACAGTGCACTGAATCTATTTAAAAAATCAGTCACATTACCGGGACGGAATCCGGAGATTTGTAAGAATCCACACATTTACGATCGGGTAACAGAGTACACGGATATGGTACTCGTGGATGACGCTGATCAATACTTATCATTCGAGTTTTTTTACGATACTATCACGGGAGTTATGACCGTGAACCCGAAGAACAATAAATCTTACGAGATACCATTTACAAAATCGCCAAAATTTTGTTTTACTTCCAACTTTCCTCTACGGAACTTGGATGATTCAACGGAGGCTCGTGTTTTATACACGGTATTTTCCGATTATTACCACGAGCAGACGGAACGAAACTTGTATCGTCAAACCCGTAAGATTGCGGATGATTTCGGGAAAAATTTGTTCGATGATTATAATGACGATGAATGGAATGCTGATTTGAATTTTTTTGCTCAATGCCTTCGATTTTATCTCTCCGTCCCCTCTCCCCGAAAGATAAATCCGCCGATGAAAAATGTAACCATGCGAAAGATGATTTCGGAGATGGGTGGCGTGTTCAAGGATTGGGCGGAAGTGTATTTTGATCTAACAGGAGATCACGTGAATAAAGTAATCGTGAGAGAGGAAGCCTTGGACGATTTTCAAAAGACAACGAAGCAATTGAAGTGGACCACGAACAAATTTTCTAAAGCACTGAAAGCGTTTTGTACTTACAACGGGTACATTTTAAACCCAAAAGCATTACAAAATGGACAAGGGCGAATCGTGAAGAAGGTCGGAACAGAAGCGAAGGATATGATTTATGTGCAAACGAAGCCCGTTGATCCGGTAACTTTAGTGGAAAATTGTATTCTAACGGAAGAGGAAAAACCATTCTAGCCGTATGAATATTGATGACGAGTATAGAGAAAAGGTGTATGATTTCCTGTGTAGGATGCCTGTGAGTAAGGTGTATGTTATAGATAATATTTGTAAGGCTGGTACTAGAGAAGAATTTATTGAAGTCGTGAAAGAGTTTATGGTGGCAACGCGTTTGTGGTATTCATACGGGTTAGAGTTTTCCGATGATTACAAGACTCTCCGGAAAGATGATGTTTCGAGGCTTCCGGACTTATTGAAAAAAGCCACGAAATAACTTTACAGAATCACTTGCATGTAGTTTTAAACTATTCTGGTGGCGCATTGGTAACAGTGCGCCACCTCCTTTTTACGTGGGGCGGTGGTGTGTGTGTTTGTTGCTTCCCCTTTCCCCCTTTAAAAGTACCAGAAAAAAATGTAACTCTGTATAATCACGCTGAAACCCCAATAAAATAAAGAGTTTTAAGGTTACATTTACTTTGTAACTTAGTTACAAGGTTACAAAATAAAATGTAACCTCTTATATAGTTACAAAAGTTACATTTTTGTCTTGTTGCATGGTTACAAAATTTTCAAGGAGTTTTGTTTTTGTTAAAATGCTTTATTTCATTGATTTATGTTGTTTTCTTGGGTATTGTTACGTGGTTACAAAATTTTCCGGTAAAAATTGAAATGTTTAAGGAAAAGATGAAATATATATATTAAACGTGGAGAAGGCATATTCTCCACGTTTTCCTTTCCTATGTCGAGGATAATGTATATATTTATAGTTGTAATTCAGTTGATTATGAGAAAAGGTAGTATTTTAACTATTAGTTTACTACCACATGTGGCGGATTTTTGTCGACATGAGATGCGACAGGATAAAGAGGGGAATATTATTCTTTCGCGAAAGACCGATATTGGGAAATATATCTATTCGAATATAGTGACGGCGGATACCCCGGTGAAAGGTTTACCGGTGAGTGATCCGGTTAATTTTCTTGTACCCGTGACCGGGGCAAATCAGTACGTGATGAAGTATCGTTTTGTACACGTGTCAAGGTGGGGAGAGGAGAAAATACAAGATTATATTGAGGCGGAATTTAATCTCCGTATGCGGTTATTATTTGAAATTGGGTATCGGAAAAATTACACGCAAAAGCAGATTGTTGAATCCATTTTGCAGGGGTATAATATTAAAAATACAACGTTGAATTACGAGGCTGTGAAGAAATCCGACTATCGAAATAACAGGAAAAACCGAAAAATAATCTTTGATGATTTGCAAAAATCTGAGATATAGGTGTTTATGGAAAATTTAAGTGTAAATGCACGAAAAGCATGTATTTACATTCATGAGAATTAATGATATGGGAATAAAACAGGTTGTAAAAATGGAATATACTTTATTGAAGTATATAAATCGGGTGTGGGTATCGGGGGTAACGATGGTGATAGAATTTATTTCCGGAAAGTCATGGGAAGAGTTGAAGTTTACTTCCGGGACGGGACAATTTTCGGAAAAATTAAAACAAACAGATGCCGGGGTGTATTACACGAGCGAGATGAGATGCAATATGATCGGTGATGACAAGGAGACATTAACGGTTATTGACAAGTTGGAGCATGCTGATATCGTGGTTTGCGTGACGTATAATTCGGGGGAGCGGAAAGTGATCGGGGCACGAGGAACGCCAGTTAAACTTGTATCAGAAATAGACGTGAGTAAATCCGGGGGATATAAATTGACGTTTGCCTGTGATTCGATTAATAGAGGTTGTTTCTTAAAGGTTTAAGGGTTTCGTCCTTTAAAACTTTTGTGGATACGTCTATCTTTCGTGAAAAAGAAAGATGTATTCATTTTTGTTATCTAAAATATTACGGGGAAATTGGTTCTTACGTCCGGAAGATGCGATTGCTGGACACGTGATCGTGAATAATTTTCTCACGGGCGTCTATAATGACGAGAAATATACAAAAATTCTTTCCGGGATATCACCGTTACAACAATTATCGTATGAAGGTGAAAGCTTGTATGATAAGACTCCTATTGGGAGTACAGCGATAATCCCGGTAAAAGGTACATTGATTAAATACGGGACCTTTTGTTCTTACGGGGCGGACGAGATTGCGGAACAAATCAGGAGTGCGGCACTGCACAAAAACATCTCTTCTCTTGTCTTGGATATAGATTCGGGCGGCGGCGCATGTGATGCCGTTGCCCCTATTTGTTCTGCTATCGAAGATGTTCGGAAGGCAGGAAAAGCGGTTGTTGCGTCGTGTGATTTGGCGGCTAGTGCTGCGTATTGGATCGCTTGTAATTGTGATCGAATCGTGGCGGATAATGATGTTAGCGCGGAGTTCGGCTCGATTGGGGTGATGTGTTCCTTTTCGGATTTGAAACCTATTTATGAAAAAATGGGGGTGAAGTTTCACGAGATATACGCGGATCAGAGCGAAAACAAAAATGAAGCGTTCCGGTTGGCATTAGAGGGAGATTACACGAAAATAAAGCAGGAGAGTTTGAATCCGATGGCAGTCCGCTTTCAAAACGAAGTTAAAAGTCGACGCGGGAACTTGAAATTGGATACCCCGGGAATTTTGGCGGGGAAGATGTTTTATGCGGGGGATGCTTTAAACACAGGATTGATCGATGAAATCGGATCGTTGGAGCGAGCCGTGGAGGTAGCGAAGAATTTAAGTGAGGAAATGAATATTATTAATCAATACATTAATTCGTGATATATGTTTGAAAAACTGTTGGCAGCGGTAATGAGCCGATTGGGAATTACATCTTTCGAAGAGAAAGATGGGAAATATGTCTTGACCGAAGAGCAGAAAGTATCTTTGGCTAAGATGTATAATAAGGATTTTGCGGAGAAGTTTGAAAAAGACTTGTTTGCGATGAAGAAAGAGGATGTTGATTCGGACAATGTTTCGGCGTACAAAAAGAAATTGGAGGATTTACAGGCGGAATATGATGCTTTCAAGAACGAGGTATCGGAACGCGAAAAAAACCAAAACGAATTGATTGACATTCTATCAGAAAAACCGGAGGATGACAAAAAGTTAGAGCGGAGTGCGGTTCCCGTGGGTAGTGGAAAGTCTGAAGGTTATAAGTTGGATATGAGTTTCCTGCATAATAAAGTTCTTGACAACTTTGTTAATGGAGACGGGTTGATGATCCATGCGGAGAGCACAATTGAAACGGGTGAGTTGAGAGAGGAGTTTGCTAAATATGTTGCTGATTTGAAATACGATATCATCACGCTCATGTTTGGTAAATTGCAGGCGATGCAGTACATGACCACGAAGATGACGGAGAAGGTCGAATATCGTGCAATTCAATCGCATATCAGTGATTTGATGCAGAAATTTACACCCTATTGGACGCCTTCCGGGAAGAGTAAATTTACTCCGATTGTCATCCAGAACCGCAAGCATAAAATCAATGTGCCGATCAAGCCTGCCGAGATCATGGAGGATGTTATCGCGTACTTGTATGACGAAGGTTTGCAACCTAAAGATATGCCAATCGTGAAGTATATCATCGAGGTGTTGTTGAAACCGAAGGTGGAGGAAGAACGTGATGCACAGATTGCCGTTGGGGTCTATGACGAGACCAAGAACTCGGCTAAGAAAGACGGGGATAGTGGGGATTTGTTTGGTTCGCTTGATGGTTATATAACGATCTTGAAAAGAATCCATGCCGATAAATCCCTTGAGATGATTCGTTTGTTGGAGGGGGTAACTCTGTCGCGTGAGAATATTTATAACAAGTTCGATGAGATTTACAAGGGAATTCCCTTGAAGTATCGGACAAAGAAACTTCCGATTTTTATCGATCCGGACTTGTTGAATATGTATGAACTTGCTAGGGATGATAAATTTCCGAACTCCAAGAATGAGGATGAGAACAAGAAACGGTTGCAACACACGAATTTCACTTTTATCCCGTTGGATGGAATGATTGGAACCGGGTGTTTTTTCATTACGCCCAAAGAGAATTTTATTCATCTCTTGTCAAAGAATAGAGGGACAACGAAAATTTGGTTGCAAGCTGAAAATTACGACGTAAAGGTGTTTGCCGAGTGGTGGGAATCTGTTGGGTTCGCGATAGCGGAATTGTTGTTCGGTTATGTTCCCCCGGTTGCGGAAAGTGGTTCCGGGACTGGTTCCGGATTAGCGGATGGACCGACAGTTTAATCTTTAAAAACTAAATATATGGCAGATGAAAATGCAGGATACTCACCCGTGAGTATTTCGAAGAAAAATAATGGTGGACGGACGAAACCTAAATTGGCGAAAATCGTGTTATTCCGGTTGAATGATGCTGAAAAATGTCCGAAGCCTGACACGAAAGGTGTGTTAGTGAAAGAGGATATCGTGTTGAAGACAGATGCTAAGGCAATCTTTATTGAAACAACGGCTTCTACTATTGCAATCTCCCAAACGTCGGAGGGCGATCCGGATAATAAAGGGTACAAGCAAAAGCTTGAATTTAGTCGTCCGGGGAGTGATGATGTCGAGTTCGAGGAATTCATGGAAAATAACGTGAACGAGGATTTGATAGCGATTGTCGAGTATCAATTGACGGGAATTAAAAAGATGCTTGGTTATCCCGGTAATCCTTTGCAGTTATCTGCGGAGAGTACGGACAATAACGAGGGGGACGTGAATAAGATAACTTTGGAGAGTGTATTGCGGGGTTCTCGAATTGCTTTCTACGGGGGTGCAATGCCAACGGTTGACGGGATTGCGGCTCTGGCAGGTTCGGGGGAAGAGCCGTCTGTGTAAGTTTTATTTTATTTAAAGGTGATCCCGTGGCGAGAGTCACGGGATTTTTTTGTTTTTATTGATATTTTGTTTGTTCAGTGAACAAAAATAACTATATTTGTATCATTAACCACTGGGCGACCCCCAGTATAAAAATCAAGTTATGTTCTTTAAAATTCTGAAGTTTGCCGAAACCCACAAGGATGGGTTCACGGTTGAGTTGGAAAATTTATCACCCGTTACCGAGGGGATAGCAGTAGCTTACGCTGAAACTCAAAATTGTCACGATGATGACGGTTTAAGAAAGTGCTTAGAGCATGCTTGGACTCATGGGCGGGTAATCGGGGGATGGTTGGATTCTGAATCCGGAGTGTTTTACTACGATTCGGTGAAAATTTTCCCTGATGATAAGTTGGAAGAAGCGATCGAGTTCGGTAAGCAAAATGGTCAGTTGGCTATATTCTGGCTGACCAAACAGCAGGAAATCCGGCTGTGAATTAGAACAAGGGGGGTGAAATTCCCCCCATTTAAAAATTAATGATATGAAAGGAATAGAATTATTACCATTTTTGACGGAAAAACAAAAAGAGTTGTTGAAAACGTCTGACATGCAATACAAGAGATACGCTCGTATCTTTATTAGTATTGTGGGATTTGATAATAACACGGTGACCGTAAAAGTTGCCCAGAAGGAGAATGATGCACAAAAATATTTGTCAGCGAAAGAATTACGTGATCGGGTGAAGGGGGTTTTTGATGGGATATTGCCGGAAGGAACAAAATTGTATATCGGGGCTGTTCCTTATACCCCGGATAATATGCCGGATGTGACCGTGGAATGGGTGAAACAGCAGCAGGCAAAATATGGGTTGACGGATTCTGATTTGGCGAAGAGCGTGAATATAGATAATGCGAATTTGCATCGAATTTTTAATCAACGAGGACTGACGAAGATTCATAAAGCGTTGTTTTATTATTTCTTTCGGGCTTACGGGCTGCAGGGGGCGATATCGTAAATAATAATTCTCATTTAGAAATGGAAACTTTATTTACTTTGCTAGGAAATATTATATTACCTGTGGTTGCGATTATAATTGCCATTTGGTCTTCACGGCAAACTTCGAAAGATGCGACTCGTCAGATAGAAAGTATTAAGCAGTTGGAGAAAAAGCAAATAGATTTAATAGGTGTACAATCAAAGACCGCAGAAAGCATTAAACGGTTGACTGAAATTCAAATTGAAGCGAAACTTAGACAAATAGAGGTTGAAATTCAAAAGAATAAGCTTTTAGGGCAACAGGTACGTGAAGAATGGCAAGAAATTGAAAATATAAGAAAGCCACAATTAGGACGAGCGTTTGAAGATGACATGAAACGAAAGCTCGTGGAGCAAAGACCTCGAAAGCAAATGGAGTTTTATGATACATATATTCAAAATTTGAATGAAATTAGTGATAAATTGGCTAAGCTTAAGGAAAAATTGAAATAGATTTTGTGCGTATTTGAAATGTTTGAGGATGATTTGTTTTTTTTGTTGTTTAACCTTTGGGATTGTCAATAGATGTGTGTATTCTGATTTTGGAACTTGGCGGTACTGGTGACGGTACCGCTTTTTTTGTCCTTGAATTGCGGTTGCAAATGCATCAAATTCGAGATTATTAATAATTTAAATTTGATTGTATGGCAAAGAAAGTAGCGGCAACAAAAGAAAATGTACAGGAGGAAAAAACGATTGCTGTTTCCCCGGAGGTAGAGGAACTAAAGAAACAGCTTGAAGATTTGAAAGTAGTGAATGAAGAATTGAAGAAGGTAATTGAAGAATGGAAAGAGAAATACGAGGAGTTGGATGCATCTCCGGTACCGGATTTTGAACCTGATCCGTATCTGGTTGTGATTCCTTACAAGGCTTCGGAGGCACAGGGAAACGAGTTGATATTGGCTATTCGGGGGTGGATGAAGCACTTTAAAGAAAAATTCCGTATCGTGGTCGTTGGTGACGTGGAGGATGTGGATTTACCGGAAGTATCGGGTGAATGCCTTGAAATCGTGATACTCCCGCACGAGTGCCAGACGGATAACCCGCCGTTGGATGTGGTGGCGAAGTTATTGGCGGTGATAGGTGAATTTCCGGAGGTGGAGAATTTGATCGTGACGAACGATGACATTTACCCGGTGAATGATTTTGGCGTTATTGAGGTGATGATGTTGAAGGCAGACGGGTTCTTAACGGATAAAAAGAGGTGCGGAGAGTTGTACAAGGTGAACCGGGAAAAGACGTTAAAGGTTTTGCGGGATGCCGGGTTACCTGATTATGATTATGGTTCGCATTTGCCGATGTTCTATGAGGTGGAGGCGTTGATCAAGGTGATTGAAACGTACAATTTAAGTAGGGAGGCGATGCTTCTCTCTTCGTTGTACTTTAACACGGTCTACCCGTCTTTCGTGCCGTTCCGGTTGAACATGGAAACAGATAATTTAAAGGTGATTGTAGGACGAAAGAACGCTAACTTGAAGTTATTGCGGGAATATATTCCCCGGAAGATTTTCGTGAATAATTCCGTGATAGGGTGGAGTGAGGAAATGGAGAAGGTGATCGAGGAGTTTGTATGAAGGAAACGGTAATCGCTTGGTTAAAGGAGGGGTGCAATCTTGGTAAAGGGGTTGCACTCTATATCCAGTACGGGGATAACGAGAAGTTTAAAAGGTTGCTTCGGTGGAAACCGGAGCGATACGCTGCAAAATTGAAACTTTTGCTTTGTCGGTTGGCAGGATTGGAGGAAACGAATTATTCCGGGGTGGTACGGGAGATGGAGCGTGATCGGTTCCGGGAGATGTATGCTTTTTTGTCGGACAAAGATTGTCCGGGAGAGTTGAAGATTTTAGCGGCGGATAAAATCACGACGTACTGGCGGATCGTGGAGTTGCATGATAAATTGTATGCTTGTCACGAAAACGATGATTGTTTGGCAGTGGCGTTCGAGTTGGTGAACACGTTTATTGAGGATTACCGGATAAAGCAGGAGTTGGATTATTATAAACAGCATAAAGGGATTCTTGGGAAGCATAGGATATTTGAAACACAGGCACGAATAGATCGAGTGCGGAAAATGTCAGTCCGTGAATTATTGCGAAAGGAAAAGCAATTGAGGGATAATATTTGGCGGATTAAGTCGGAGATTGCCAAGGGAGATAAGCCGCATTTGCTTGCGGAACGGGAAAAACGGTTGGAAGATCGGGAGCGGGAGTTGAAGGATGTGTTACGGATGTTGGACGAGTAAGATAAATCATGAAAAAATCGATAAGTTCAGAAAAGGGTGTTTTAACGCTCCCTGATGAGAAATACGAGGAGCTGGAACGTTTGTCCGCGTTAGGATATTCGGAGGCGGAGATGGCGATGTATTTTGATGTTCCGGAGGGGGAATTTCGACAGGCGGCGATTGATCCGACAAGTGAAGTGAATTACCATATCCGGAGGGGTGTGCTGATGAGTGGGGCGTTGGAACAAATGGGGTTGCTTGGTGATGCGGAGAAAGGAAACGTGCAAGCGATCCAGATGCTTTACAAGGTACGTTACCGGAGGCAGTTCGAGGTAGCGAAAAGGGAATTGTTATATAATCTTGATATTGACGAGAAAGTCTTTCAAAGGTTGGAAAGTTATATTGAATCCGGTTCTTTGGCGGATTTAAAGCCGGATGAAGCGATCTATATCGAGTTGCTGACAATGATAAATGCCATGCGCCGGAAGTTCGGGCGGGTGAAGACGATTAAATTCTTTTGCAAGAAGCCTTTCGAGTTCACGTACGCGCAATCGAGGGATATGTATGAACAAGCCATAAACTTGTTTTATGTGGATTCCAAGGTTGAGAAAAAGGCAATGCGAAACTTGAAAGCGGAGCAACTGGAGGAAGCGGCGGAGATGGTTCGGGAGATGGCAACGAAACCGGAAGATTTCGAGGTGTACGGGAAGTTAATGAAGTTGTCGGCGGAGATACGGCAGTTGAATTTGCCTGATCCCCCGGAGGTACCCGTGGGTACGTTTGATCGTCCTTACAAGGTGTACACGCTTAACCCGGAGTTGATTGGGATTGATAAGCCGAATCGGAACGATTTGGCACGACAGATAGATTCTATTGTTGGTGCCACGGAGGCAGAGAAGGAAAAGGCGAAACAGGATGCCGGAATAGTGGATGTGATACCTTTAGATAATATTTTAGATGAGTACGAAGAAGAGAATAAATATAAAGAGTGATAAAGTCGCTTTGATGTTTTCCAACTGGCTTGCGCAGTTGGTGGCGTTGTTGAAACCCCGTAACCTGTTTTTAATTATCGGGCGTGGAGGTGGAAAGACAAACGATTTTTTAACGGAGCGATTGATGGATATGGTATATGATATGCCGGGGGCGCCGATCGCTCTGGTATCAGATACCTACACGAATTTGGATAAGAATATTTTGCACGTTATTTTGGACGGTTTGGAACGCAAGGGATGGAAAGAAGGAGTGCATTACGTGGTAGGAAAAGAGCCACCGGAAGTTACGCCGGAGATGTTGAAAGCGGTTCCGGAAGAGTTCCGGGAACATTTGTGGAAGCCTTATAATCGAATTTTGTCTTACAAGCATACGATTATTTTTTTCACCGGATTAAATATTACTCTCGTGAGTTTGGATCGCCCATCGGCGGCAGCGGGTAATTCTTACGTGCATATTATCGGTGATGAAGTGAAGTTCTTTCCGGAGGCGAAAATTGCCAAGCTGACTAAAGCGTTACGAGGGTATTACGTGAAATACGGGCGTAGCGTGTATTACCGGGGACAGACGTTCACGACGGATATGCCGAATATAAATAACGTGGGTGAATATGATTGGATTTTGAAGCAGGCGGGGAGGATGAAAAAGAAGAATATCATGAATATACTGAAAGTGGCATTCGTGATGAACGAGGTGACGGAAGAGTTGATCGTGGCGAAAGAGATAGGCGATCCGGTAGAGATAAAGAATAAACAACGACTGTATGACCGTTGGAAGGAGAGGTACGAGGTGATCCGACAGAAATCCACGTTTTTCTATATAGCATCGTCGTATATTAACGCGGATATTTTGCGTCCGGAATATTTCGAGGATGAATTCGAGGGTAATTTGGAAGACGTGTTGACGGCTATATTATCCACGAAGCCCCGTTTGGCGGCGGGGAATAAATTTTATTCTGCGGTTAAGTCTGCCAATTATTACGGGGATGGCACGTCTTCCCGTTATTCCCCGGAATTTGGAATCCGGGATGAAGAGGATTGTCGGCTATTGAAGTATTTGCGTAAGGATCAACCGCTAGAGATCGGGGTGGATTTCGGTAATATGATATCTATTTCCGTGGGACAGGAGCAGGGAAAGGATTATCGTGTACTGAAAACGATTTACACGTTGCCCCCGGAATGGATACAAGAGGCGGCGGATAAATTTGTGGCTTATTTTAAACATCACGGCTGTAAGACGGTGCGTATGTATTATGATCGCGCAGGAAACCAGTACGAGAAGGTGAAACAGGATTTCGCGGGGAAATTGAAGCAGGCTATCGAGAAAGGGAAAGATGGAAAGCGGACGGGATGGACTGTTTCGTTGGAATCGAGGAATCAAGGAACGTTGTACACGTGGGATGAGTATGATTTTATGATGGAGCTGTTTGGTGGGAATAATCCTAATCTTCCTAACGTGTTGATAGATATGTACCATGCCAAACCTCTTAAATGTTCTTTGGAGATTACGCCGACCAAGATCGTGGAGTTTAAAGGAAAGAAGCGTATTAGTAAGGATAAGCGGTCAGAGAAGTTGCCCGTAGACCGTTTGCCGTTCGAGTCTACAAATTTCTCGGATTCATTTAAATATCTTATGATGAGAAAGGAATGGTTGAAGCATACCAAGGTGAAGAGTAGTAATATAAATCTAAGCGCGGGGTAGTCTTGTATTCTTTATATGTTGTATAAAGATAGGTTGTATTCTTTTAAAAGTTAGCTTTAAAGTTTAAGCGGTTGTCGGGGGCGAGTTGCACGGGCAGACTGCTGTGTTAAAATGTGTTGTCATATATCATGGGGTAGGTAAGTGTTTGCGATCGCGAATTAGGAAGGGGGCGGTCGGGGTGAAGTTGGTTCAGAATCTCCGTTGAGAATGGAAATTTGAGTCTAATATTGTGATTTCCAGTACTTAATTTGTGATAATTCTAAAAAATAACCTCGAAAGATGGCTTGTAAAACTGAAATGTTGGCTTTTGTTTTGTTTTTTCGGGAATTGTTTCCATCTTTGTAAGGTTCAAAGTTTAAGAGTAAGGTGGGAGATAGGCCACCACATCCATGTAGGTGGATTTTTTATATCTATCAGGAAAGTACACGATAGTGTAAGATATAGCGGTGTATACCCCCGTGCCAATTATTGTAATGATATTGGCGAGCCACCTTACGTAGACTTTGAACAACGGGACAGGTACACCGTTTTTTTGTGCCTATAAGTTCAAAAGTACGTAATTATGAGTAAGAAAATCAAGACTTTAAAAGTCGAGAGTCTGTTGAATGAGATTCAAACGGACAAACAATTTGTAGAGAACCTGATGCGGCGGGAGGCTAGGATCCGGTGGGAGCTGAAGAATCATTTCGAGAAGAGTTTAGTTCCGGAGATGTTTGAAGACGTGGGTGATAACGTGAGTTCTTCTTGCGACGAGTTACAAATAGCGTATTTCGGTTTGAATAACATTTATGGTTCCTTGATTGAAACCGAGATCGTGAACGAGAAAGGGGGCGAGTTATGAATGATTATTTGGTTACGTTGACCGTTGTCCGGGAGATTGTGGCGGATGGTCGTGGTGAGGTAGAAACTTATTATCTGGAATGTGGAGGTGGGGGAGGTGACACGAAACTTGTTTGGGATGATATCGTGAGGATTAATGAATTGACAGGGCGGGTGATTGCGGAGAAAAAGGAGAAAGGAGGCAAATCATGAACGATTATTTGGTGACGTATAAATTTGTCGGGTTGACTAGGGAGCAGCTTGATAAGTTGCTAGAGGAAATATTTAGCGAGATGGGAATTATCCCGCTGCGAGTGGAGAAGGTGGAAGGGAAGTAATTTATTTTGTTTTGGAACTTGGCGGTACTGGTGACGGTACCGCTTTTTCTGTCCTTTATCCCGTGTTTATCACGGGGTATTTTTATATTATGAAATTATGGGATGCAATAAATAAAATGAGACAGTTGACGGCTGACGGGAAGTCGTTTAGTATGTTGTTTATGTCGTTTAATTCTTCGGAATACAAGTCGGAGGGGGTGGTGGAGGTGAGCCGGGCGAAATTGAGGAAGAAAGCGGACGCGAAACGTTATAAAAATGCTGATTTCCTGATACCTTATTATGACGAGGATAAAGGTGAGGCTAGACAGTTTTATTTGCCTTTGCTGATGGTGTTTAATGGTGAAAAAATTACAATACGATGAGAGAGAATATTAAGATTGATCGTGTCGGGAGTATTCGGTTTGTTGGCATTCCGGGTGTTGGGGTGGGGATGTACATGGGAATGACTGAAACGATGGGATTCGGGAGATTGTCGAAGGAATGGGAGAGTGAGCCGGAGGTGGTTTGTGGGAAGGAGGTTGTACCTTACGGGGTGAATAATAATCTTCCGGTGGAGGTGCGGGATATGATGGATGAAAATAATCTGGCACCGGGGATTCTTGAACGGGAAAAGGGGTTGTTATATGGACAAGGATTAGAGTTGTACGTGAAAAAGTACGAGAACGGGGAGGTGACACGGGAATGGGTGGATGATAAAGAGGTTTGGAGGTGGATGAAGTCGTGGGATTATCTTCGATTTGTAGAGATGGCGATAACGGAGTACAAGTATTTGCACGGGTATTTCGTGAAGTATTTCCCGACACGGGGACAGCGAATCGGGAGAGGAAGCAGGATTGCACGTTTGGAAGTGGTGCCAGGGGTGAATGCAAGGTTGGGGTGGGTGGATAGTAGAAAGTTAGAGGATGTTCGTCAAATACACGTGGGAGATTTTGAAAACGGGTGTGTACGTGGCATTGCCACGTATCCGGTTTATGACCGGGATGATCCGTTCCGGGGCGTGGTGATGTCGTATCACAATAGTTATTCGTACGCGCGTTCATTGTACGCGATTCCCTCGTTCTGGGGGTCGAGGAACTGGATCATGAGGTCTTCGGATGTGCCGCAGGTGTTGAAGCATATAACGGATAACTCTATTAACGTGGCTTTCCACATAGAATCCCCGGCGGAGTATTGGAATATTCAGAAGGATAAGATCGAGCAACGTTGCACGAGGGAGGGGAAGGAGTACAGGGATGAGATGTTGGAGGAGCATAAGGATGAAGTGTTGAGAAAGTTGGCGGAGGCGTTGTCGGGAAAGAAGAACGTGGGGAAGTTTTTTCACACGATATCGTTGAAGGATGATGACGGGAAGATTTGGGAATGGAAAATCACGCCGATAGATCAAAAGATTAAGGATTTTATAGATGCACAGATACGGGTGAGCGAGAAAGCGGATTCTGCGACGACTTCGGGGATTGGGTTGCACCCGGCGTTAAGTAATATAATGGTGGACGGGAAGTTGTCTTCGGGGAGCGAGATGTTGTATGCGTTAAAGTTGTATTTGGCGTCGGACACGACGATCCCGGAGGAGGTGATTTTGCAGGCGTTGAATGAAATGATTCGGGTGAATTTCCCGGGGAAGGAGTGTAGATTTGGGTTCTACCACAAGATTGTTTTAAGGGAAGAGGATGTATCCCCGGCTGAACGGGTAAAAACGAACGTGTGATGAAGATATTATTTAGGGATATTGAAGAGTTCAGGGCTTGCGTGCCTTGGTTGTACAAGACAGCGGAATTTGAACGTTTTGTGTTGGATATAGAGTTAGCGACAGAGGATTTGATCGAGGTGATCGGGGAACGGGTATATGATCGGGTGGTGAAGGCTTACGAGGAAGGTACGGGGGAGGAATTGGTGCGTTGTTGTCAGCTTCCGGTGGCTTTGTCGGCTTATTTGTCGTATTGTGCTAACGGGGACGTGTCGCACGAGGAGAGTGGGCGGAAAGTGAAGATTGATAAGGATTCGGAGTCATTGCCGTGGCAGTGGATGATAGATCAGGACAACGCGGCGATCCGGGCGAAGGTGGGGAAAGCCGTGGATCGGCTGATCGGTTTTCTGGATAAGCACGTGGATGAGATAGAGGAGTGGAAGGAGTCGGAACGAAGGAAGGGGATGAACGAGTTGTTCGTGAGGAGTGCGGCGGAGTTTGATGATATTGTGCCGATTGACCGGAGCCGGGGTTTCTTTTTGCGGGTGTTGCCTTATGTGCGGGGTGTTGACCGGGATATGGTGAAGTACGTGGGGAAGGAGCGGTTCGGGGCGTTGAAAGAGGCTATGCGGGAGGGGACGTTGGATGATGAGCAAGGGAGAATCGTGGAGTTGTGCCGGGAGGTGGTTCCCCATCTGGTGATGGCGAAGGCGGTGCGGAGGTTGTCGGTGCAGGTGTTACCGGATTCGGTGGTGACTCGTTTTGATTCGGAGAGGCAGACGAAGGGGGCTAGTGCTCCGGTGTCGGCGGACTTGATCGCGGTGATGGAGAATGTTTACACGAAGGATGCGAACCGGGGAATAGTGGAGTTGCAGGCGTATATGAAGGAGATTGTCCCGGGGAATTCTTCTCACGAGAGACGGGAAACGGATTACGGGCGAGAGAAATTTTTTACGGTATGAACGTGATAGAGATTCCGGAAGCGGGGAAACGGGTGGAGTATCCTTCGACGTGGGAGGAGTTGAACCGGGGGCAATTGTTGTTTATCGTCCGGCAGGCGTTGTTACTCATGGCGGGGAAGATAAGTGTGTTGGAATTTAAAGTGAGGGTATTTTATTTTCTCACGGGGATTAAACGGAAGCGGAAGCATAATAGGAAAGATCGATATCTGACACGGGAGGAGATGGAGCGGAAGTACGGGAATATCGTGTTGGCGGCGGAAACGGTGTCTTTCGTGTTCTCGAGGAGGGAGGGGGAGTTAGTGTTTGATTTCGATTGCGTGAAAAACCTTTTGCCGAAGGTGCGAATCTGGGGAAAGGTGTATCACGGTCCGGGGAACGCGTTGTTGAACGTGACGTTCGGGGAGTACATGGTGGCGAATGATTTTTACAGGCGTTACATGATGGGTAAGGAGGAGCGGGATTTGAATGCTTTGTGCGCGATGTTGTATCGTCCAAAGCGGAAACGAGGGGTGGGGGATGATTGCCGGGAGGAGTTTAACGTGCATGAATGTGTACGGCGGGCGGGGAGGTTTTCCCGGCTGTCTTTCGAGGAGCGGTTTGTTATTTTATCATGGTTTTCGTCGTGTGACAATTATTTCAAGAGCGGGGAGATTGAGGTGGACGGAAGGGCGATATCGCTCGGGGTGTTGT
>ENA-ORUX01000882-ORUX01000882.1-human-gut-metagenome-genome-assembly--contig:-NODE-882-length-25977-cov-5.747743_pt1 | contig 25977 bp, 16 predicted proteins | sample MGYA00242087_ERZ509225 | MGnify/ENA primary metagenome ERZ509225 (study PRJEB26280, sample SAMEA2338864) | human gut metagenome | biome: human gut; feature: human-associated habitat; material: faeces... | reverse complement strand
CCAACGCATCGTCCACACGGTCTTTCTTCTCTTTCATCTCGACCTCGGTCGCAGCGCCGACGTACAGCACAGCCACACCGCCGGCCAGTTTAGCCAAACGTTCCTGAAGTTTCTCCTTGTCGTAATCCGACGTAGCGGCTTCGATACCGGCGCGGATCTGCGCCACACGGGCAGCGATAGCGTCCTTCGAACCGGCGCCATTGACAATCGTCGTATTCTCCTTGTTGAGCGTAACCTTCTCCGCCGTACCCAGCACCGAGAGGTTCGCGTCCTCGATCTTCATACCCTTGTCGGTCGAAATGACCGTGGCACCCGTCAGCACGGCGATATCTTCGAGCATCTCCTTGCGGCGGTCGCCGAAGCCCGGAGCCTTGCAAGCGGCGATCTTCAACGTACCGCGCAGCTTATTGACAACCAGTGCGGAAAGTGCCTCGCCATCCACATCTTCGGCGATAATCAGCAGCGAGCGTCCGCTCTGAGCCACCGGCTCGAGCACACCCATCAGCTCCTTCATCGTCGAGATCTTCTTATCGGTAATCAAGATATAGGGTTTGTCCAACTGCGCCTCCATCTTCTCGGTATCGGTGATGAAGTAGGCCGAGATATAGCCACGGTCGAACTGCATACCCTCGACCACATCCACATGGGTTTCGGTACCCTTGGCCTCCTCGACGGTGATGACACCCTCCTTATTGACCTTGCCCATCGCCTCGGCGATCAGCTTGCCGATCGTCTCGTCGTTGTTGGCCGAAATGGTGGCCACCTGCTCGATCTTGGCGAAATCCGAGCCGACCTCCTGGCTCTGCTTCCGCAGCGACTCCACGACCGTCGCAACGGCCTTGTCGATACCGCGTTTCAGGTCCATCGGATTGGCACCTGCGGTAACGTTCTTCAGACCGACGCCGATGATCGACTGCGCCAGCACGGTTGCGGTGGTCGTACCGTCGCCCGCATCGTCGTTGGTCTTCGAAGCGACCTCGCGGACCATCTGGGCGCCCATGTTGGCGAAAGCGTCCTCCAGTTCCACCTCCTTGGCCACCGTCACACCGTCCTTGGTGATCTGCGGAGCGCCGAATTTCTTGTCGATGATCACGTTGTTGCTGCTCGGAGTGATGTATTTGCCATTCTTTCCGTCGCGCACTTCCCATGCTTCGGCGTCGTTTTCAGCCTTTTGTCCGTCGACCTTGCGGGCGAACGAAGCGCCTGCAGGCAGTGTTGCAGGGACGGTTACCTCGTCGATGAGGGTTGTGCCGTCGCTGTCAAACAGGTAGATTGTGTTGTCCTGTCCGGGTTTGAGGCTGAAATTCACGTGGAACGTGCCTTTGTCGGGCTCGTTGTCGCACCAGAACACCACGTGCTGGCGTGGCGGGATCTTGGTGTTGACGTCCATGCGTGGGATTGGATATTTACGCGGGTTTGCCTTGTCGTCGGTCAGGAACATGCTTGAGATGTTGACCGAACCAAACGTGGAGTTGAACAGCTCAACCCACGCGTGGCGCATACCGTAGTCGTCTACATAGTTGCTGTCGTTCTGCACCATCACTTCGTTGATGCAGACGCCTTTGCGTCCTTGGGCAAACAAGCCGGCAACGCAGAAGGAGCAGAGCAACAGCAGCGTTAAAAATCTTTTATTCATACACGTAACTATATTATAAAGGAATATTGCCGTGCTTCTTGGCAGGGTTGGTCAATTTCTTTGTAGCCAGTTGCTGCAAAGCGCGGATGATGCGGAAACGCGTGTTGCGCGGTTCGATTACATCGTCGATATAGCCGTATTTCGCTGCGTTGTAAGGGTTGCAGAAGAGGTCGGTGTACTCTTTTTCCTTCTCTGCGATGTAGGCCTTCGGGTCTTCTTGAGTCTTGGCTTCTTTCATATAAAGCACTTCGGCAGCACCCGACGCACCCATCACGGCGATTTCAGCCGATGGCCATGCGTAGTTCATGTCGCCGCGGAGTTGCTTGCAGCTCATCACGATGTGGCTTCCGCCGTAGCTCTTGCGGATTGTCACAGTCACCTTAGGCACTGTAGCCTCGCCGTAGGCGTAGAGGAGCTTCGCGCCGTGAAGGATTACGGCGTTGTATTCTTGGCCTGTGCCAGGAAGGAATCCAGGAACGTCGACAAGAGAAACTAAAGGAATGTTGAAGGCGTCGCAGAAGCGTACGAAGCGGGCTGCCTTGCGCGATGCGTTGCAGTCGAGCACTCCGGCGAGGAATTTAGGCTGGTTGGCAACGATACCTACAGACTGTCCGTTGAAGCGGGCGAAACCGATGATGATGTTCTTCGCATAGTCGCGTTGCACTTCGAGGAACTCGCCGTTGTCGATGATTGCTCCGATGACCTCATACATGTCGTATGCCTTGTTTGGAGAGTCGGGCACGATTTCGTTCAAAGCGTCTTCCACGCGGTCGATCGGGTCTGTGCACTTTACGAGCGGAGCCTCTTCGAGATTGTTCTGTGGGATGTAGCTGAGGAGTTTGCGGATGAGCTTCAATGCCTCTTCTCCGTCTTCAGTAGCGAAGTGTGCCACACCTGATTTTGTGGTGTGCATTGTTGCGCCGCCGAGTTGTTCTTGAGTAACGTCCTCGCCAGTCACTGTCTTCACAACCTTCGGACCTGTAAGGAACATGTATGAGATGCCCTTTGTCATGATTGTGAAGTCGGTAAGAGCCGGAGAGTATACAGCGCCGCCGGCGCAAGGACCGAGGATTGCAGAGATTTGAGGCACTACACCTGATGCAAGGATGTTGCGCTCGAAGATTTCAGCGTAGCCGGCAAGGGCGTTGATGCCTTCCTGGATACGTGCGCCTCCCGAGTCGTTCAAACCGATGACCGGAGCGCCCATCTTCATTGCCATATCCATGATTTTGCAAATCTTCATAGCCATAGCTTCCGACAGCGAGCCGCCCCAAACGGTGAAGTCCTGTGCGAAAACATAAACGAGACGGCCGTCGATTGTACCGTAGCCGGTAACGACGCCGTCGCCGAGATAATGTTTCTTGTCTTGTCCGAAGTTGGTGCAACGGTGCTGCACGAACATATCCAATTCCTCGAAGCTGCCTTCGTCAAGCAGTTGGGCGATACGCTCACGTGCGGTGTATTTACCTCTTTCGTGCTGCTTGGCAATGGCTTTCTCGCCGCCGCCAAGGCGTGCTTTCTCGCGCAAGGCGATAAGCTCCTGCACTTTTTCAAGTTGATTGCTCATATTAAAATGCTTAATAGTTTAAGTGTTTGCTTATTCAGGTTTCTCGCAGAATTCAGTAAGAACGCCGTGTGTCGACTTCGGGTGGATGAACGCGATGTTCAGACCTTCGGCGCCTTTGCGAGGAGCTTTGTCGATGAGGCGCACGCCTTTGTCTTCCATTTCAGCCAGAGCGTTGGCAACACCGTCTTCAACGGCAAATGCGAGGTGATGGATGCCTTCGCCGCGCTTCTCGATGAATTTGGCGATAGGGCTCTCGTCAGAAGTCGGCTCGAGGAGCTCGAGTTTGGTCTGTCCAACCTTGAAAAACGCAGTCTTTACTTTCTGGTCGGCAACTTCTTCGATAGAGTAGCACTTCATTCCGAGAATGTTTTCATAATAAGGAATGGCTTCGTCAAGGCTCTTGACAGCGATTCCGAGATGTTCGATGTGAGAGATATTCATAATATTTAAATTTTAAAAGTTCTCTAAATAGATTACTTGTTCGCAAAAGTACGAAAAAATATCAAGAACAACTTTTTTATTTGTAAAAATATGGTTAATTGAAGAGTTTTAGCGCAAAATGTCAGTAACAGACTGACGTAATGTCAGCATCGGCGGCTGTCGGATTCGCGCAGCCGGAGTTTGGCACGCGATTTGTTTATCCGAGTGTGCCGCGTCCCGTAAGGGCACGGCAGAGAAAACTTGAATAATAACAAATAAAAATATAGAATCATGGGTAAAATCATTGGTATAGACTTAGGTACTACGAACTCCTGCGTGGCAGTTCTCGAGGGTAAAGACCCTGTGGTAATTCCTAACAGCGAAGGCCGCAACACAACGCCTTCAATCGTTGCTTTCGTCGATGGTGGCGAAAGAAAAGTAGGTGACCCTGCAAAGCGTCAGGCAATCACCAATCCGACTCGTACGGTGTTCTCCATCAAACGTTTTATGGGCGAATCCTACGATGCCGTGCAAAAAGAAATCGCACGTGTGCCATATAATGTGGTCAAAGGCGACAACAACACTCCGCGTGTCGACATCGACGGTCGCCAGTACACTCCGCAAGAAATCTCGGCTATGATTCTTCAGAAAATGAAGAAGACGGCAGAAGACTATCTCGGACAGACAGTGACCGACGCCGTAATCACCGTTCCGGCATACTTCAACGACTCTCAGCGTCAGGCAACTAAGGAAGCCGGCGAAATTGCAGGTTTGAACGTTCGCCGTATCGTGAACGAGCCTACAGCCGCAGCGTTGGCTTACGGTCTTGACAAGAGCCAGAGCGATCGCAAGATTGCGGTGTTCGACCTCGGTGGCGGTACGTTTGATATCTCAATTCTTGAGCTTGGCGACGGTGTGTTTGAAGTGAAATCGACCAACGGCGACACTCACCTTGGCGGTGACGACTTCGACCACAAGATTATCGACTGGCTGGCTGACGAGTTTAAAAACGACGAGGGTGTTGACCTCCGTCAGGACCCGATGGCTCTTCAGCGCTTGAAAGAGGCTGCTGAAAAAGCAAAAATCGAGCTTTCAAGCTCTACGTCGACAGAAATCAACCTGCCGTATATCATGCCGGTAAACGGTGTGCCTAAACACTTGGTAAAAACGCTTACCCGCGCTAAATTCGAGCAGCTTTGCGACAGCCTTATCCAGGCAACCGTAGTTCCTTGCCAGCAGGCATTGAAGGATGCCGGACTGACTGCATCAGACATCGACGACGTGATTCTCGTGGGCGGTTCGACCCGTATCCCTGCCGTACAGGAAATCGTACAGAAATTCTTCGGCAAAGCTCCGTCGAAGGGCGTTAACCCTGACGAGGTGGTAGCCGTAGGCGCTGCAATCCAGGGCGGTGTGCTCAGTGGCGACGTGAAAGACGTGCTTCTGCTTGACGTCGTTCCATTGTCGGTCGGCATTGAGACTCTCGGTGGCGTGATGACAAAACTTATCGAAGCCAACACAACGATACCAACGCGCAAGAGCGAGACCTTCTCAACGGCAGCCGACAACCAGCCGTCAGTTGAAATCAACGTGCTCCAGGGCGAGCGTCCAATGGCGCGCGACGACAAATCGCTCGGACGTTTCCATCTTGATGGAATCGCACCGGCACCGCGTGGAATCCCTCAGATCGAGGTTACATTCGAAATCGATGCAAACGGCATCCTCAACGTGTCGGCAAAAGATAAAGCCACAGGCAAGGAGCAGAGCATCCGTATCGAAGCGTCAAGCGGCTTGAGCGACGAGGAAATCAAGCGTATGAAAGACGAGGCGGCAGCCGATGCCAAAGAGAAAGAGCGCATCGACAAAGTAAACAAGGCCGACGCCGTAATCTTCCAGACAGAAAAGCAGTTGAAAGACCTCGGCGACAAGTTCCCTGCCGACAAGCGTGCAGCCGTAGAGACGGCGCTCAGCGAGTTGAAGGAAGCGCACAAGGCTCAGAACATCGACGCCATCGACCCTGCAATCGATAAGCTTAACGCTGCCCTTCAGACAGCCGCTCAGGACATCTACAATGCCCAGCAGCAAGCCGGAGGCGCACAGCAGGGCGCAGGATTCGACCCTAACGCCGGAGCGCAGCAGGGCGGCAATGCCGGCAACAACGGCGACACCGTCCAAGATGCCGACTTCGAGGAGGTCAAGTAAAGAATCGATAAGCGATAGATAAATAAAAATCCGTGTAACTCAAAAGGTTGCACGGATTTTTTTGTTTGTTATAACTTTTGGCGTTGGCGTTTTTCAGATTCTTTTGAAGAAACCTTCATATTCTTCATCCAATATTTTCCAAATACCGTTTTTGCGACCTCCTTCTCTGACAATCAATTTAAGGTCCGAAAGTTGTTTAAGGTATCGCTGTACTTGGCGTAGGGAAATACCCATATTCTCAGACATTTGCGTGGCATTGATTTGAGGTGTTTGTGAAATCAATTTATAGATTTGTCGCTGAGCCTTTATAAATTCTTTTGTGACATTAGCTTTGGCTTTTACGACATCTCCGGTCTCTTTTACGACGTCTTTTACGACATCTTCTGGTGTTTTTACGACATGAGGATTATCTTTTATGACATCCATGGCATAATTGAGGTTCCACATTGTAACATGGAATTCAGAAACATTGGAGCTGAACTCTGGAGCATGGTAATTCTCCAAATTCTCAAACCGCTTATATTCACCTATAATCTTCTTCATACCACTACCTCTACGCTCAATTAGCTTTAAGCGATGAAAGAAATCAGCGAGCAAAGGGTTGCGACGTTTCGAAGGTACTGTCATAGGGTCGAGTTGTTGTATCAAGCGTCCATCAAACATACCGCCTGGGGAATACACCTCCATTCGGTCATCATACATATCAATGTGTATTTCGCTACCAAGCTCCATGTAATCCCTGTGAATGATGGCGTTACATATCACTTCTGTTACTGCACGTTCTGGATAATCGGGCAGTTCCTCCCGATAATCATCTTCTTTCCACCATCTTCGGTGTGAATTGTTCCGAACAAATGCGACCGCATCTTGCAATTGCCCGATAACGCTACCCTCCAGTTCTGCATCATCCAAAGCCTCGCCCAAACCGCATGTCATGTCTAAGCCATTCCAACGGGTGCAAAATATGCGAGAATGGCGTATTGGGGAGTCGTCAGCCAAAAGAGCACCAGCATTGGTAAGTTTTCCATCATTATCTACAATGCCCCATGATACGAAATCACTATCATCAAACGATTGGTTCAACCGTTTGAAGTGTACGGATTTTAGCTTTGAGAAAGCCATATCCTCAAACTTATAGGGTGAAGGAATCGCATCAAAGGAGCGACCTGCACCTTGCATTACAAGACTTTTTAGTTGAAGTCGGTCAGCAACAACAGACTCATTGCCAACTCTTACAAATGCTAAGCGTTGCTTATCGCCTATATAGTAATATGGTGTTTCTTGTCCCTTATAAACGTGAAGTAATACAAGTTTCTTGCCTTCAACCTCTTTAAATTCAAGGTTGACAGCAGGTATAGGGTCAAGTTTTGTCTTTATCTCTTCACTTATTCTTTCGGCATCGCTCTCTGCATCAGCAAGACCAACCACTTGGTCGTCATTACTGATGCCAAACACTAATGTTCCGCCTTCGCCATTGGCAAAGGCAGATACACTTTTTAGCCAACTCTTTGGTCGCTTGACTTCGAGCTGCTGTTTCTTGTCGTAGGCGGTTGCTTCGCCAATTAATTCTTTTATATTATGTAACATTTCTATCAATTTTAAATAAAATATCTATAATCGTATGTCCTGCCATTGTAATGTCCCAACAAATTTCCAACTTGAGCCAAAGTATTTGACGTATCGATGGTAGCAGGAAATTTTGTATAGAAATTAAATGAATTCCAGTTCATTTTTGTAAATCCAAGAATTTCTCTTGCTAATGTTTGCATGGAACCCTTACCATAATATTTCGTAATTTTTAAAGGCGAAGGGATTCCGCGTCCACCAGGAAAATAATTTCTATTAGGTACAACGGAAGCTATTGTTCCATGTGTCCATAACAAACACGAATATTGAGATACTGCAAAACAAACACCTCTTGATATCGGATAACTTGAATTGTATGGAACTGTTTGTCGAATTGTTTGGTCTATACATCTTATAGATTCTTCCATCGTTATTGTTACTAAATCAACATCCTTAATCCCCGTATGAGACAATGCGTCTGTTATGCCTTTAATCTCGGTTTCTTTAAACGGAGTTCTTTTATGAATAACAACTCTATGCGGCATTTTATCCATTGATTTTACAAACAGTTCGACAATACTTATGCCTAACTTATATGCTTCTTCATAAGTTAAATATGGATTGTTCTTTTTGTCCATAATAGGATTCTCTATTTGTGATAGCTTATATCTCAGTCCCTGTCCTTTAGAGTTATAAATATGACTACATCCTATAACAATATTTACCTTTCCATTGCTATCTTTTTTTACACTATAGCCAATACCAGCATATGCTGTATCTGTACTTAAGTCACCCAAAGCCCATGGGGTACGCATTGATTTCACAAATAAAGCCAATGACAGCCACCAATAAATTTGGTTTCTCATTTTTAAATTAGTTATGGTTTTTTCCTCAATTATTTGAGTTGTAAAACCATTTTGAGCAGCATATGCTTTTATATAACTATGTAAATCAAATGTCTCGCCATTGTCCTTAAATGAACGATGGGTTGACCACGATTTAGGGATAAATATCACGACAACAATATCTGGGTTGTTAATTGATAATTTATGTGCAAAATTACAAATATTCTGCGCAAGTTTTATTGAGTTTACTTGTAAATCCTTACATTTTATCCATAAATCAGAATTTGTAGCAGGAATATCAAGTAATGTTGAATATGCAGATTCAAAACCAGCATATGGTTGTACATAATCTGTTGGGGTTGAAGCTATAGGTCCATTAAGCCCATATAGAAAATCTCTTAATAGTGATGTTTTTGAAAATGGGCATATTACACCTAATTTTACATTGCTTTTAAAATTCGAATGAAATTCATAATCATATGGGTTATTTTGTATTAACCCTCTCATGGGATTAGCATCCATAACTATTTTGTGACTTGATTTTCCTAAGAACATTAGTTTAGGTTCTGATACATAAATACCAGAATATATAACCTTTTTGTCTGAAAATTGAGTTTGGGGAATTATATTTTTTTCAGTATAATCAATAGCTACTAATCCTCTATTTTTACTTATTTTGAAAATGAAATTATAATTACTATCTAAAGGAAAGTCAAATACCCTATGTTGTCCATTGAAAAGTATTTGTTCCCATTTTGAAACAAGCATATCAAATTCTGCATTATGCTTCTTATCAAGATAAAAAGACATAATATTTTTACGCTGTTCATGTGTTATATTTGCATTCGCAAAATATAATGTTGGCGTAATTGACAACAATGCGTAATCATGCTTATCTAAAAATATCAAATCTAATTTTATTGCTTCATATATGCCTGCTATATTTGTGAAACTCCATTGTTTATTCCAAATAATATGCTTGGATATAGAGGCATTTTTATTGCAGGATGAAGAGAGCCCACAAATCAATGTCTTTAGAGCTACTGATTTTAATGTGGAATTATCTTTTATCTCCTTCAATGATAAAGGTAGACGCGAAATTTCTCCTTTTAAGCAACTTGAAAAAGCTTGATGTATCAATTCCGAATATCCATACGCAAATACTTTGCCCTTGTATGGAGCTGCAATTAAGTTTTTACCATTAATTTTACTTTTTATAAAATCCCATTGATTTACATTTTTTGGAAAATTGATTTCAAATGTGAAAATATCATGAGGTAAGACTATTGGATATAAATTTGTTTTTACGCATCCTCCAAAATTAGATGTCTTCAATACAAATGGAGTTACAGAGATATTATTTCCTGTATCTTCTAATAATTTGTGAATTTCTTGTGACTTATTGAAATCATCATTATAAGTTGAAAGGAGTAAGGATATAAGAGTCTTGTCAAAACCATCAGTTTCGACAAACATAGCATCTCTTCCTGCTGTTTGAGCAGCAGAAAGTAGTGTTCTAACATTTTCATTTATGTTAGAACCATATCCACACCAATATAATCTGCCAGAACCTGGTCTTGAGAAAGCTTCTGTCAAAGCTTTCATTAGTGATTTATCTCTGCCACTGTATCCTATGACTATCAAGTTCTTATCTACAAAATATTCCTTTAGTCTTTCAGCAAATGTTTCTTGTTGAGAGTCTAATTCTGTTGCTGTATTTTTTAATTTTGAATATTTATAATCTCCATGAAGTGCTACATATAGTAAATCTTGTTTGTTTTCCGCACTGTAAATACCATCAGTATAATTTAAATTTACACAAATAGGTGTAATGTTTGCTTGATGTGCGGCTCTTTCTACAAGTCCATCGAAGTTTGTTGTCCAAACAGATTTTAAGACACCATATTTATGCAAAAGGCACAAAAGTTTATAACCAATATTAGGCGTTTTATTGAAGCAAAGATTTTTAAAATATTTTGTTCTATCATTAGAAAGAGGGAATGTCTTTTCTGCGTAAAAGACATATTCCTCCTGTGAGCCTTCTTTAGGGTATATTCCTTGCTCATCAAGCCACATTTGTATGTTTTTTTTGCAACAATCAGTGTGAATGTCAAGAAATGACTCACACGATGGGTTGTTGGATATGTATATCTGTTTCTTCCAATCCCATACACAATCTTCAGCAGACTGAATACCAGAGGTTATTGATGCTCCTGCTCCCAACAAGAATGCGAAAGAGCCATCCTTGTTCTGTTTAAAAGAACGCAAAAATGCATCGAAGTCTATTTTCAAATTGTTTTCAACCATGTCAATTCTTTTGTTTTATTAAATTCCTAATAGGAATAAGATGTGGGGAGTAACTCTCCTTGGGATTACTTGTTATTATGTTTAAATCTAAATCGCCAACATATACAGTTAGTTGCGTTTGTATTTTATAAACGATTAGGCGCATATTCCGACTCGATAAAGGTAATGAATTTCGGCCAGATAAGAGAAAGAAGTGTGCTTTTTTTAATCATAATTGATTTAAAGGCGGGTTTGTTGTTTTTATTTCTTTTGGAATTGGGGTATATTCAATAAAAATATCTAAATTTGGGGGACTTAAAAAATTTGAGAACGAATAATTTTATAGGGATATGGAAGAGAACGAACTTCAGCGCGCGTTGCCTGTCGGCACTATTCTGAAAAGTCCGAAGTTTGATTATCGGATTGAGGCTGTGCTTGGTCAGGGCGGTTTTGGAATAACATATAAGGTGTCGACAACGGTGATGTTCGACAAGGTGCCTATTTTTACATATTTCACCATAAAGGAGCATTTCATGAAGGATGCTTGCGAGCGCGACGCTTCGGGCGGTGTGGGCTATTCCAAGCCTTTGCAGTCGCGTGTGGAGGAGAGCCGTGGCGATTTTCTTGCGGAGGCTCGCCGGCTGAATGAGATCAGCGGCAAGAATCCTAATGTGGTGCCTGTGAGCGAGGTGTTTGAGGCGAACAATACGGTCTATTATGTGATGGAGTATCTCAACGGGGGTACGCTGCGCGATTTGGTTAAGGCCAACGGTGCGCTGTCGGAGCAGGCTGCGCTCGACATTGAGCTGCCTGTGGCTAAGGCGGTTGCGTTTTTGCATTCTCACCACATCAATCATCTCGACATCAAGCCTGAGAATATTATGTTCCGTGTGGACTATCATACTGGTCAGCGTATGCCTGTGCTGATTGATTTTGGTTTGGCGAAGCATTTTGACGACAAGGGCAAACCTACGTCGACTATCCGTGTGCAGGGCTGCAGCGATGGTTTTGCTCCGGTGGAGCAGTACAGCGGTTTGCAGACGTTTTCTCCGCAGGCCGATGTTTATGCTCTTGGTGCGGTGCTCTACTATATGCTTGTTGGCAGGGTGCCTATCATTGCCACTGAGATGCAGCGCGACACGGTGGAGAAGGCTTTGCCTCCGACGGTGAGCGATGCTGTGCGTTTTGCGATAAGCCGTGCGATGGCTTACAATAAGTATGACAGGACGGCTACGGTCGATGATTTTGTGATGGAGATTTGTCCGACGGCTCAACCGGAGATTGTTCCGGAGCCTGCTCCTATCCCGGAACCTGCTCCTGCGCCTTCTCCCGCTCCGAATGTGGGAGGGGATGATGTGCGTGCCACTCGTGTGATAGGCGAGGGTGGCCGTCGCCGCGGCAAGTTTCCTACGTGGCTGATTGTTGTGCTGGCGGTGGTTGTGGTTGGCGGCATCGGAGCCGGAGTGTGGTCGATGATGGGCGGTTCCAAGCCGTCGACGTCAAGCAATGGCGATGACTCTGATGTGCTTGCGCGGTATGAGAAGAAGTGCATTGCATGCGACAGTTTGATAAACAATGGCGACAATGCTGAATATGAGCCGTTGCTCAAGGCGAAAACGTTGCTCGACGATATCCGTGTAGTGGAGAAGAGCGATGAGGCAGAGCAGAGTGGCGAGGTGCTTGACAAGAGCAAGGGTTTGCAGGAGCGTCTCGACGTGAAACTGAAGGAGGCGAGCCGTTCGTGGGAACAGGCTGGCGACGCTCAGTTGGAGATTCCCGACTATACCCAGGCTTGCCAGTATTATGAAATTGCCAACAAGCTTGCTCCGTCTGACACGTTGCGGTATAAGATTGACTTGTGTGTCGGCCGTTGACAATCGGCTGTGAGATAAATAAACGCGCAGCGGAAAACGATACGCTTTCCGCTGCGCGTTTATTTATGTGGTAATGACTCAGTGTTCCAGATACCATTTATAGAGCGCCGGGATGCCGTCTTCCAGCTCCACTTTGTGGCGCCATCCGAGGGCGTGCAGTTTGCTCACGTCGGTGAGTTTCCGCATTGTTCCGTCGGGCTTTGACGAGTCCCAGTGGATTTCGCCTTTGAATCCTACGGCGTTTTTCACCATCTCAGCCACTTGTGCTATGGTAGCCTCTCTGCCGCTTCCGATGTTGATGTGGCAGTTGCGCACTTCCGGATTGTCGCCTTTCAGCTGGTCGAAATCAATGTGTTCCATCACGTAGACCGAAGCGTCGGCCATATCCTCGCTCCAAAGGAACTCGCGGATAGGCCGTCCGGAACCCCAGAGGTTGAGCGAGCCGTTGAGTATGCCGTATTTGTCGAGCATAGCGTCGATGGCTTCATCTGCCGCCTTGCCGTCGACATCGCCCACCGGACGGCGGTCAAGGTCGCGGCGAATGCCTTCGCGGTCGTCTTCCATGCGCAGGCGCGCCAGATGGAGTTTGCGTATCATTGCTGGCAGCACGTGGCTGCTTACGAGGTCGAAATTGTCGTTAGGACCGTATAGGTTGGTCGGCATCACGGCGATGTAGTTTGTGCCGTATTGCAGGTTGAAACTCTCACACATCTTCAGTCCGGCGATTTTTGCGAGTGCGTAAGGCTCGTTTGTCCATTCGAGTGGAGATGTCAGCAACGCATTCTCGGGGATTGGTTGAGGAGCCTCACGGGGATAGATGCACGTGCTTCCGAGAAACAGTAGTTTCTTGACGTTGTGCCTGAAACTTTCGCCGATTACGTTCTGCTGTATCTGCAGGTTGCGCCAGATGAAGTCGGCGCGATAGATGCTGTTAGCCATGATTCCGCCCACGAAAGCCGCGGCAAGAATCACATAGTCGGGTTTTTCGGCGTCGAAAAATTCGCGCACCGCCACTCCATCGAGCAGGTCGAGCTCGGCATGCGTGCGTCCCACAAGGTTTGTATAGCCTTTCTGCTGGAGGTTTTTCCAGATAGCCGAGCCTACGAGTCCGCGGTGTCCGGCAACATATATTTTAGCGTCTTTTTCCATTTTTCTGTATGCTAAATCATTCGTTCGGATTCGGAGCCATGTTTGCGAATCATAGCCATATCATGGTCCACCATAATGTGTACGAGTTGTTCAAACGACGTCTTGCGGGGATTCCAACCTAATTTTGTGCGGGCTTTTGTAGGGTCGCCGAGCAGCTGCTCCACCTCGCAAGGACGGAAATATTTAGGATCCACCTCGACGAGCACACGTCCGGTGGCAATGTCGATGCCTTTTTCATCCACACCTTCGCCTTCCCAGCGCAGAGTGATTCCGGCGCGGGCGAAAGCATGCTCAGTAAACTCGCGTACGGAGTGGAATTCGCCAGTGGCAATGACAAAGTCATCAGGCTCGTCCTGCTGAAGAATCAGCCACATGCACTCCACATAGTCGCGGGCATAGCCCCAGTCGCGACGGGCGTTGAGATTGCCGAGATACAGTTTGTCCTGAAGTCCGGCAGAGATGCGGGCCACGGCAAGCGTGATTTTGCGCGTCACGAATGTTTCGCCTCGTCGCTCGCTCTCGTGGTTGAAGAGAATTCCGTTTACGGCATACATGCTGTAACTCTCGCGATAGTTCTTGGTTATCCAGTAGCCATAAAGTTTGGCGCATCCGTAAGGGCTGCGCGGGTAGAACGGAGTGGTTTCGCGCTGAGGCACTTCCTGCACCTGTCCGAACAGCTCCGACGTGCTGGCTTGATAAATGCGTGTTTTTTTGTCGAGCCCGAGCATTCTTACCGCCTCAAGCAGGCGCAGAGTGCCGATGGCGTCGGTGTCGGCAGTGTATTCCGGCACTTCAAACGACACTTTCACATGGCTTTGTGCCGCAAGGTTGTAGATTTCATCAGGCTGCAACTCCTGAATGATGCGGATCAGCGAACTTGAATCGGTCATGTCGCCGTAGTGCAGGTTGATGAGCCGGCGGCGCTTCATGTCGCGCACCCATTCGTCGAAATAAAGGTGCTCGATGCGACCGGTGTTGAAAGAAGAACTGCGGCGGATTATGCCGTGCACGTCGTATCCCTTATCAAGCAGAAATTCAGCCAGAAACGAACCGTCCTGACCGGTGATGCCTGTGATCAATGCTACTTTTTGCTTTTCAGCCATAGTTTTTTTATGATGATTTTTTGATTAGCTATTTGTTGAAAAACTCTTTGATTTTGTCTGCCACATAGCGCAGCTCCTCTTCTTTAAGTCCGGAACCGCTCGGCAGGCATAGACCTCTGTCAAACAGCGTCTCGCACGTTGTGTCGCCATAGTAGGGCGCGTCGGCGAAAACGGGTTGCATGTGCATAGGCCGCCACAGACGGCGCGTTTCCACACCGGCGTCGAGCATGAACTGCCGCAGAGATTCCGGGTCTTTTCCGGTTTTTGGGTCGATTAAGACCGTCGACAGCCAGAAGTTGGAATTGAAGTCGGTGGAAGGATTCTGCTGAACGCTCAAGCCGTCGATTTCAGCCAATTCTTTTGTGTAGAAATCATGGATTGCGCGGCGTAGTTCCACGTGAGGCTGCAGCACGTCCATCTGTCCGCAGCCAATTCCGGCGCTCACGTTGCTCAGTCGGTAATTGTAGCCGATTGTCTCGTGGTAGTAGTACGGCCGCTGTTCGCGGGCTTGTGTGGCATAGAATTTCACGCGGTCGGCTTCCTCTTTGGAGTGGCACACCAAAGCACCACCGCCCGATGTGGTGATAATTTTGTTTCCGTTGAAACTCAAGCATCCGTAGTTGCCGAGAGTTCCGCATTTCTTGCCTTTGTATTCCGAACCGAGAGCCTCGGCGGAGTCTTCTACGATAGGAATGCCGTATTTGTCGGCTATTGCGCGGATTTCATCCATCTTAGCCGGCATGCCATAGAGATAAACTGGGATTATTGCTTTTGGATAATGTCCAGTCTGCTTCTTGCGGTCTATAATCGCTTCTTCCAGCGCGTCAGGCGACATGTTCCATGTGTCGGGCTCGCTGTCGACAAACACAGGGTCGGCGCCCTGGTATTTTATTGGGTTGGCGCTTGCTGCGAATGTGAATGATTGGCAAATCACCTCATCTCCAGAGCCAACGCCGAGGGCAACCAATGCAAGATGGATGGCAGCTGTGCCTGCGCTGAGAGCCACAACGTTTGGCGCGCCGAGATATTTCTCAAGTCTATGTTCGAATTCATCAACATTTGGACCAAGAGGAACAATCCATTCTGATTCGAAGGCTTTCTCCACCCAGTCGCGTTCAGTACCTCCCATGTGGACGTATGAAAGTAAAATACGAGGTTTCATAATTTTTGATTTTTCAATGCAAAATTAATGAAAAATCATACAAGTTGGACAAAAAAGAGAAAAGGCTTTCAAAATAAAGGGTCAATAAACCGAAATTCAGCTTTTTAAAGCCCTCATGGCATTTAGCACGGCGATAACCGTCACTCCGACATCGGCAAACACAGCCATCCACATTGTGCCGAGTCCGAAAACGGCGAGAATAAGGATGGCGGCTTTGACACCGATTGCAAACCACACGTTCTGGCGGGCTATGGCTATGGTGCGTCGGGCGATGGCTATGGCGGTGGCTATTTTCGACGGTTTGTCGTCCATAAGCACCACGTCGGCAGCGTCTATCGCCACGTCGCTGCCAAGCGCGCCCATGGCAATGCCCACATCGGCGCGTTTAAGCACCGGCGCATCGTTGATGCCGTCGCCCACAAACGCCAGATTCTTTCCCGCAGGCTTTTCGTTGAGCAGCCGCTCAACGTGTGCCACTTTGTCTGACGGAAGAAGTTCGGAATGATATTCGTCGATGCCCACTTTCTCAGCCACATCTTTTGCCGTGTCCTCGCGGTCTCCGGTCAGCATCACTGTGCGTTCCACTCCAGCCCGTTTCAGCGAGGTCACAGCCTCTGCGCTGTCGGCTTTTATTTGGTCGTTGATTACGATGTGTCCGGCATATCGCCCGTCGACAGCCACATGGACGATTGTGCCTGGAAGATGGCAGTCGTGCCACTCCATATTGATGTCGGCCATCATCTTGCTGTTGCCCACGCACACCGTGTGCCCGTCTACGGTGGCCTTCACGCCACGTCCGGCAATTTCTTCAACGTCGGTCACCGCGCATCCGTCGCTTGCCTCTTTAGGGAACGCGTTGCGCAGAGCCGCGCCGATGGGGTGGGTGGAAAAGTGTTCCACATGGGCGGCGAGATGCAGCAGCTCTTTCTCGTTGTAGTCGGAAGGATGCACAGCCTCGACGGCAAATTCGCCACGTGTCAGCGTGCCTGTCTTGTCAAACACCACTGTTCCCAGCCGCGACAATGTGTCGATGTAGTTGCTGCCTTTTATCAGTATGCCTTTGCGCGACGCTCCGCCGAGTCCGCCGAAAAATGTCAGCGGCACGCTTATTACCAATGCGCATGGACACGACACCACCAAGAATATCAACGCCCGGTGAAGCCATGTGGTGAACGAGTCGATGAAAGCCGCTGATGAAAGCAATGGCGGCAGAAAGGCGAGAATCAGGGCGGCGATGACAACGACAGGGGTGTAGACGCGTGCGAATTTGGTTATGAACGATTCGCTGCGCGACTTGCTCTCGTTGGCATTTTCCACAAGGTCTATGATTTTTGCGACGGTGCTTTCGCCGAAAGTCTTTGTCGTCTTGACGCGCAGCAACCCGGAGAGATTGATGCATCCTGATGAAATATCGTCGCCTTTGCTGATTTCGCGTGGCATGCTTTCGCCAGTCAGCGCCACGGTGTTGAGCGATGATGTGCCAGAAACCACAATGCCGTCGAGCGGCACTTTCTCTCCCGGCTTGACAATGATTGTTTCGCCCACAGCCACCTCCTCCGGAGCTACCGTCATCTCGTCTCCGTTGCGTTCCACATGGGCGGTGTCGGGGCGTATTTCCATCAGGTGGGAGATGCTGTCGCGGCTTCTTCCTTCGGCATATTCCTCAAAAAGTTCGCCTATTTGGAAAAACAACATGACAAACACAGCCTCGGCGAATTCGGTGTCGGCGCCTGGCATAAAGCCGATGCACAGGGCACCGATGGTGGCTATGGTCATCAGAAAGTCTTCGTTGAAGACGTCGCCGGCGACGATGCCTTCGGCGGCTTCTTTCAATGTGTCGTGTCCTACGAGAAGATATGGCACAAGGTATATCAACAGCAGCTGCCATAGTGGCAGACTGCAGTAGTGTTCAATCAAAGCGGCTCCTGAGAGCAGGATGGTTGTCGCTGCGATGATGGCGATTTTGCTTTTCAGGCTGTCGTGCCCGTTGTGTACATGTTCCATAAATCTACGTTTTATCCTTTTGTCGGTGCAAATTTATGGTAAAATTGTTGCAACCTGGTTGCAACGTTTCTATATGTGCATCAAGTCGCGGTAGATGTCGAGCGCAGCCTCCACTTGTTTTACGTCGACCTCGCAGCCCGTCTCGGCGTTGCCTACATTGTGGAGAAGCGTGAAGTTGAGTTCGCCGTGCTCGCTTTTCTTGTCGTGGCGCATAAATTCGATGAGCTCTGGATAGTCGTCGCACGTGATGTGGAATGCACCATAGTGGTGGCACACGTAGTCGGCAAGACGATAGAGTTCGGCTGATGGAAATCCCTTTTCGGTGTGCGACAGCACAGCCTCCACAACCATGCCCCAAGCCACGGCATATCCGTGGGGCACAGGCGAATTGCGTTTCAAGGCGAGGCTCTCTAAAGCGTGTCCTGCAGTGTGCCCGAGGTTGAGGGCGCGGCGCAGTCCTTGCTCAAACGGATCCTGCTCCACAATCTGGCGTTTCACGTTGACCGATTCCTCGACGAGGCGCAGCAAGCCGTTGCCTGCCACATTGTCAAAATCGTAGTCGAGCAATTTGTTGTAGACCGCCTCTCCGTCGAGCAGCCCGTGCTTCAACATCTCGGCATAACCTGACTTCAGTTCGCGTTCGGGCAGGGTGCTGAAAAAAACAGTGGAGATTATCACAGTCTCTGCCTCCTTAAACACTCCGATTTCATTTTTCAGACCGTTGAAATTCACGCCCGTCTTTCCTCCCACAGCCGCGTCGACGGCGCTGAGCAGCGTTGTTGGGATGTTGATGAAGCGGATGCCGCGTTTGAATGTGGCGGCGGCAAAGCCACCGAGGTCGGTCACTACGCCTCCTCCGATGTTGACAAGCAGAGATTTGCGGGTGGCGCCACCTTCCTGCAGCGCATTCCAAACGGCTTGTGCGCTGTCAAGGTTTTTGTTGATGTCGCCAGCTGGGATGACAATTTTCTGCCATTCAGAATGGAGGCGGAAAGAAGCGAGACTCTCGCGCTCCACATTCTCGTCGGTCAGAACAAACACGTTGCGTGGCGACAGTTGCTCGACGGCTTTGTTCAAGGCATCGCCGACAGAGTTTGTGAAAATAACGTTCTGATGTTTCATAACTGTTGCTTTCTGATGTTTCATAACTGTTGCTTTCTGAGGTTGATGATAGATGGCAGAGCGTCGGCAAACGCTTCCATGGTTGGATATACGATGTCGGCACCGTTTTCAAGCATGATGTCTTCCGGAATAGGTCCGGTGGTGATGCCGATGGTGAAGCATTTTGCCGCACTTCCGGCCTTCACGCCGAGAGGCGCGTTCTCAATCACGATCGACTGCCATGGCTGCACTCCAGCTTTGTCCATTCCCATAAGGTATGGTTCTGGGTCTGGTTTGCCGTGACGCACGTCGTGGGCGGTCACCTTCAGCGGTGCGGAGAAAATGCCTGGATAGTCGGCGTTCAGACGGTCGAGCAGGGTGGCTTGTCCGGAGCCCGTGACAAGCACGCGGGCGATGTCGGCATCGCGCAGCGTGTTGAGCATCCGTGCAGTGCCCTGTATCTGACCCACCTTGCCCAGAGCCGTGAAATATTCGGCTTTCTTTGCATATATCGCCTTGCATTCATCATCGCTGACGTTGTCGCGGTTGCATTCGCGCTCTTCCATAAGTCGGATTATCGCCGCTCCGGTCATACCTTCATACAGGAAAAACTCGTTGTCGGCATAGTGCCATCCTCTTTCCGCGGCAAGGCGTTTCCATGCGCGCGAGTGGTTGGGCATTGAGTCGTAGAGCACACCATCCATGTCGATCAGGGCGGTGCTTATCGGCGTGGCGGAAAAGCCAGTGCGTTTTAGGTAGTCGGCGTATGCAGTTTCTTCTCTTGTCATGATTGTTTGTCAGTTTTTAGGCTTGACCGCCTCTTTTTCGCGTATCGTTGCAGAGCTGCGCGTTGAGCGGCGTTTCTTGCCTTTTTTATCTTTTGTTTTCTTGTCGGTCTTTGATGGTTGAGCCACCGCTGTCGTGTCGGGAGCCTCAATCAGCCCGTTGGCAATCAGTTGCAGACTGTCGGCGGCTGTCAAGCGGTCGTCTTCGCTGATGGCATCAAAACCCCGGCGGCGGTTGTTGGTGTCGGGCACCGGACCGTTGTGATGGTGCTGTTCCTCACGCAGCCCGGCTTCGGCTCCGCGTCTGAAAATCTCATCCATCTGCCTGAACAGATTCTTTTTGGTGGTTTCTGTGATTGATGAGGTCTGAGCCACCTCGTTTTCCTTTAGCTTCGCCTTTCCTAATCGGAACTTCATATTGTCTCTGAGGATGTTTCCGCTCAGATTGATTCCGAATTTAAACGGAAGCGGAGAGTCGAGTACGGAAATGTGGTATTTATAGTTGGTGTCGAAGTCGTTCCATCCAACCACGGCGAGTTTGTAGCGGTCCATGCGCAGGATGAAAGGGTAGACGTCAAGTTGCGAGTTGAGCGCGGTGGCCTCTACCGAGAGGCTGTCGATCACATTGCGGTTGCGGTTCTTGAAACGCAGCATTTTCGATACTTGTCGGAATGTCTCGGTGTCGAGCAGCACAAGGTCTTTTCCGCTGATGTTGAGGGCGGCGCTCGTCGTTGGCAGTATCACGTTCATCAGAGTGTCGATTTTTGTCGTGGCTGCCAGTCGGGCGTTGATTACACCGTCGATGCCTTTCATCATTGGCATTATAGAGTCGAGTTCGGGCATTATCTTCATCAGTCGTCCCACTTTGATGTCGTGCAGGTCGAGCATCAGCCCGAGCCCGATGTCGTTGCGGTTGGCTGTTGCATAAATCATGTCGAGTTTCATCGAGCCGTCGTTGCTGTTTGCCGACAGGTCGCGCAGGCTCAATACGCCATTTTTCATGCCGATTGATGAGTGCAGACGGTTGAGCACAAGGTTGGCGTAATAGGTGGTGTCGTTCATCAGGTCGATGTCAACCACCACGTTGCTTGGCACGAGGATGGCATAGCGTATCGTGTCGGCGTCTTCCTGTGTGGCGCTCTCCACCTTGCGTTGCATGTGCTCGTCATCGTCGTTGGCATTGATTGAGAACGAAGTTTTTTGCTCCTCGTTGTTCGCAAAATTGTTGCCCTTGTACAATGCCGCCATTAGTTCGTTGAGGTCGAGAGTGCGAGAGTTGGCAACAAGCGAGATGGTCAGCGGGTTGCGTCGCGAGCCGAGCAGCGTGCTGCGGATATTGTCAACCGCACCCGTCAACTGCAAATCGCTTTTGCCCACACGATAGGTTATGTTGTTGATGTCGAGTTTCTGGGTGTTGAATGTGACGTCGACGTCGCTCAGACGGTTTCTGAGCGGGAAATAAGGAGTGAACAGACGGCCTCTGAGGGCTGTTATGTTTCCGTTTAAATCCCAGTTGCGTATCAGCCGCTGCCACTGCCTGTCGATGGCAAAGTCGGCGCGGAATGAGGTGTCGGCTGCCTCCTCAGCCAACCGCCTTTGTCGGCGTTCTTTTCTGTAGATTGTCCTCAGGGAGTCGCGGCTGAGATTGGGATACAGACGCTGCAGAGAGTCTATCCGAGCCTCTGTCCGTGAGTTTTGTTTCTTCACGCGCTTGTTTGCGCTCAGCTGTATGTTGCCTTCACGCAGACTCATCATCGTGGTGCGGTCCCAATAGCGTATGCGGTCTGCTTTGATGCCGAAGCTCAATATCGGAGTGCGTCCAAGTCCTTGGAACCGTCTTATTGAGGCATTTGTTTCCATCCCCGACATTTGCATCTGTGTTGAGTCGGGGAGGCTCAGCATCGTAAAGCGTCCAAGCGTGATGCGTCCGCCGAGAGGCGTGATGGCTGTGGTGTCCATCAGGTTGTGCATTTCTCCGGTGCTGCCTACTCCGGCTTTTAGACGGCTGGCGGTGACATGTCCGTGCGGGTCGGCAATGATTGCCGAGTCTATTTGTATGGAAGCCATGAGAAGGTTGCGTGTGATGTTGTCCTGTCCTTTGATTTTGCTGTCGGTGCCAAAGCGAATTACGCTGTGGTCGACAAACATGCGCAGCGAGTCGGAAGGCACGGAATAGCGCACGTTGCTCAGTGTGGCGTTGCCGTTGGCGCGGATGCGGTGGAAGGTGTTGACAGAAAAGTCGCTGACGTGGAATTTCACGTCGGTGTTGAGCGAGAACAGTCCGGAAATCGTGAACGGCAGTTGCTTTGGAGCAAGCCGAGATGCGCGTGCAAGGTCGAGCCGACCTTTGATTTTGGCCTTCACCGACGGGTCTTTTATTATTTCTGTAGCAGAGCCTGATATGTCAAGACTGATGCCGAATCCTTCCATCAGCAGTTTGTTGAGAGTCAGTTGGCTGGCATCGGGATTCTTCCCGTTGAACGCAATCTTTGCATCAGCGGCAAACTTGTCAATCCTGGCATTGTGGCGTGTGTTGGCAACGTAGCATTCCGGGATGGTCAGTTGCGCTGCGAATGTTGGCAGGTCTTTTCCGCCTACGACGTATGGCTTTTCAAGGTGCAGCGCCATCGACAGTTGCAGGTTGGTGCTGTATTCGTCAAGACTTTTGCGGTATTTGTCGGGGGCGTTTGCCAATACCTTGTCGTAGACCACAGGACCTATGCCTATGTCGAGCTTGTCGACCGATGTCTTGTCTGCCATCTTTATCGCCGCGCTGATTGTGGCGGGCACATCTGCTATGTTGATTGAAAAATCGTTGAGAGCCAGATTCTCGGGTTTGGCAATGTCCCAAGCCACGTCGCCTCCAAGACGGAATGGCACAGAATGGTTTATATCGGCTTCGGGAACGCTTGCTTTGACGTTGCCTCCAAAGGCGAGGCGATAGCGTTTCTCCTTGCCTTTGAATTTTAGCGAAAGGGTGTCGGTGTGCAGCGTGAAGTCCATGCCGCTTTTGAGGTCACGGTAGCGGATGCCGCGGTTGTTAACGATGTTGAGGTGCTCAAGCACGAGCGACTTCAAGACGATTGGCGTGCTCTCGCTCTTTTCCTTGCTTGGCGGCACAATCATGTAGTTGTTGAGGGAGTCGTTGACCGTCACAAGGTTGACTTTCGGGGAGTCGACAAAGATTTCTTTTATCTCAACGTCCATCAATGCAAGACGCGCAAGATTGAACCGTGCGCGCATGCAGCCCACGTCGAGCAGCGAGTCTACGCCTGCTGGCAGCGAAGCCTTATGCTTGTCGAGCGTGCGAGAGCGCACATTTAGACCATCGACGTCGATGGTCATGTATGGGAACGTTTTCCATACGGTCAGTTCCATACGCTTGATTTTAACATCCGCGTTGAGGATCTCGTTGGCAAGGCGTTCGGCAATAGGTGTCAGCCGGTCGGGTGTCAGAATCCACACCGTCAGGCACAGCGCCATTACCAGCAGCGCCGCCACCGACCCGACAGTCCATGCTGCCGTTTTCAGTGTTAGTGCAAGCCATCGAGGTATACGCTTGTCTACTGGCTTCGCAGCCTTTTCTGTCGCTGTTTTCTCTGATATGTTTTTGTTTGTATTCTCTTCCATAATCGATTGATAGTGCAAAAATACAAAAAAATGGCGAATGAAAAGGGATTTTAGATGTCTGGTATGTCGGTGATGTAGCCGTTCATTATGGCATATACGCTCAGTCCGGAGATACTGCGTATGCCGAGTTTGGCTGAAATATTCTTGCGATGGGTCAATACGGTGTTGATGCTGATAAACAGACGGTCGGCTATTTCTTTGTTGGTCAACCCTTTTGCCAACAGGCAAAGCACGTCGATTTCACGTTGCGACAGCTCGTTGCCGTCTAAGCGGTTGTGGCGCGACATCTCGATTATGTCGCCGAGTTGCTTTAGAAATGCAGTCTCGTCGCAATGGCGGTTGAGCGTAAAGCCGATATTGTCGTCGGTTGAGTTGGACAGCAGGGCAAGCCGGTTGCGCTTGGGAATGAAAAATCCCGGCAGGGAGGCGAAGGCGTCGGCGTCGGCAATAAACAGGTCGGCGGCAATGTCGGGTTCTGCTGCCACTGCCGATGGTCTTGTCCACGAAGCTTCCACGTCGAACATATTGGCAAGAGTCTGTTTCAGGCCTATTGCCACAGCCGTGTCGTCGGTGATGATTCTGACATTCAGATTTGTCATAGCGTCACGTCGTTAAGAGTTTCGCGAGTTGAGCGCATCGACAAGCGGTCGGAGCACGCGGTTGCGGATGCGGTTGTTCTGGCGAATGTCCTTTTCAAGACTGATGACGGCGAAAAGCACAGCGTGGCAAAGGTTGCGGTCGTAGTCGCCACGCAGATGAATCACAAACATGTTTATCAAGTCGCTCAATTTGTCCTCGATTGAGTCTGATTCCGCCTGTACGGCATTGCCGGCAACAGAAACTTCGGAGTTCGACTGTTCGGCAGAGATTATGGCGTCAAACCATTGGTTGTCGCTGTCGATGCGCCGCTCTATCTCCGTTTTCACCTCTCTGTAGAAATTAAACAGCAACGGAAGGTTGTTGTTTGAGTCGCTGCGCGATATGAGAGCTGCGAAATGACGCTCGATGTTTGGCAGCTGGTTGCGCAGGTAGGAGTTGTTTGTCTTGCGCAGATAGTCGACCACGTCGCCGGCATTGAAAGCTCCGGTCACATTTTCCAGAAAAAACGATTCGTTGATGAACGCGTTCAGGATTGTGATGAAAAATGATGTGTCGATGCCTTTTTCTTTGCAGATTGACTTTATGGTGCGGTCGCCCACACCGAGCACGATGTCGAAGCGGTTGATTACTGGGACAACCGAAGGCTCGTCGACAATCACTTCGCAAAGCTTGGTGTCAGGAGTTACTAATGCCATATTGCTGAATTCTTATGGTTTCTTCGTCAGTGACGATTGTTGGAATCTTTATGTCGTGAGGTTCTGCCGGAATGTGCTCCACTATCTGGATGGCGTAGGCGGCGCCTATCAGCGGACAGGTGGCGTTGTGCAACAGACGGTCGTAGAATCCGCGTCCGCGTCCGAGACGGTTGCCGCGGCGGTCGAATGCCATAGCCGGAACCACAACAAGGTCAATCTCTGAAATGTCGCGACATTCGTTGCCCGTTGGCTCGTCGATGCCGAATGCTCCTTCTGCGGTGTCGCCGGGTCGGTAGGGCAGTATGTCAAGGTCGTCGCCGTTGACGCGCGGCAGGAAAATCTGCTTTCTGCCATACCAGCGGCTGATGAATTCATCGGTGGAGATTTCATCGGGCAGGGAGGCGTAGACGAGTATGCGGTCGGCATCGATAAACTCCTGGCATTGCTCGAGCCGTGAGAAGCATTTGCTGGCGGCAATTGCCTTCTGTTCATCGGTAAGCATGCGCTTGAGCTGACGGATGTCGCGTCTGATGTCGGTTTTTGTAGCCATCACCGTTTCCCTTTCTTTTTCTTGGTGCTTGTCAGAGTGATTGGAAACTTGCCCTTGCCGTCGTTGAGCGCTTTCAAGGCGGCGTTGACTGTATTGTCGGTGCGGTTGTAATAGCGGTAGAACTCTTCTGAGCCGAGCACGTCGCGAATCACGAGGGCACGCAGCTGGCGTGCTATCAGCGAACGGCTAAGGTTTATGTAGTACCAACGCATCGGCACGCCGTTGTCGCGGGCATAGCATACAAAATCGTATGTCAGGGCGTCGTCTGACGGCATCATGCCCATCAGCTGCTTGACGGTCTTGACGTTTTTCAGCTGGTCGCGGTTGATGTCGACGTAGGTGTAGACATACTGCTGCAGCAGCCCGAGGTTGGCGACGGCACGGTAGTAGGTGGTGATACCAGTGGTGTCGTTGGGCACAAATATGTCGGGCACGATTCCTCCGCCACCGTATACGATTCTTCCGTTGGCAGTGCGGAAAATCTTGCTTTTGTCCACCTTGATGCTGTCGGCGCTGTAGAGCTCGCCGTGGGAGTATCGGTCGTAGAGCTCCTTTGAGTAGTCGTCTTCGTCACCAAGCGTGTAGTCTTTCTGTATGCATCGGTGCGACGGCGTGTAGTAGCGGGCTATGGTCAGACGGATTGCGCTGCTGTCGGGCAGGTAAATCTGCTTCTGCACCAGTCCTTTTCCAAACGACCGTCGACCCACAACAAGTCCGCGGTCATTGTCCTGCAACGCTCCTGCCATAATCTCGCTGGCGCTTGCCGAATACTCGTCAATCAGCACGGCAACCTGAGCGTCGT
>ENA-ORUX01000855-ORUX01000855.1-human-gut-metagenome-genome-assembly--contig:-NODE-855-length-26402-cov-3.018750_pt1 | contig 26402 bp, 20 predicted proteins | sample MGYA00242087_ERZ509225 | MGnify/ENA primary metagenome ERZ509225 (study PRJEB26280, sample SAMEA2338864) | human gut metagenome | biome: human gut; feature: human-associated habitat; material: faeces... | reverse complement strand
CCCAAAATCCGGGAAATGTATTTGTCCCTGAACACAGCCTGTTCCCATACCAATCAAATCTCCATCTTAAAACAGTATTTAATTAAGGCTAAAGCTATATTCGAAGAAGACGATGAAATCTGTTATTATCTAGGTAACATTTATCAAAACGAAAACAATTTTCAAAAAGCGATCGCTGAATATAGCCTGGCTATCAAATATGCTCAGAAAAACGGAGAAGATTTCGGATTGGTCTATGCTTACTACCAAAACAGAGCCAGTTGTTATCTGAAGATCAACGAATGTAGTAAATCTATCCCGGATTTCACTTATGCCTTAAAATTGAATCCTGATAACGGGGCTATTTATGCAAACCGGGGCATAGCTTATTATAAAACAGGAAAGAAAACAGAAGCCTGTAAAGACTGGCGAAAGGCCCAAAGCTTAGGGATTCAGAGTGCCGGAACTTACGTACGCCGGTATTGCAGATAAGCAACATCCCCCGACGGTAAAACAAAACCCTCTGATCGGTAAACTCTCGATTTTATACAGACCGATCAGAGGGTTTCTTTTTCATTTATCGTCTTACCGTTGTTTCAATGAAGCAGCACCCGAAACGTGAGAGGTCACCTTGGGATTGCCCGAATAACTGACATGAGCAGCTCCCGAAGCTTCTACTCCGAGCGTTTCGGTTACATTTACCGACGCATTTGAAGCCCCTGAAGTAGCCAAAGCCAGATTTTTCAAAACGAAATTTTCCAGATTCGCTTTCGACGCCCCCGATAATTCGATCTCCCCGCTGTCTGCCTCTCCTGTCAAGGCCAGCTTTGCAGCCCCGCTAATTTCTACCTCAACCTCAGGAACCTCAACATTCAACTGTAGTTGTGAAGCCCCTGACAAATCGATCTTTCCGATCTTTACCACCTTGAAATTACCATCCCAAACAGCCGTAGCTGCTCCGCTCAAGTCAAATTTTACCGTTTGAGCCGTAAAATCACCCGTTCCTTTCAATTTACATGCCCCACTAAGCAGAACTTCTTCCAGGGAGGAACAGACGATTTCAGCTGTAAATTTTTCATTTTTAGAATGTTTCTTAATCCGGCCTTTAAAGCCAACCTTTACCGTTCCTCCCCAATTTTCAAACACCAGATTATCTTCATAATGAGACGGAATACTCAATGTGACACCTGTATCCTCTCCTTGCCGGATTGTAATATCGAATGCCCCGGAAATATCCAATCCCGTAACCCGCTCTCCCTGGAAACGGGAAATTTTCACTTGTTCCTGGGCTACGCCCATACCGATCGTCCCCCAGCATACGAATAAAAAGAATAAAATTTTACGCATAGTTTTCTATTTAAATGGTTAGTCCAAAACTTCGCATCAAAGGCATCCCAAAAGTCTGTTCAATTTCCTGCCCCTAATCTCTAAGACGATTGAAAACTTATAATATTACAACTCAATCCGTTTTTATAATTTTTGCGGGATTTACCCGGGCCGCTTTCCAGGATTGCCAGATTACCGTAAGTATCCCCACGGCCAGCACGATAAAAGCTGCTGCGATAAATATCCAGACAGTCAGTTGTGGCCGGAATACATACTGCATTCTCCATTGTTCGATCAGGTATAACGCCATCGGTAATCCGATCGCCAACGCGATAGCGATCCACTTGATAAAGCGGATACACAACAATCCGACAACTTGTCTTTGTGTAGCCCCATTGATCTTACGCAAACCGATTTCCTTCATCCGGCTTTCCACCGAATACCAGGCTAAACCGAATAATCCCAAAGCAGTCAGGAACAAACTGATCCATGAAAAAAGTACGACCATTTGCAATACCCTCTGCTCCTCTTGGTGCAGATCCTCATACATTCCGGCCATAGTCCGAAATTTTAATCCTTCCTCATCTCCCGAAATTTTTTTCCATAATTCCTTTATTTTTTGAATAGCCACCGACATACTTCCTTCCTTTATCTTTACCAAAGTGTTGTATGAAGTGGAATTATATTCGATTAAAAGGGGTTGAATCTGTCGACTCAGGTTATCGCTAACAAAATCCTCGACAACCCCGACAATTAAATGCTCACCATTACATACCAACCGATAATTCACCGGTTCCTGAATCGCCATTTTTTTTACAAATGCTTCGTTCACCAATACAGCATCGTTAGGCGCCGAGGGAGAGAATCCTTTTCCCTTCACTAATTTCAGTCCGAAAAACGGTAGAAAACGCTCATCTCCCCCCATAATCATCGCACTTATTCCTCTGGCAGAGAAAGCCCCGTAACTCAATATATCGCTGGAAGTATAATCTTCAACTTCAGGAATCACCTGCAACTGTCCGGTAAATTGTTTCCATTGTCCGCCCTCCGGATGGTTTGCATATAAACTCAGGATCCGGTCACTATCCGGACGGACATGTCCCACGTAATCCATTTGTTGTGCGATTCCCAACACCATAACGACCAATACGACCGAAATAACGAATTGTGCCACCACCATTCCCGTAACCAATTTAGGACGTTGCACCAATCCGGTTTTCATCATATCGTTCAGTGAATTTTTGCCGATCCTTGAAAAAATATACAAAGAAGGTCCCAAAATAACTATAACCAGTAAAATCAACATCAATCCTCCCGAAATCCCTTCTACCAAATCGCTCAAAACCAGGTCTGCTTTCATAAATCGATTGAAAGCGGGCAAGCACCCCTTGATCAGTAAAACAGCGATAACCAAAGCAATAGCGGCCTGTATCGAAGTTTCTGCTATCAATTGGCCACGTATTTCCTGTCCGGTCGCTCCGAAAATCATTTGCTGGTTGGTATTTTTAAGGCGTTGCAATGATTTCGTCATACTGATGTTGATATAGTTGAAGCAAGCAATCACCAGAATAGCGATAGCGATACTTCCGGCTAAATACAGGGCAACCCGATCGCGCGATTTAATAAAACCGATTTGCTGATCACCCGAAAAATACACCTGACTCAACGGTCTTAACTGTTGTTTTCCCTGAATATCGTATTGTTTCCGATAGGTCTCGTCCTGATTCAGTTTTTTTTCCAGTTTATCTTTCCGGCCCTCTTTCCCCAGTTTCAGAAAGCTATAATAGCTATTCACCCAGGATACACGGGTAAGTGCATAATCGGATTCCGGTAAATGGATCAATAAATCATATTGCAGATAACTTTTGCTTTTGTCGTCCACAATCGCTTTTACCATATAGGCCTTTTCTTCCTCCACATTTTGTAATCGTCCATCTTTGAGGTATTGGCTATAGCCCACTAACAACAATGTCTCTCCTAAAATATTTTCGCGTCCGAAATTTTTCCGGGCAAAAGAGCGGGTAACAGCTACACCCGAAGGATCCCGTAAAGTCTCTTTCAGATCTCCAGCCAAAAGTTCAGGCTGAAACAAATCGGCGAAATTAGGAGTAACTGCATAAATAGCAGCATAAGGTATTGTTTCACCACTATTCTTTTTAATCTGTTTGTGATCGTCATGGCACACACAGATATCTTCGACTTCAGGGAAAGAACGCTGAATAGCGACGGCACGCCCTCCATTAAGGGTATGGTTGGCCATAACCTCTTCATTACTATAATATACGTTCTGCTCTTGTAATAAATACCATTGCCCTCCTCCTTTCACCACATGAGCTATATTATACTCGTTAGCTACAAAACCAATCAATAAAACACTACATGTCAAGCCAATAATCAAGCTCAACATCGAAATTACAAAATAAATTTTATTTCTCGCCCAGGAACGAAAAATCATTTTTAATGAAATAGAAAACATAAAAAATTCATATCTTTTTAACCGGATAATAACCAATTATATGCCAATTTATTAATCATCTGTTAATCAAATAGATAACATCGATTTCTATTTTGAATATGTAAAAAAACGAGACAACAATGTAAAAAAAATAGACAATCCGATTCAAGAGCAAAACAATTAACACATTGAATATAAGCGACTTAATTATTTGGCACAATAATAGTATAGAGAAATACAAAATTCAATCTTCAATCTTATGATAAAAATAGAAAATTTAAGTAAAGTGTTCCGCACGGAAGAAGTGGAGACTACTGCATTAAATAACGTCTCGCTGGAAGTAAAAAAAGGAGAATTCGTAGCGATCATGGGCCCTTCCGGTTGCGGTAAATCAACCTTACTGAATATCATCGGCCTGCTGGATAATCCGACAGACGGGAAGTATTATTTCGACGGCGAAGAGGTAGGACACCTAAAAGAGAAACAGCGTACTCAGGTACGTAAAGGAAATATCGGTTTCGTATTCCAGAGTTTCAATCTGATCGACGAACTGAATGTATATGAAAATGTCGAACTGCCTTTGATCTATCTGAAGAAGAAAGCCAGTGAAAAGAAAGAAATCGTATCCCATATTCTCGACCGGATGAACATCAGCCACCGGGCCAAGCACTTTCCGCAGCAATTATCCGGCGGCCAGCAACAACGTGTAGCCATTGCCCGTGCCGTAGTAGCAAGTCCCAAATTAATCCTGGCCGACGAACCGACGGGTAACCTGGATTCACGTAACGGTACGGAAGTGATGAACCTACTGACCGAATTGAATCAGGAAGGTACGACCATCATAATGGTGACTCACTCCCAGCACGATGCCTCCTATGCTCATCGGGTAATCAATCTTTTCGACGGGCAGATCGTCACCGAAACTTGTGGTGTGAAAGATTAAAGCAACGGCCCTTTCTATAAACAACCTCCGGGAGAACAGGAAAAACTTCCGGAGTTCATTATCTTTATTCTTTTAGGGAAGTCAGGCCGGTCGATAATTATTATATTTGCATAGCTATAATTTTCCATATGACAAAACAAGGTACCATCCTCATTGTTGACGACAATAAAGGTGTATTGGCAGCCATCGATATGCTGCTCAGCGGCACTTTTAAAAAAGTGATCACCATCAGTAATCCCAACCGGATTCCTGCGATGCTGGAAACGGAAAATATCGATGTCGTATTGTTGGACATGAATTTTTCCAGTGGTATAAATAATGGAAACGAAGGTATTTTCTGGCTGGGAGAAATACGGAAAATAAGCAACGATCTACCGGTCGTCCTATTTACAGCTTATGCAGACATCGAACTGGCCGTAAAAACAGTGAAAGAAGGGGCTACCGACTTTGTCGTCAAACCCTGGGATAATGCCAAACTGATAGCGACCCTTTTGTCTGCCTACCGCTTACGCCAATCCCAGACAGAAGTAAAACAACTCCGGAAAAATGAAGAATCGATCAGAGCTGTTTGCATCAGGATTTTTTCCTGATGAGGAATTTCTACCATATAGTTCTGATTATAATATCTTGTATAACATTCGATCTCAGGATATTTACTTTGCAGTTCGCTACCAATCACAGCCCCCCAATACGATCCCTCTTCATCGACCACCCGATAAATCCGGTCTTTATTTTGATGAAATTGGTCTACCGATAGTTCCTGACGAATATAAACACTCAACACCAGTACAAAAGTCAATGCGATAGCAAATCCCAAAACCGTAATAGCAAAATAAAGCTTATTGTGAATCAGGTTGCGTACAAATAATTTAATATCGATCATAGGAATATGGATTTTACCCTAGATCCACAATCGACATGCCAATTTAACTAATAAATTTATATTCAGATATTTATCAAATAAACAGCACCTTAAATCTGTCAAAAAAACAGACAATACTTGTATAATTTATTGACAAACGTGTTGGAAGAATTATTTCATACCCAAAACTTGACGGGCAAAATCGAAAGTTTGTTGTCTGACTTCAGGAATAGCTTTCGACGATAAACCACAGGCAATAACGTGTACGCCTGCATTCGGAAAAGCAACGGCCCGTTTCTCGTCTTTAGGAGTTCCTAATTCGTCGAACATGTTCAACGCCGCTTTAACTTCTATCGTCTCATCCTGATGATCGGAATCTTTGTAATAATAACCTAAAAAAACAGGCTGAGAGACTTTTTCGAATTCCCGTCGGTTCATTCTCATATCCAGCAGTTGCTGTAAATAAACCTGTGCTTCCAAGCGGTATTTACAATACCAGTATTTACAATCTTCACTATCTGCCGGATCATCCGAAACGGCATATTTCCCTCCATGTACGGCCCGGCTGATCTGTAATCCCCAGGGACCGCTCAACAAGGGGGCCATAGGATTTTTAATTTTAATATTCGGTGAATATAAGATCAGGGCATCCACCAGCCTGGGAAAATCGGCCGCTAACATCAAAGCTAACGTACAACCGGTGGATGTCCCCATTATAATAACTTTCTTCCCCAATTTGTGAGCGATCACCAAGGCTTCTTTAGCCGAATTGTAAAGATTAGCCGGCGTCATACCGAGCATAGCCTCCGTACCTTGCAAGCCGTGGGCCGCCAGCCGGGGAAGATAAGCATTCACTCTAAATTCTTTTACAAAATCGGATATGATCGGCTGGCCTTCGAAACGGCTGGCCGTAAATCCATGCAGATAAAGCAATACGTAGGTTGTAGGCTGAGCAACCGAATCTCCCCATAAAATGATTCCCTGATTATCGGGCTTCACCGGTAACCGAGCCTCCCTGTCCTGCACATACTCACTGATACGGTCGATTCCAACCGGTAGATCCGGTAGGTCCGTATTCAATTCCGTACGAGGTAGCCGGGGGCCCGCCCAATAGGCAATGCCTAAAACAACAAGGATCAGTAAAGGTATCATATAACGTCGCTTCATCATATCCTCTTCTACTTTTCGTTTTCCCTCACTTCTTCCAGCAACATTTCCATGGCTTTAGAGGCTGCCTTCGCTATATTCCTTTCGCGGGTAAACGAAAAAGTGAACAATTTTGCATAACTCTTCCGGGGTGTCGCTACTCCGATCCAAACCGTCCCTACCGGTTTCTCCGGCGTGCCACCTCCCGGTCCTGCTACGCCTGAGGTCGACACCGCATAATCTGCTCCGGTGATCTTTCTTACTCCTTCGGCCATCTGTAATACCACAGCCTCACTCACAGCTCCTTCCCGTTCCAAATCTGCGGCATTCACTCCCAATACATTTACTTTCACCTCATTCGCATAGGAAACTACACTTCCTTTAAAATAATCCGAACTCCCTGCAATAGTGATCAAATGAGCGATGTAACCTCCTGTACAACTCTCGGCCGTGGCCATAGTGACTTTCTTATTACGCAACAGTTCGCCTAATTGTTTCTCCAGAACGTCGTCTCCCTCGGCATATCTCACGTCCTTTAATACTTCTTTCAGGCTTTCGTAACATTCATCCAGGTGTTTTACACTTTCCCCTTTCGCCGTAATACGTAATCTCACCAGTCCCGGAGAAGGAAGATAAGCCAATTTCAATCCCTCTTTTAAGGCATCTTCCCAATTTTCCAGCATTTGTGCCAATTGGGATTCTGGGACATCGTATACTTTCAGCATCCGGTATTCCAATTGTAAATGCGGATACTTCTTTTTCAATTCCGGCATCACGGAAGTATCGATCAAATGTTCCATTTCGAAGGGTACTCCCGGTAAAGAGATCAGTGACTTCCAGCCTTTTTCGAACCACATTCCCGAAGCTGTACCTTTATCATTACGTAAAATCCGGCAATTATCCGGCAATAAAGCCTGGGAGCGATTTCCTTCGTTCATAGTCAATCCTCTCCTCTTCAACATTTCTTCGAGCCGAGCGAATACTTCCTCGTTCATTTTCAACTGTGAACCGAAATATTCAGCGAGTACCTTTTTAGTAACATCGTCCTTCGTGGGTCCCAAACCTCCGGTTACGATGATCAAATCCGCCTCAGACATCGCATATTCCACCGTCTCATAAATCTCGTCCCTCTTATCCGGGATCGATAAAATCTCTGTAATCTCTACCCCCATATCGGTCAAACTCCGGGCAATATATTGCGAATTCGTGTCCAGAATTTGTCCCATTAAAATTTCATCCCCTATGGTTATAATAATCGCTTTCATCAGGTCAATATTTCATTATCTATTCAATCCTTTGCTATCATGCCTCCTGCAAACAAATTTTATACCAACCCCCAACCGATTCTTCCGTAAAATTCAGTCCGGGAATTAAATTGGTTTATAAAGTGCGTCAAGAACCTTAAGTGATGAAGGAGCACCTCTAAATGGATCCGTGTCACTTCGTTTCTGGTCAATGTCGCCTTGCAGGCTCCTGATTGGCGAACCTGCGGTTCTGAAAGGGAATTTTTTACCCGGAACGAAGTTCCACCACTCAGCGTAGCACTAACCAAAAACCGTAGCCTTTACTGATCTTTTCTGTCAAACCAGAAAAACCTGCTCATTTTTCGGTAATTCCTTTCCACTGGTCTGTACGGAAGGGAGAAGCCAGCAAACCGGCGCTATTTACGAGGTTGTCGTCATAAGGATTATTGCTCCAACCGTAACGGACAGCTACCGGATTCGGTACTTTCTCACTGAAAACAACGACTTTATTCCCATCGATGTAAGCCTTTGCCCATACAAATTTCCGATCAGCTCCGGCAATGGAAAAACCGTTGACATACCCATAACGGTTACGATCGCTGGTCGTCAATCCGTCGCCGACATTCCCGAATGTCAGGATCACTTTCTCTCCCTCCACTTTCATAGACTTATAAACGGGACCTTCTCCCAAAACAGGTTGTCCGTAAGCAACCTGCAGAGCTGCTTTCGCCAATCGTTTCCCCACCTCCTGTTTATTTTTGGGATGAATATCGAAAGCCTCACCGATATCGGTAATAACGGCTTGTCCGGTCTTCGGCAAACTCAGGGTCATATTCTGTGCTTCACGAAGTTCTGCCCAATCGCTGTCTTTCGGCTGATCTTCCACCGCCATAAAATTAGCTAATTGTACCCACAGAAAAGGGAACTCATATCCCCACTGCTGCCGCCAATCGTTTATCATGGCCGGAAACAACGTACGATATTGATAAGCTCTGCCCGCATTATTCTCTCCCTGATACCAGATCACCCCTTTTATCCCATATCCGATCAAGGGATGCACCATCCCGTTGTACAACAAGGAAGAGAAGCTATTCGGACTAATCCCACTGACTTTATACATCGAAGTCACCACCGAAGGCTTATACACCCAATCACCGGCAAGCGAATATCTCTGTCCATCGATTTCCAGGTATACTTCCTCAGCTTTACCGAGGATTCCTCCCAAGCCGCCGGTATCCGTAATGCGAACAGCAATCACATTATTTCCCCCTTTCAGGACACCTGCCGGAATTTCATAAGACCTGTTGGGCATCCAGAAATTCATTTCTCCTACTTTCACCCCATTGACATAGGTCAGGTCTTCGTCATCCACTGCCCCCAGATTTATTCTGGCTTTTTTTCCTGTCACACCCGCCGGCAAATCAATGGTTTTCCGAAACCAAACAATCCCATCTTCGTTCGCCAGTTCTGCCTCCCAGACTTTCGGCACTGCCATCGTCTTCCACCCTTTGGTTTTATAAGCCGGAACATACCATTTCTGAACCAAACCTTTGTCTTTTTTCAAGGCTTCTTTATATAACCTGATATTATCCATCGAATACCCCATCGCTTTCTCCTGATCCTTTCCGGCATATTTTTTATAAGTGTCGTTGGTTTTAACAGCCGTCTCCCAGCTGGTCCAGGTTTCTATATCGGTACCTCCCCAGGAAGTATGAATCAATCCGACAGGCACTCCGATTTCGGGTTGCAATTCTTTACCGAAAAAGTAACCGACAGCCGTAAACAGAGGAGACGTCTGAGGATTACAGGCAGTCCATTCGCAAGGCTCCAGATCGAACTGCTCCTTCGATTGCATATTTTTCGGAACATTCAACAGACGGATATCCGGCAAAGTGGAGGCAGCAATCTCCTGCCCGGCATTTATAACATTATTCAAACCGAACTCCATATTCGATTGTCCGCTACAAACCCAAACATCTCCGATCAATATATTGGTTAAACCGATCGTCTCCTCTGCGGATTCGATCTGCATGTCGTAAGGTCCCCCGGCTTTCATAGCAGGCAATTCCACCCTCCAGATTCCATCCTTCCCGGTTTTTGCCGTTTGCACACTTCCATTCAAAGCGACGGAAATCACTTCATTCTTATCCGCTTTTCCCCACACCCGGATAGGCATATCCCTTTGCAATACCATATTGGAAGAAAAGAAGTGAGGCAGACGTACTTTTGCCTGTAAATCCATACACAGCAACAGCAAGACTCCTAATCCCAAAAGATAAATTCCTTTTTTCATACGATTTTATTAAATGTTAATAAGTAAATCCTGAGCACCGGCCTGTTTCTCTGGCAAAAGAGCAAACAATATACCTACACCAAAAACAAATCCCAATAATTTTCCACCAACTTTTTTCATACTAAATACCAATTACAACTGAGTGAGTTCACAATAGACCCGATCTATAACATGGGGTAAATTTAAATAATTATTTTTAAAATAACATAGCCCGCGGGGACAGGGCCCTGCGCTATCTTTTCTCTCACAAACACAGTACTTTTTTATTTGCCTATTTTTTCGTATATTTGCTTTAAATTAAAAAGGAAAGGAAATCTATGCGTTATCTCGATCCTAAAGCCGATCTGACTTTCAAACATGTTTTCGGCGAGCATCCCGACCTGGTGATCAGCTTGCTGAACGCCCTGTTGCCCTTAAACCCCAGGCATGAGATCAGGGAGATAGAATACCTTCCGGCCGAACTCGTACCGGAAAATCCTTTACGCAAGAACAGTATCGTGGACGTCCGCTGCCGCGATGCAGAAGGACGTCAGTTTATCGTCGAGATGCAAATGATCTGGTCTCCGGAGTTTCGCCAACGGGTATTGTTCAATGCTTCGAAGGCCTATGTACGGCAAATCGACACCGGTCAGGAATACGAACTGTTGCAGCCGGTATATTCGCTGAATCTGGTAAATGAAGTATTCGAGCCTGAGCTCGAAGGCTTTTATCATTATTATCAGCTAGTACACATGGAACACACTGAAAAAGTGATCGAAGGCCTACACTTGATTTTCGTAGAACTGCCCAAATTCAACCCACATACCTATTCTGAGAAGAAAATGCAAGTACTCTGGCTTCGTTTCCTGACGGAAATCAATGAACATACCCGCGAAGTGCCGCCTGAGCTGTTGGCCAATCCGGAAGTAAAAAAAGCCGTGAACGCCGTAGAAGAATCTGCTTTCACCGAAGCACAGCTTTTGGGTTACGAAAAATTCTGGGATATCATCAGTGTCGAGAAAACACTATATAACAGCGCTATCCGGAAAGGAATGGCAAAAGGAATTGAAGAAGGAATTAAAGAAGGAATGACAAAAGGCATAGAAGTTGGAAGAGCAGAAGGAATTGTGGAAGGTATAGAAAAAGAGAAGCTCGTTATAGTTTCTAAACTGAACTTAGACGGTTTACCGTACGACACGAAATCCAAATATACAGGGTTACCGGTTGAGAAAATTGAAAAAGCGTAACAATAGCTCACTGCCCTGTCCCCGTGAGCTATTGAGGTATGGTGATGGTGAACTTGCTGCCGATTCCCAATTCACTTTCCAACCGGATACTTCCTCCGTATGCACAAACTACTTTGTGGACAAAAGTCAAGCCTAATCCGAAACCGGTAGTTTTGGTCACTTGTTGATTTTTTACACGGTAGAACTGTTTGAAAATTTGCTTCTGATCTTTGGGTGCGATTCCCATACCGTTATCTTCGACGGTCAGCACATAATTGTCACCGATAGTATAAAAGTCAACTTTCACCACGGGATGAGTACCGCCATATTTAATGGCATTGTCCACCAAATTAACAACGACATAATTGAAATATATTTTATCTAAACATGGATACTCCAGTCCTTCAGCAATCCGGTAACCCACCCGTGCGTAAGGCCGGATCAATGAAAACATTTCGGTCGTCATTTCCATCTCGAATTTCAGATCGATCACTTCCCGGTTTATCATCAATACAGAAGTCTTTAGAGAAGTCAGCATCGTATCGGTGATATCCGCCATCTTCATCAAACGCGCCTTTACCATAGTCAATTTTGTCGTATCCCGGGGACATAAGACAGAATCTTTCCCCTCCAGAATACCATTTACTACCGAAATCATCGTTGCCAAAGGCTTCTTCAATTCATGTTCCAAATGCGTCATTCCCATCGTTTGTATCCGCGCACTACGCACTGTCATCCGTATCGAACACCACTGCCAAACCAAACAGAAGATAAAACCGATCATGAATATCAATTCAACCCATAAAATACCGCTTAAGGCACGGAAAACAAAGGGCAGCTCGAAGGTTGCTAATAATTGATGTTCATTCTCATACCCTAACTCGATAGGAAGGGTCATAATAGAATTAGAGGATTTTCCAAAATTTTCAGTAGACAATAATTCTTTTCCCTCTATATTCAGTACCTTCAATGTTGGATTTTCAATAATACCTTTTTCCTTTAAATAATTTATATACAATTCATTCAATCTAAAAACATCAAATAATCCATGTTCACTCAAACAATCATAAATTACCAATTTTCCTAATTCAGCTACCATATCAGGAGATTTAATCGAGATCATGTTCTTTCTATTATCATAATACCAATAGAAAAAATGATGATCTTTTGTTAAACCATATGTTAATCTATAATTTTTAGCATAATTCAGACCTTCATCATATAAATATTTATAAGTGGTATTTAATAAAACTTCATTTGCACTTTCACGAAACTCCCTAAGTTTTATTTCACGTACATGGTATAACCAGATTCCTTGTCCTAATAAAACACATATTAATAAGACAACGGACATTTGTCCCATCGTTTTTATACTATTATTCTTCATACTTTAGCTTAGAGTATATTATAGAACAAAAAAAAATTTTACAAAATTAAGAATCTTTCCTAACTTTGTACTGTCACAATCAATATTTATAAAAATGAGAAAAAAAGCCAGAATTTTTATGGGAGGAATTATTATTCTGACCACACTGTCTATTAATTTTATGTTTTCTAGAGAATCTACCATCACCAATATTACTTTTGATAACATAGAAGCTTTAGCCGAAAAAGAATCCATTGATCCAGATGCTACATGTATATATGTAGGGGCTTTTTGTTTTGGTATTGACTCAGATGGTATTGTAGGTGATCATTTTGGATTAAGTGCCATACAAGAATAACATTAATTAGAAGAACAATTGATATGAAAAAACTATATTACTTCATCATCCCTGCTCTTCTGCTCGGCAGTTGTCAATCCGATCCGACCTTAGAGACCGAATCTTCTCCGTTAGTACGGACGAAGGTGACAGAGCTTCAATATGCCCAAACAGACAAAATCGATGTGGAGGCATTGAACATTATCTCTCCTTATAAATTTGTAAAAAAAGGAAACTTATATGCTTTTCTTACTCCCAGTAGCGCTTACCGTTTCGCCATTTATAACAGCGAAAACGGAACCGTTACCCGTTTAGTACCGGCAGGCAGAAACGAAAGAGAAGGCATGTATTTTATCAGTATGAACCTAAACGGAGACATCGTTTCGGCATTCGATTTCGGAACTAAAAAGTTCGTGGAAATTAACTTGAACGAATATGCGACTCCGGGTTACCAGCCTACGTTCACTTCCCTCACCGACAACAACAAGACCCCTATCGGAGCCATCCGGATCGGTGACCGCCTGCTGTCGACCGGAGTTTATACCCAAGGCCGTTATTGCATCAGTCAAGCATCCGGAGCCGACACCTATAGTGTAAGTTATCCGGCCTGTGCCGACCCCACTCTGACGGATACGCTCAAAAGTGCATTTTATGCCAGCAATACCTTAGCAGTAAAACCGACGCTCGAACGCTTGGCCTGCGCCAATATGCAAACCGGTTGCCTGGACATTTGTGAAATCAACGGTAACGAACTGATCCGTGTCAATGAAGTGCATCTGACCCCTGCCAAGGTAAAATTCAACCGTCACCGTCCCAAAGGCCGTGGTTTAGTCCATCCGGTCAATTATTCCAAATATCATATTTTCGGGTTCTGTGATCTGGCTGTATCGGATGATTACATCTATGCCCTGTATTCAGGACGGACGCTAAAACAACATAATCTGGACGTCGACAAAGGCAAAACCATACTGGTATTCGACTGGAACGGTTCGCACGTGCGTACTTACCGCCTGGAAAATGCTTGTTCTTCGATCAGCTATAGCGCCGAAGAAAATACCATTTATGCCTTATCTCAGGAAAACAATCATTCCGAGATTATAACACTCCATCTCTAGTGTTGTTGCTATACTATAGAGGAGAGCGAACTTGAAGTAAGATTGTCTGCCAGACTCTCTTCTCAAGTTCCTCTCTATTTTTTATGCCCTTCCTTCAAGAAAAGAGGAGCGAGCGGTAATCGCCGTTTCGTACTTCAATTAATTCCGTTTCTGTGGTAAAGTGATCACACACTTGTTTCCGTTCGGTTTACTTATAAAGCGGATTTTTCCTCCATAACCACCGACCACTTGCTGTACGACGAAGGCCAGTCCCGCCCCGGTGGATTGTTCCGGCTGCCTGTCTCCCGGATCTATTTTCCTGCCATTATCTTCGACTGTCAACATATAATGTTTCTTGTCGGTATAAAATTCGATCCTCACTACGGGGTGAACTCCGGCAGATACAATAGCTTTATCTACCAAACAAAGGATCAGATAATAAAAATATACCTTATCCAAACAAGGATATTCCGCTCCTTCGTCGATTTGGTAACCCACCAGTGCCTGTGGCCGGATCAGAGAAAACAACTCAACGATCATTTCCATCTCCGATTTCAGATCGATATTTTCCCGGTCGATTTTCCATACCGAGGTCTTTAAAGCACTCTGCTGCATATCGATGGTTTCAGCCATTTCCACCAAGTGCGTTTTTATCGTATTCAATTTCAATTCCTCCTCCACAGACAAGGCAATCCCCTCGCATTGCAGCTTACCGTCGATCACTGCCATCCACTCCGTTAAAGGTATCTCTTCCGAAGGTGTCTTCCCCATCATCTGTACCAGTGCCCTTCGTTCAATCCTTTTCACCACACCCCTTTGCCAAACTAAACAAACGATAAACCCGATCAGGAAAATCACCTCCACCCACAAGATATCGTTCAGTCCCCGGCCGACCGTCTGCTCGAATCCATGATTTTCCATTTCACGTACCCGATACAACCAAATTCCCTGTCCCAGTATTATACAGATCAGTAATCCCAACGATATACGTCCCAGTATTTGCATCTTATTCTTCATACCATCCGTCTATAGAATATTTTTTGAGGGTGTCCAAAAAGTATTTGGCACCCTCGATTTATTCGTATCCCTATTGGAGACTGAAATCAAATATCCGATTCTACAAGGGGGTATTTTGCCTTTTTGGACACCCTCATATATTAAATTTACAAGTATATTTTCCCTCTACAAGGATGCAAAACCGATGTACGCAAAATCCCTTTCTGAATTTGCCGGTATCCTACTTCTTTCCGACTTTATTCAAACCCATATCCTTTTTTGATAAAAGCTTTTACCAGTATCACCTTTTCTCCCGGTGTTTCATTTATAATCCGGTAAGTAGCAGCAGCAGCAGGAATTACAAACGTTTCGGCATAATTAAAGCGTTGCCTCATTCCTTCGCGAGTCTCCACCCTTACTGCTTTCCCTTCCACCACCATCCAAACCTGGCAACTCCCTTCGGTTTCTACTTCCACCGCATCTTCGACGGTATACCGATGGACATCGTAAAAATGCTTTTCATGGGTCGGCAGATGTTCGAGTGTATAATGTTCGTTTTTTTCCAATACCTCGGGATGACAAACCAATTCTTTTACCACCCGTTCTCCCTTCCGTTCGAAATAGAGGTTATCCATTCCCCGCTGTACATTCAGCGGACGGGGTTTCCCATTCAAATCCAATCGCAGCCAATCGTACATTTTAAAAGTAAAAATATACGGAGCACTACTGATTTCCAGCACCATACAATTCTTTCCGGAAGCATGAACCGTTCCGTTGGGTATCAGAAAAAGGTCGTGTTTGTGTGCCGGAAATTTCTGTACATATTTTTCAATGTCTATCGTCTTACCTTCTGCCTGGCTCTGTTTCAATACCTCTCCGAACTCTTCAGGCCGGATATTTTCCTGAAATCCCAGATAAACCTGGGGATTCTGCCGGCTATCCAGGATATAATACGTCTCATCCTGTGTAAAAGGCATATTAAACTGTTCCCGGATGTACGTAGTCCGGGGGTGACACTGTACCGACAGGTTACCTCCATCGAAAGTATCCAGAAAATCAAAACGAATCGGGAAATCGGTTTTAAACACATCGGCCGATTCTCCCAGAACTTGACGGTAATCGTTATACATCAGAAAATCGAAAGAAACTTCCAAACGATATCCGTTACTTTCGAACATCAGTCCATTTTCCAAAACCATCAATTCGAAAGACCAGGCTAAATTAGGCACTTCTTCATTCAATCCCGGGATGTGTTGTTTCATCCATTGCCCTCCCCATGCGCCGGGTTCGAACCAAGGGCGAACCCGGAAGAAATTTCTTCCCATCCGGTGTAATCCCTCTCTCAAATCCTCCCCGCTCATCATCAGCAATTGCTGTCCCCTGCGTTGTTCATCCACAATCAGCTCTATCTGTGGCAGACACTCCGCTTTATGCCGGTTCAGCACAACCCAATCCACAAAGAAAAAATGTTTATAGGTTTGCTGATTATTCTTCGGTTTATTCATACCCAGATTTTTCACCCACCCGGCCCGCATGCGAAACTGTATTTCATTTTTAGGTACATCGACATAGATCAAAGGTGCTTTCCATCCGGCCAAAGCAGCTCCTATACCGATCAGCACATTGATATCGGCCTCCTGGTCCGGCCTAAAAGCGTTCAACTTCCCGGGATCAAACCAATCCCTCAATTGTCTCTCCGTCATCCGGCCGAACAACGGATCTTCTCCTCCCAGATCGGGAGCGAGCATTTCCTCCAACGTCCGAGCATCCCGCATCGCGACATCGGTACGGAACCAACGTACACACTTCCCTCTCCGACGAAATTCATCTCCCAGTTCGCTCACCAGTTCGTCCCAAAACACTCCTCCATAGCCATCGATAACCACCTGCCCGTGTCGCTCTATCCAATCGGCCAAACACCCTATCCCCGAACGGATCTTATTCTCCCCGACCGGAAAAGCCGGATACAAATCATAAACTCCCCGGGGAGTTGCCTGTGCTTTCATAGGAGCCAGATACTGTTTTGTATTTCTCTTTACCGCCTCTTCTTCCATCCCACTCCGGCCCAAGACCTGATTCGCATACATCGCCGCCCCGATCAGCGGAGCATCTTCCCATAAACGGCAAGTATCTATTCTCACTCCGATCCCCTGGGTTTCCAACTCAGACTTTATCCGTTCCAGAAATAAATCGGCACCCCGCATGATATTTCCCCCGAGCACCAAACAGTCCGGACAGAAATGTCTCAGAAAAGGAGCTATAAATCCGGTAAAATGATCGGCAAACTCTTCAAACAGAACTTTAGCAGCCTGTTCTCCCCGATAAGCATATTCCGCCAATGTCTTCACATCCATCACCGCTTTATCGGGAAAGCGGTGATTCCAGTTCGTTACAAACCAGCGGGTAGAAAAATAGTCGTCCGCAATACTATCCCGAAAAGGAATATTATACAAATATCCGTGTTCCGGAACGGCGGGCGTCGTTTCGTCCAATATTTCTTCCCGGGCCATAAACGTACTTCCCAGTCCGGTCCCGACCGTAACGACCATACTCCTCTCACTCCCCTGAGCCGCTCCCCCATAATATTCTCCCAAAGCATAAGCAGAAGCATCGTTCAGGAAGACAACCGGTAAACTGCATACCCTTTTTATTTCCTCTTTCAAATCCAAACCGAATAAGGCATCGAATTTTCGTACCCCATGAATAGCAGCTATTCCCCGGGTATAATCGAAAGGCCCGGGTATAGCAATTCCTATACCCCGCCATTCGTTTTCAGAACGCCCTTTCTTCAATGCTGTAATCACCCGAAGTATCCCCTTTATAATCGAAGTAGCAGAGCCTCCGGCATCTATTTTCTCATAAACTATAGTCCTCTGATCCATCTTCCCGGTAGTCCCTGTGACAATCCCACCTTTTACATGAGTTCCCCCGATATCGATTCCTAATAAATATTCCATTATTTCACCACATTAATATGTATAGACATTTATACATTGACAAATATAGTGCATTCTTTTTATTGTTACAAAGTTTATCTCTTTTTATTGTTTTACCGACACAAGCCGAACAAATAACAAACTAACGATCAGCATATTATCCAAACATACTACTAAAAAACAATTACTTTTTTTGATTTATAAGAATGAAATTTTACTTTCGCAAGTACAATTTTCCTACTTTTGCTTAAATTTTTCAATCATGAAAATATCGATCGATCACAATAGTGCGATACCTTTATATCTACAAATAGAAAATCAATTGAGGAACATCATCCGGGAACCGGAGTATAAAAAAGGGAAGATGTTACCCAACGAAGTAGATTTGTCGAAACAATTGGGAATTTCCCGGAATACGCTGCGCCAGGCGATCAACAACCTGGTCACTGAAGGGTTATTAGTCCGAAAAAAAGGGATCGGTACTATAGTAGTCAACCAATCGGTCAGCTCGAAAGCCAAAAACTGGTTGAGTTTCACCCAGGAAATGAAAGCGCAGGGAATCGAACCGACCAACTATGAATTACATACCAGCTGGGCGCTTCCTTCAGAAGAGATCTGTCGTTTTTTCTCCATCACCGATGAAAAGAAAATATTAAAACTGGAGCGTTTACGGGGTAATCCGGAATTTCCGTTCGTTTATTTCATCTCTTATTTCAATCCCCGGATAGGGCTGACCGGTAATGAAGATTTTTCCCGTCCCCTATACGAAATATTAGAACAAGATTATAGTTCTGTTGCAAAAATTTCGAAAGAAGAAATCAGTGCCCAGCTTGCCGACAAATTTCTGGCTCAGAAGCTTGAAATCAAGCCCGGGGACGCTATACTCATCCGAAAACGATTTGTATATGACCCGGGGGGACGCCCTCTGGAATGGAATATCGGCTATTACCGGGCCGATAGCTTCGTTTATACGCTTGAGTTCGAGAGGGAAGTATGAATTGGAGTTTATAAAATGCCGGAAGACCATTGGAGCGGGAACGAGTATCCGGTTCGGTTTTTCGAACGACCGATGGTGTCTGACGGAAACGTAACGTAAAGTTTTTTGCGCAGTAAGGGGTTCCGCCGTTCAGTGAGTTCTTCGAATAAGCGAAAGAAAAACAAAATCTTTTGTTTTTCCGAGCAGGAGAAAAACCGATAAAATCAACGAAAGTCTTAACGGACCGGTCTGACGGTATAAAATCCGGAATCGGAATAGAAAGAAAAAACATACCTATATTTCAGGTAAACCGGATTTACTCGGCATCCACAGCTTCTATCTGTCCGATCGCCCTGATTCTTTTCAACAAAGAGGGATGCGAATAGTATACCCATTCGTACAGTGGATGGGGGGTGAGATTGCTTAAAGACTTCACAGAGATCTTCTTCAAGCCGGAAATGAGCGATTCACCATCGTAATGCCGGGCAGCAAAAGCATCTGCCTGATATTCATTTTTCCGCGACCAGGCATTCATCACCAATCCCAATATCATACTCAACGGCGAATAGAGGATTGTAAAAGCGATCAATCCCAATTGAAAACAGGCCCGGTCACCTCCCAGAGCCATTGACAAAGCCGGCTGGTTGACAAAAAGCGAAAACAACCAAAGGATCACGCCGGTCTGAATCACAGATGCCAGCATAAATTGAACGGTATGCCGTTTTTTATTGTGTCCGACTTCATGGGCCAGGACAGCAACAATTTCTTCCTCGGTCAAATCCTTTATCAGGGTATCATACAAGACAATCCGTTTGCGGGGACCGAAACCGGTAAAATAAGCATTTGCCTTCGTAGAACGCTTCGATCCGTCGATTACAAAAATATTGTCCAGTTTAAAGCCCACTTTCTCTGCAAAAGCATTGATTTTATCCCGTAAAGCCCCGGCCTCCAAAGGAGTCTGCTTATTGAACAAAGGCACAATCAACTGGGAATAAAACATAGCCATAAAAACCGAGAATACAGAAACTATTCCCCAGGCATACAACCAAAAGAAAGAACCAGCCCATTCATAAAACCAGACGACAGCCGACAGCAACAGTCCGCCGATCACCCCGGAAACCAACATTCCTTTGAGTAAATCCAATCCATAGGTCTTCATTGTCGTTTTGTTGAAACCATATTTTTCTTCAATATGAAAAGTAGCATACCAATCGAAAGGCAAACCGAGTAGCCCGGAAACCAGCGACAAGCCCAACATAAAAAGTAAGGTCTGTAAAACCGCCTGATCTGTCCAGGTCACCACCCAGGCATTCCACCAACCGAAACCTCCTGTACACAAAAACACCATCATCACGATAAAAGAAAAAGTGGAACTGATCAGATCGAAACGATTCGTTTCGCGCTTATAATTCTGAAAACGTGCATATTCTTTTTCATCGTAAATTCCCTTAAGATTTTCAGGTAATACAGGCGCCATAGCCCGCATATTCACCCATTCCAAAATCCGTTCTACAATAAAATCAGCAACTAAAAAAACAACGATAATAATAAAAACAACCTCAGTATTCATATTCAAAATAAAAAAGTATAAACGGATAAAACTATTCTGCCGTTAATTTTTACAAAAATAGTAAAATCCATATATTCCTCCGTGATTTATTCAGATCATTTCTAATTACAGAAATTTTTCTTTAAAACTCTCGGGATTTTCATTTATTAATTTTAATTTCGTTGCGTAAATAATGAATTCATAAATCAATCCAGATAAGTATGGCAGAATTTAAGTATCAGGAACCGTTTCCTATTGAAAATGATACCACAGTGTATCGCCTTTTGACAAAAGATTATGTAAAAACGATCGAATGTGAAGGACGTAAGATTTTAAAAATAGAGCGTGAAGGGTTAGAGTTATTGGCTCGCGAAGCTTATGCAGACGTCTCTTTTTACCTGCGCGCCGCTCATTTGCAAAAATTAGCCGACATCCTGAAAGATCCGGAGGCCAGTGACAACGATAAATTCGTTGCCCACACCATGTTGATGAACCAAGTGGTTTCGGCAGAAGGGGAACTACCGACCTGTCAGGATACCGGTACGGCCATTTGTATCGGTAAAAAGGGAGAAAACGTATGGACCGGGATCAATGATGCCGAAGCGATCAGCAAAGGGGTATTCGAAACTTACCGGGACCGCAATCTGCGTTATTCCCAGGTAGTGCCTTTTACCATGACAGAAGAAAAAAACACCGGGACCAATCTGCCGGCACAGATCGACCTTTATGCCACACAGGGCAATAAATACGAATTTTTGTTCATCACCAAGGGAGGGGGCTCTGCCAATAAGACTTTCCTTTACCAGCAGACAAAAGCTTTATTGAACGAAGAAACCCTGACTAAATTTATCCAGCAAAAAGTATTGGATCTGGGTACTTCGGCCTGTCCTCCCTACCATTTAGCGGTAGTCATCGGCGGCACTTCGGCCGAAGCTTGTCTGACCACAGTCAAGAAAGCCTCGGCAGGCTACTACGATCATCTCCCCACTTCGGGTAATGAAGGTGGCCGTGCTTTCCGGGATCTGGAATGGGAAGAAAAGATCTTGAAGATTTGCCGGGACAAAGGTATCGGAGCCCAGTTCGGAGGTAAATATTGGGTACACGATGTACGTGTGATCCGTCTTCCGCGTCATGCAGCTTCTTGTCCTGTCGGCATCGGAGTCAGCTGTAGTGCCGACCGGAATATCAAAGGTAAAATCACGGAAGAAGGGATTTTCCTCGAACAACTCGAGAAGAATCCGGCACGTTTTCTGCCGGCAGAAAGTCCTGCTTTAACTCCGGCGGTCAATATCGACCTCGATCAACCGATGGAAAACGTATTGAAAGAACTGAGCAAATATCCGGTGAAAACCCGTTTGAACCTATCAGGGACCCTGATCGTTGCCCGGGACATCGCCCATGCCCGGATCAAACAAATGATCGACGAAGGCAAACCGATGCCCGAATATTTCAAAAAACATCCGGTCTATTATGCCGGTCCTGCCAAAACTCCGAAAGGCATGGCATCAGGTAGTTTCGGACCGACGACAGCCGGGCGTATGGACCCTTATGTCGATCTGTTCCAGTCTTTAGGTGGTTCTATGATCATGGTAGCCAAAGGCAACCGTTCGATCGACGTCACTAATGCCTGCAAAAAGCATGGCGGATTCTATCTGGGATCGATCGGTGGACCGGCAGCCATTCTGGCTAAGAACAGCATAAAATCGGTCGAAGTGGTCGATTTCCCGGAACTGGGTATGGAAGCCGTCCGCAAGATCTACGTCGAAAACTTCCCGGCCTTCATCCTCGTGGACGACAAAGGCAACGATTTTTTCGCGCAGCTCAAACACTAAACGCTCCGCCCCGGCCGTTATAGGGGCAACCAAGGAAACAGACAGTCAATGAAAGGTTTTTTCTGTAAAATAACCCTCGCATTATGTTTCGTAATCTTCGTCGGCTCCGCAGCAAGAGCCGACGAGGTTACTTTCAGCGCCAACGCCCCGATGGTCGTCACGGCAGGCGAAAGTTTCCGGGTGGAGTTCTCGCTCAACGCCACGCCCGACGACGATTCGTTCGAAGCGCCGGATTTCGGGGCGTTCGACGTACTGGCCGGCCCGGCGATCTCCCAGGGACACTCGATCCAGATCATCAACGGCGCGATGACCAAAAACGTCAATTATACGATCACCTACGTATTGCTGGCCCAGGACGCGGGCAACATCACGATCGGTCCAGCCTCGATCAAGGTCGATAAAAAAAGATACAAGCCCCAGCCTCTGCCGATCGAGATCTCCGACAAACCGTCGGCAGGCAGCGCCCGGGCTCCGCAGGGAAATTCAGACTCTTCGGATGAAAGTATCGAGGAGGAAGCCCAGGGACAGATTGCCAAAGACGATCTGTTGCTGCGCGTCCACATATCGAAACAGTCGGTCTTCAAAGGCGAACCCCTGCTGGCGACCTTCAAGCTCTACCGCCGGGTGGCGATCGTGGGCTACGAAGACATTAAATTCCCCTCCTTCAACGGCTTCTGGACGCAGGACATCGACGTTTCGAACGCCATGTGGCAGCGTGAAACCCTGAACGGCAAGGTCTATGAATCGACAGTCGTAAAAGAGTGTCTGCTCTACCCGCAGCAGGCGGGTACGCTCGTGATCGAACCCGCAACGATCACCGCCATTGCACAAGTTATCGTACAGAGCCGCCGCAATATCGATCCGTTCTTTGGCGGCGGGCACGAAGTCTATAATTTGCGGCGCAAGTTGCAGACGCCCCGCGTGAACATCACGGTCAAAGAGCTCCCTGCGGGCGCTCCGGCCAGCTTTACGGGCGCCGTCGGCAAATTCTCCATGGACGCGTCGCTCTCCGCAGACCAACTGGCGGCCAACTCGGCCGGGACCTTCACGGTGAAAATCACGGGACAGGGCAATCTGCCTTTCATCCAGGCTCCGAAACTGACGCTGCCCGCCTCGTTCGAGCAATACAACGTCAAAACCACCGAATCCATCCAAACGGCGACTGCGGGAACCTCCGGCTACCGGCAATTCGAATATCCGTTCATCGCGCGCGCCGAAGGGACGTACCGTATCGATTCGATCCTTTTCACCTACTTCAATCCCGACCGCCGGGAATATGTGACCCTCTCCTCGCAAAGCTTCCCGCTGCAAATCACACCGGATGCCAACGGCGGAGAGAGCTACATGGTCAAAGGACTCTCCAAGGAGGACGTTCAGATGCTGGGACAGGACATCCGTTTCATCCGCCTGGGCAAGGCACGCCTCCAGCCGATGCGCGAGCCATTCTTCCTGAGCGGACTCTATATCGGACTGCTGGCTGCGATTCTCGTCATTTTCGCCGGAACTTACATCGCGCTGCGCAAGCAGATCCGCGACAGCCAGAATGCGGCTCTGATCCGGGGCCGGCGAGCCAACAAAGTGGCCATTCAGCGTTTCAGGATAGCCAAGAACTATATGGAAGAGCACAACCAGCACGCCTTCTACGAAGAGATGCTGAAGGCTTTATGGGGGTATATGAGCGATAAATTCAATATCCCGGTAGCCAATCTCACCAAGGAAAATGTCCGCGAGGAGCTCCACAAGCGCGGGGCTGCGCCGGAAGACACCCAGCTCTTCTCGGAACTCATCACCCGCTGCGACGAAGCCCAATATTCGCCGGTGGCTTCGGCCCGTATGAGCGACGTATATCGGGACGGCCTCGAACTGATTTCCCGCATCGAATCGATCATCAAACGCTAAAAGCCATGAAACGATATATTCTCTTTCTCCTCGCCACGCTGTTGAGCGCGGCAGTTTCGGGGCAGACTGCCGCCCGAACCGATTCGCTGGCTCAACACCCGCAATCGGAGCAAACCGCCTCGGCAGCTTACGCATCCGATCCCGACAAGTTGTGGGATCAGGCCAACACGGCTTACATCAACAACGACTTTCCTACGGCAATTTCGCTTTACGAAACGATTCTGTCGAGCGGCAGGCAATCGGGCAAACTCTACTATAACCTGGCAAACGCCTATTTCAAGGAGCAGGAAATCGGTCGGGCGATCCTCAACTACAACCGGGCGCTGAGGCTCAATCCCGGGAACGAAGACATACGCTACAACCTGCAAGTCGCTGAGAAAATGACCAAAGACCACATCGACGCCGTCCCCGAATTTTTCGTCAAAACCTGGTTGTCGAATCTGCGCAACCTTTTGAGCAGCACGACATGGGCCGTCCTCTCGCTGGTCTTCCTGGCGGCAATGCTCGGCTCGGCGCTTTTCTACCTGCTCTCCCGTCGTCTGGTACGACGCAAGATAGGATTCTACGGCACCGCGACAGCCTTTCTGCTGCTGGTACTGACCCTCTGCTTCGCAGCCATCGACCGCCGGGAGGCGATCGACCGCACATCGGCCGTCGTACTGCGGGATGCCGTCGCCGTCAAAAGCTCTCCCGATCAGAACTCGACCGATCTCTTCATTCTGCACGAAGGCACCAAAGTAGAAATTTCGGACCGTCTGAACGGCTGGTGCGAAATCACCATCGCCGACGGCAAAAAGGGCTGGATGGAGTGCTCGACGTTCGAAACCATCTAAAACCGGATCCGCCCCTGCGAATCCAAAAATTTCCAAGAACGTGTCCAGACTGCTTCAAGACGTGACCGGAGAACTGTCGAAACTCCCAGGCATCGGACGCCGCACGGCGTTGCGCCTGGCGATCCACCTGCTGCGCATGGAACCCGATTCGGTAAGCGACATGACACGCAGCATCGACCGATTCCGCCGCGACATCAAATACTGCAAATTGTGCAACAACCTCTCGGATGAAGAAATCTGTCCGATCTGCGCCGACCGGGAGCGCGACCATACGACCGTCTGTGTCGTAGAACAGGTCGCCGACGTACTCTCGATCGAAAATACCCGCCAGTACCGTGGACTCTATCACGTATTGGGCGGTGTAATCTCTCCGATGCAGGGCATCGCCCCTTCGGACCTGAAGATCGACCTGCTGATCGAGCGGATCGCCCAGGGAACGATCCGGGAAGTGATCCTCGCCATCTCGACCTCGGTCGAAGGCGAAACAACCCTGTTCTATCTGCTCAACCGGCTGCGCCAGTACCCGCAGGTGAAAGTCACGTCGATCGCCCGGGGGATCGGCTTCGGCGACGAACTGGAATACGTAGATGAACTGACGATTACTCACGCACTGATGAACCGGCGGGAAATCGAATAGGAAACTCGCGCCCGGAAAATCCGAACCTCCGCCAAATACAAAGCAACCGCGAATATCCGAAACGAATATTCGCGGTTGTTTTTCCACCTGGCCGACATTTCACCGCTGATCGACGAAATGAAGCTTATCGGTATCGAATCCCTGTTTTTCGACCTGGTCCAGAATCCGGACCAGCACCTGCGTAGATAATCGAGGTCGGCGAGCGAGAATCCATAAATATTTGGCCGATCGGCCGCTTAAGACGACCCACTGCCGCTCGGCAGCGGAATCGCATGCCGGCATCGTATAGTCGCTATAAAAAAACCAAAAAGACGAAACCCGCAGGCATTCGTAATCGGCAGACAACCGACCTTTTGCACTCGAAATCCGGTCCCGGCCCGTTCTGCCGTCCTTGCCCCGATAGACGATTCGCATTTTACTTTCCGACAATAATCGGTAAACCACCCGGGATCCGACCGTCCCCTCCTGAAACGGATGATCGAAACGAGCGATCT
>ENA-ORUX01000831-ORUX01000831.1-human-gut-metagenome-genome-assembly--contig:-NODE-831-length-26838-cov-2.989882_pt1 | contig 26838 bp, 19 predicted proteins | sample MGYA00242087_ERZ509225 | MGnify/ENA primary metagenome ERZ509225 (study PRJEB26280, sample SAMEA2338864) | human gut metagenome | biome: human gut; feature: human-associated habitat; material: faeces... | reverse complement strand
AAGGTAAAGACAAGGAATACCCATGAAATCATACAATTCAGTGAGTGGCGTTTTCTTACCTTTCAAATCAGATACTTGCTCCCACGTGATACCATCTTTCTCGATAGCTTCTTTCCACGCCTCCATTTGGGAATCCAAGGAAACTCCTAAAACATCAAACCCTTTAGCATGATATTCCTTGTAGATCGCTTTTATATTCTCCCCCTCTTTACGACAAGGTTCACACCAAGATGCCCAAAAGTCTATTAAAACAAGCTTTTTGTCCTTAATATATTCATGCAAAGATAACGGCTTCCCATCCGGAGTGTTCAATGTGAAATCCGGAGCTACAGCTCCCAGAGCAAGTCGGATGTAACGATTATAGTACATCTGCAATGCTTGTCCGGCAGCAGACATTTTCACGGTCGGAGGCATCTTATCAAGACTTTCTTTTACCACAGAAGCTAATCCATGTTCAAACACAAATTGGTTACATTTACGCAAAGCGTAGGCCGAAGCCAGATCATGTCTTTTCGCTACCTCTTTCAATTTTTCAATTGCCGTATCCGGCTGTTCAAGCCAAGTAACATCGAGAAAAATATCATTAACCTCCCGAAGCACCGCATCCGTCTGATTACCGGATACAGTACATTTTATAAAATTCGTATAAAATGATTTATACGTTTCTTCCTCCAGCTTCAAATAAGTATCACAATAATCAAGATAAAGTAATAACATTCCTGTGTTCCATCTTTACCCACACGTACCACTAGCACCTCTTCCGGTTGGAGATTTTTAAGAGGAAACTCAAATTTCCCATTCTCAACAACGGCTGAATCACATGGTATCTCACTCCCCATCAACAAGTAGAGTTTCTCTCCATTCCTTGCTGGTGAACATTCACCTTTTAATGTCATTTTTCTATTCTGTGCAAACAAGGCTATACTTCCGCATAACACAAATACTAACAACACTATTCTTTTCATCATCTTATTATTTATTTCAATTTACTTTTTCATTGACTTCTACCATGTTTCTTCCACCGGAAACATACACATATTTTTCGTTACATACCTGTTGCTTGAAACTTTCTTGATTCCCCTCGTAAACTGGATAAGGCCCTACGTAAGAAGGTTTCGATGAACTTGTTTCCCCAACTTTTGTCACTCCTTTAGGAAATTCGGAATCAACCGTTGTTGAAATAAATCTGATCTTCAATAGAGTATCATATTTTATCGGTAGCGCAATCATGCTACCGATAAAATATTCAGCTAATATACTTTAAGTACTACATCATAAATTCTATCAAATCCTGAATAACTTTTCACAGACTTAGCCCTCCCAGAGGTCGGATCTAATTCCAAGCTATACAATTTACCAGACCCTATCGTTCCACCATACGTTCCTATTACCATTTCCACATTAGACATGTAATAGTCCGTTAATATTGCCGGTTTCAATATCTTCATCATCGTTATTTCACCCTCAAAAATTATTGGATCGTTATTTGTCATCTTCAATGTTTCCGGTATAATTTTCTGACCAGCATCCACAGAAAATTGCTTCACCTCGTTAGCTGTGGCATAATATGCCATATTTATTTGCGCAGTTCCGAAAGCCCAGTTTACCACATCTCCATTTTGGACCTCCGGTAAATGCATCAAATCATACCTATATACAGGGACTTGATCATAACTTGCCGCATTCCAATCCATTTCTGCAATGAAATAATTTCCATTATCTTCCTTCATCACAGCAAGCATTCCATAACGTCCTCCTGCATCCATGTAAACAAAATCCGCTTTCATATCACCGGGATTGAAAACACCACTATCGGCATTCATAATAGTCCAATTATCAAAATTGAACAAGTTCTGCAAAATCATAAAAGCACGTTTATTCTTTTCAAAGAACATCCCCGTATTATTCAATAAACTCCCTGATGGGAAAAAAATTTGAGGATAAAAATCATAACCATATACATCCTTTTCATAAACAGGTGTTGTAAATGGATATGTATAAGCTTGTCGAGTAAAAATATCCCCATCATCAAAAACATATACATTATAATCCTTTACACAAAATCCCTGTGGTATGCCTCGATTCAAATTTCCAACAAATAAATCATTCCATTCATCTATTTTCAGCATTGTTTTGCTTTCTGTTACAGCAGAACTCTCATCTGTCAAGGCAATAATAACAACATTATCCATATAATCCTGCGACAGATAAGTTTGTATAATACTTATCCCCTTCCCATCAATCTTTGCCCCACCATTTTGCTCGGAATAATAACAAGGTAAAATTTGTTCTACGAAAGTTCCCGATGGAGGTGCCAATTGAAACTCTTTTGCTGCAACAATTCCAATGTCAGAAGCATTCCCATCTCCATGAAGCACCATAGCCCCCAAAACACTGGCTTGCGCTATCAATTTTACATCCACTTCATTGGAATAAAAATGACGCCCACTACTAACTTGCGTTACGTTAAGACGTAATTTATACGAACCTTCAGTAGGAAATATTCTACCCATTGTACACACGTAATCTAAATCCCGTTCTTGAAAAACGGATATATATTGATTCCACCATGTATCTAATGTATCCGTCAAAAATTCCCAATCATATCGCAAATCAACTTCCGGAATAACCGTATTAATAGTTGGGGTAATTTTCAAACTTTCGCCAAAAGACAAACAATAAGCCTCGTCCGGCAACGCAACTTCAACATCGGCTAAATCCCGATAATTGTAATTACCTTTATCTTCATAACAACTACACCACGTAATCGCCATGAAAAGTATATAACACGATTTTTTCATACCCCTTGGTTTATTTACTATTATATGCAAAAGTGATTACATTTTCATCACTAGGATTATACTTAATATTATTTTCTCTACAGTATTTATTCAATTTATAAATAGCAACTTGGATTTCATCATCCCACCATAAATAACCATCACTATTTAACAATTCAAAAACACCGGGCACAGCATAAATAATCTCCATTTTTTTATTCGAATAATATCCCAAACTATATTCATTCCACCAAGAAGGTCTAGCTAACTTACTGGATATCACAAGCGTATTATTCAAATATTCCTCCAACCCCTCTTCAAAATCATCTGAAACACAAATTTTGAAACCAAGAGTATCTTCTTTAACACTCAAATTACCAGTTTTTTGCACAGTAACTTGTAATACTCCTGTTTTTTCTCCGGCTGGAATCATCGCTATAAACTCATATTTGGATTCTGGATCGGCATTTCCCAAATCTTCTACCTTCACAACACGATCCTTATCAGACAAGGGTCCTGCCATGGAAATTGGGATTTCCACCGTATACTCCGTAATCTCTGCCGGTTGGGAGTAAAACGAAAATATGATCGTATCATTTGCTTTCGTGAACCATACACGAGGTTTTGCTTTCCACGTTTCGATTTCACTTTCCGCACACGCCATGATTCCCAGCAATAGTGCTATTGCATAATATAATATCTTTTTCATTGTTTATCATTTTTATTTGGACTACTCACGACCGGCATTAGATTGCTCTATATCCGGAATTTCAAAAGTAAAAAACTTAATATCTGTCATGTAAGTCGAGAAGGTCATGTCCATTTTACGTTTATAATAATACCATAATTGTCCCTCTCCCCAGAATTCTTTTTTATACTCTTTCCGTATTTCCTGCGCAAGATTGTCTTTCGACATCGAGCGATCCAATGCATAACTAGTTAATCCTCGATGCGAACGGACCTGATCAAGATAATTCACACCCTCAGAAACAGTTTCAGCACACTCTGCCGCAATATAATACATCTCGGACAAACGAATTAATGGCAATCGTTCTTGAAAATAACGAGCAGCCTTGGTGTTTTGATAAAATTTCGATATAAAAAATTTTGTACCAAAAGGTTCGAAACAATATTGATATCGTAAATCAGCTGTATACCCCTCATACATGGAACTACGTTCTTCGGCTGAAATAAACAAGGTATTTTCGCCTTCAGTAATAGAGCCTGGGATGCCTACTTCCCCACTAAAAATATAGGTATCCATAAGATCCTCCCAATTAGTTACATTTAACGCAAAAATATGTTCTGTCGCAAAAGAACGATCTTGATTACTACTAGTGGAACCGATTGTTGTCAAATTTTCTGTCAAAACCCAAGGAAACTTATCTTCTTGATCGGCAATCACCTCCTTTGCATAACGCAAAGCATTTACACGATCCCCTTTCCAAAGATAAATTCTTGCCATAGTGGCCACTGCCGCATAATAATTAAAGCGAAAACGGCGATTATGCCAGATCGGAATATTATCTGAGGCTAAGTTACTTCCAGAAGGCAATGAAGCCAAACAGTTTGCCGGTGTTGTCCCTAAACGCATGGGATCATTTATCAATAATTCCTTTGCCTTCTCCAAATCCTCCAACATCATCGCAATCGCATCTTCTTGTGAGAAAAGGGGGGTAACAGCCGGAGATAAACTAGATACATAAGGTATAGATTTTTTATCTTTTCCGGTAGTATAAGCCTCTGCAAACAAACGCAGCAGATCAAAATGCAAATAGGCTCTTAATCCCAAAGCTTCACCTTTAATCAAATTATAATTATCATCTGAAAAAATCCCTTTATTACCATCTATGGTTTCCAATAACGAATTCAAATTAGCAATCTGACCATAAATACCATTCCATATATTTTCAATATATGCAGCACAATAATTCATTGCAAAGGCATTTGACTGATCGGCGAACTTGTATCTAGGCCAATTTTTGTGATTAAATGATTCGATAACATAATATCCTCCCAACAAATCCACAATATTAAAAGTTAATTCTCGTCCATAAAGCGAGGCATCACACATTTTGGCATACACCCCGGTCATCGCTTCTCCATATCCGATTTCTGTTTTAAATAATTCGTTACGATCCAATTGATTTGAAGCACTCACATCTAACCAATCCTCGCACGCCGTCATCGAGAACATTAAAGCTGCTAATCCCAATATCTTTATTTTTTTCATAATCTTCATATTTTTCGATTAAAAGGTTGCCTGCAATGAGAATGAAAAATTACGAGCAAACGGATAAGAAGTTCCTCGTTCTATGTCAACACTAGACAATCGTAACAACTCGTTCATGTAAAAAGAGAGTTTCAATCGTTGCAAAGCCACTTTCTTCAACCACTTGGCTCCGACAAAATCATACCCGACATTCACGGATGATACATACAATTCATTGTTTTTTTGCACAAAACGAGAAGTAGGCTTAGTAAAACCATTTTCAGCATCGCCATTTATAATAGTTGCTTTATATGGAGATATATCACCTGGTTTTTGCCATGCCTTCAAAATCCGACGATCTAAATTCTCATAACCATTTACATTTTCCATACGAGCAATTAAACTGGAATTATAAAGATCGCCTCCCAATTTATAACTACAAGCAACAGAAAGCGTAAATCCCTTGTAACCTGCATTAATCCCAATTGTTCCACTCAATTTAGGAGTTTGATCTCCTACTACGACTTGCTCTGCAGCACTCCACGTGTAAGTACTCTTACCCTCTTTAGTCAAAAACATCTCCTGTCCTGTAGCAGGATCAATCCCCAATGAACGCATACCCCAAATAGCTGTCATAGAACACCCTTCATAATAAAGAGTTGCCGGCTTCGTGTATTTATTCAAATATTTTTTCAATACCTCCGTATCTCGAATATATCCATCATAAGTTTCTTCAAGCGAAGAATTTTGTGCATCATTGCTATTCTTAAAAATGTCATAAATTTTTTTGATTTTATTTTCATTATGCAAGGCCGTAGCGGTAAATGTAACATAGGCATGTTGTTTTTCATTACGCCACGGTGTAAGGGCCACAGCTAATTCAAATCCTCGGTTTTCAATCTTACCCAAATTTTCTTTATAACTGGTAAAACCATTGGACGGGGGGAGTGAAATGTCTGACAATAAATCATCTGTTACTTGAATATAGTACTCGGCACGCAATGTCAGGAGGCGTTGAATGGCAATGTCCGCACCGAAATTATAATCCATATTTCGTTGCCATTTCAACTTATTATTAGCAAGCGCAACCAACTGAGCCCCAATCATATCTCCATACGAGTAATCGTAATAGTCATACCGATAACGAGCTTGGGCTGGATCAACATTCTGTGTTCCCGTATACCCCATAGAAGCTCGTAATTTAAAGTTTGTCAACCAATTATTTCCCTCCAAAAACTTCTCATGGTAAATATTCCAACCAATCCCCAATGACCAAAAAGTTCCCCATCGAGTATCACTACCATAAACAGACGAAGCACTCTTACGAATAGAAGCATCAAAAAGATAACGATTAGCATACGCGTAATTTAGCGCTCCAATGACTCCAACTTCCCTCGTTTTCCCATTATTCCCGGTTGGTTTTCCATTTTTCTCATACTTCGTGGCAAAAGAAAGATCGTCCATACTATCATTTCCAAATCCTTCGCCCACCGTGCTCGTGGAGCGACTATTCGAAGTAGCAATATTCCAAGTTAAGTTAGCAAAAAACAAATGCTCTCCCAAAGTCTTATTAAAATTTAAACCAGCTTGTACGGCAATATTTTCTGAGTATCCATCCTTTTTAGTATATTGTCCTTTACGATCACTCATACCATTCTCATCGTAATGAATGAATTTCGTGTGATTTTTCGGGTAATAAATATCTGCCCCATTTTCTTGTCGAGAATAAGAAAAACCACCCACTACCCGCAAAGCGCCACTGATATTCCAATCCATGGAAAAATTATCACGAATTTCTGTATAATTAGACTCATCTTTTGTATTCAAAGTCGCATTATATAACGGATTATATACTTCAATGTCGCTGTACGAAGTATTGTCATCCTTACCCGAATGAACCAAAAATACTCGATTCAAATTTCCCTCATCGTCATAAGGAGCCCAATACGGATTCAATGAAGTATACTCGGCAAAAGAACCATAAGGAGAATTTTTTGACCAATTGCGGGTAAATTCTATCGTATTCCTAAAAAGTAAGTTTCGATAAGTATAAGAAAGTGTCGTATTAGCATTTAACGTATTACGTCCAGACTCTTTCATAACACCGGAAACACTATTATACGAAACTCCAAACTGATAACGCATCTGTTCATCTCCACCTTCTAAAGTCAACGAATGCTTATTACTAAAACCGACATGCAACGGTTTAGATAACCAATAAGTATTCACACCGCGTTGCACATCGTCATACACCTTTTTATAAGATTGATGTGCCGTAATTATTCCCGGATGAGTATCTGGACTATACATGCCAATTTTTACTTCATAAGCTAATTTTTCTTCTGCATTCATTAAATCATAACTGGTCAAATCTGGAGCCTCAATACCGAAATCCCCAGAGTAATATACTCTAAGTTCTCCAGATTTAGGACGTACGGTTTCAATAACGACCACCCCATTACCAGCTTTAGAACCATAAATAGCCTTTGCTGCAGCATCTTTCAGCAAAGTTACACTAGCCACCCGGTTCATGTCCAAATCGAACACCTTCTCGATGGTCGTTTCAAAACCGTCGAGGATAAACAACGGTTGATTCGGATTTCCCTCGTAATCACCTCTCACATTAGCGAAAGAGGTCTGCCCTCGCAATTGTACATCAGGCATCCGATTCGGGTCACTACCAAATTCCAAATTTTCTGAAATTTGGAAAGCTGGATCTAAATTTTTCAAACTTTTGATCAAATTCTGATTACCAGCACGTAAAATATCTTCACGTTTGAACGTGGATGCCGATCCGGTGAAACTTTCTGCTTTACGTGTAAACATACCGGTTACAACCACACCTTCCAATTCCTCAATATTCTCCTCCAACATCACCCGAAGTGTGTCAACTTTCTCCGTAAAGTCGACCTGTTTACTTTTATACCCTACAAAAGAAAACTCTAGTTTCCCGTGTGTCATGGGTAATAGTATCTGAAACCACCCACGTGCATCAGTCACGGTTCCAATGGAAGTTCCCACAACTTTTACCGTAACTCCCGGCATAGAAAGTTTTTTAGCATCAAACACAAATCCCTTCACTTTTAGCGTTTTTTTCTCCGGCTCACCAGTCTTTGCTTGAAGCTTTAAAACCACCAAGTCCCCATTTACCTCGAAACTTAAAGCGGTTCCTTGCAAACATCGTCTCAACACCTCAAACAAATCTTCATTTTTTGCTTTCACAGAAAGATTTGTCACGTTTTTCACATCTTCACTAGAAAACAAAAAAGAAAATTCCGATTGTTCCTGCAGAAGATCCAACACGTGTAAAAGAGTCACATTCTTCACATTCAAATTTACCTTTTGCTGCGAGAACGTGGTCGCATGCACAGAAGTTAAACCCAATACTAGTAGAAAAAATCCAATTTTCATCACTCGTAACATTTTTTTCGGCCACTGCCTTCGGCAATAGCAAGCATTCAACTTTTTTTTCATACATTTGTAATGATGTTAATATTATGGACTGTTTCCAGCAGTCCGTTGATTAAACTTGAGGGATGTTTCCAGCATCCCTTATTTCTTTACTATAACTTTATTCCCTCGATATTCAAAATGCACTTTACCCGTTTTCTCAAATTGTTCCAATAAACCTTCCACTCGTTCAAAACGACTGATCACACCGTAAAAGCAGAGTGATTCCAATTCCACATCGGTAAATTCATACTCCATCTCGTACCAACGAGCCAACGTCCGCATGATATCCCGCAAAGGCGTATCTCTAAATACGAACTGACCTTTTATCCAACGGGTGTAAAAATCTGTATTTACTTGCTTAACCTCCAACTGTCCGCTTTCCCTATCAAATATTGCTTGTTCACCGGGAACCAATACCTGTTGCAACTCATCCCCTCCTGTCATTACTTCCACCTTTCCATGAACTAAAGTCGTACGTGTCGCAGCTTCATTCTTATAAGCATTCACGTTAAAAGCCGTTCCCAATACCCGCACATTCATATCACCGGTTTCCACCACGAAACGCCCTTTCCCCGATTCTACTTCAAAATAGGCTTCTCCCTCCAACCGTACCCGGCGCTCCGATGCTCCGAAAGCCGCTGGATAAGTCAAACGACTCTCTGCATTCAGCCACACTTGGGAACCATCACTTAATGTAAGATGATATTCTCCCCCCCGGGGAACCTCCACCGTATGGTAAAGCGTATCTTTCGTCAATTGGTTTTCTTCATAAGAAAGCGATTCTTTATTCAACTGAACATTTACCCCTTTGTCTACAATAGTTTGCCCCGGTTCTTTAGACGCAAGGTTGATTTCTGTTCCATCCGAAATAATTAAACGAACACTATTACTTCCCCACGCAATCATAGGGGAAGGTCTCTTTATCGGAATTTCAGGAGAGTTCGATAACCACACCCAAGTGCCAACAACCAAAATAACCACAGCTGCTGCACTCCACGTGCATAATGAAAATATACGTCTTCGCCGTTTCTCTCTTTGACTTTGGATAAAATGCAACCAAGCTTCCGAGATCCGAGTCTCGTCAATCACTGGTAAATCCCTTTTATAATATTGACAAGCATGTTCCACAAAATGCCGACGTCCCTCATCATCCCCTACCCAACGCTCCAAACGCTCCCGTTCTTCATCCGTAAGACAATCGTCTATTTGTTTCCGAATTAAAGTCCAATCGATTTGCTTTTGATTCATATCTTTTCTCGAATTTTACACCAAAAGACATGAACCTTCATTTTGGGTGACAAAAAATCAATTTATTTCTCTATTTTTCAAAAAAAGATATCCAAAACAAGACAAGAAAGGTTTTCTCTTAATATCTTATACGCTCGTTTCAAATGAGTTCGCACGGTATTTTCTGATAATTGAAGTAAATCGGCTATTTCCAAATATTTCATTCCCTCCATCACGTGTAGCTCCACAATCCTACGCTGTTGTTCGGATAATTGAGACAAAGCCTTTTGAACCAAAGCAACCAATTCTCTATCGTCTTCAACGTCATCATCCGCAAAAGACAATACCAATGCTTCAGCCTGCCGCTTTTTATATTCATCCAAAAGTTGCAAGCGCCTGAAATAACGTAAACAAGCATGTTTTACAGAAGAATACAGATAAGCTTTCAGGTTCAAGTTCTCCGGCAACTTCTTCCGTTTTTCCCACATTTCAGTAAAAACAGACTGCACGATGTTTTCCGCTTCTTCTTCATCCATTACATAACCATAGGCAAATAAAAACAACGGACGATAATAGTAACGAAATACCTCTTCGAACTCCTTTTCCGAAGCAATTCGATTATTTACCATATCATTTTTCATTGATTTATCCCTAACCATTACATCTGTATTCCAAATACCACACAAAAATAATAAAATTTAGAACATACAAAAGTCGTCCTCGAAAAGAATAATCACTTGACATTTCGCTTAATCTGCTCCAATCCGGGTCGTAAAAGAGGAGAATTCTTAAAACGTTCTCTGAAAGTTTCCTCATCAAGCGACAACCAATCCTCCCGACTCATCCGCATCAGCCATTCATTGGGAGAAAACTCATCGACATGATGCGCCACCGCTTTGTGGTTCCACGGGCAAATATCCTGGCAAGCATCACACCCAAAAAAACGGACTCCCATCTTTTTCTTTACCTCTGGCGGAATCTCACCTTTTCTCTCTATCGTGTTATAAGATATACAAAGATTGGCATTGACTTCATACGCGGAAAGAGCCCCCGTTGGACAGGCTTCCACGCAACGGTTACATCGTCCGCAAAAATTTCTTTTCTCAGGTAATGAATAGGTGGAAGGTTCAAAATCAGAAATAATAACACCAATAAAACAATAGGACCCCAGACGAGGATTAATTAACAATGAATTCCGACCAATCCATCCCAAACCGGCCCGTCTCGCCCACTCGTGTTCAAAAACGGGAGCTGAATCAACGAAAACCCGCCCCATTATTTTTCGCCCGATCGTCTCTTCCAAACAAGCATACAATTTAAATAATCGATCTTTTACTACTCTGTGATAATCTTTCCCGTAAGCATAGCGAGCAACTACTGGTACATCTTCCAACTGAAGTTTCAGAGTATAATAATTTGTCAAAGTCACAATGACCGAGCGAGCCCCTTCAACAAGTAAAGCGGGATTCTCCCGCTTCTCCATATTATTCGCCATGTAATTCATTCCTGCATGAAATCCTCGTTCTACCCATTGCTCCAACCGCTCCCGCTCCCGGGATAAAATATCCACCGGAACAACACCACAGGCATCAAACCCACATGCTTTGGCTATCTCTGATAGTGACTCCATCTATAAAGTTATAAGGTTGATAAGGTTTGAAAAGTTGATAAGGTGCAAAATAACTTTATAAACCTTACAAACTTTATGAACTTAAATATCAAATCCCAGTTCCAACCGGGCCGTTTCGCTCATTCTTTCCGGACTCCAAGCCGGCTCAAAAGTTAAATTTACCGTAGCCTCATCGATTCCGTCTATCGTCAGCACGACATCATGCACTTCCTGCACGATTTGGTCAGCAATAGGGCATCCCGGAGCAGTCAGGGTCATGGTTATAATCACCTCGTTCTGCTTGGGAAATTCAATACTATAAACAAGCCCTAATTCCCAAATATTTACCGGGACCTCCGGATCATAAACGGTAGATAACTTTTCGATTACTAAATCTTCCATTAAACTTTTTCCCATATCTCTCGTTATTTTCCCTCGTATGCCAAGGCATAATACTTTATTTGTTTCACCATCGACAACAACCCGTTAGAACGTGTCGGTGACAGGTGTTGAGTCAAGCCGATCTTGTCGATAAAATCCAGATTAGCATTCATGATGTCGTGAGGCGTCTGACCAGAGAATACCCGGATCAATAATCCGGCAATACCTTTCGTGATAATAGCATCACTATCTGCTTCAAAATACAACTTACCATCCCGTAGTTCGGCATGAAACCATACCCTAGACTGACATCCTTTAATCAAATTATCATCCGTCTTATTCGTTTCGTCCATCGCATTCAGTCCATTACCTATTTCTATCAGGTAAGCATATTTATCCATCCAATCATCATACATGGAAAACTCATCCACAATCTGATTCTCGATCTCTTCTATCGTCATTGCTCTTATAATTTGAAAATCTTTTCTATCTTTCTTAATCCTTCACAGAAAACATCAATTTCTTCCCGGGTGTTATACATGGCTATGGAAGCACGGGCCATACCCGGTACCCCGTAGTGTTGCATCACCGGTTCCGCACACAATTGTCCCGTACGTATGGCAACCCCCATCTTATCCAACAAAGTACCCAAATCGAAAGGATGTATCCCCTCAATACCGAACGAGATCACGGAAGACTTATTCTTCGCATCCCCGTATAAAATAATACTCGGGATTTCTCGAATCTGCCTCATCGCGTAATCCATCAAGCCATGTTCATATTCGGCAATCTCTTGCAAGCCGATACTTTTCACGTACTCCAAAGCCTCACCTAAACCTATAACCCCAATAAAGTCAGGAGTACCCGCCTCAAATTTAAAAGGTAATTCATTATATGTCGTTTTCTCGAAACGGACTTCCTTTATCATCTCTCCTCCGCCTTGCCAAGGTGGCATTTGTTCCAACAAGTTACGTTTCCCATACAAGATACCAACTCCCGTGGGTCCATATACCTTATGCCCTGAAAAAGCGAAAAAGTCACAATCCAATGCCTGCACGTCAACCGGGATATGTTGGATAGCCTGTGCCCCATCAACCAAGGCATAAGCCCCAACGGCATGAGCCGCATCAATCATTTCCTTCACAGGATTCACCGTACCCAACACGTTGGAAACATAAGCAACACCTACCAGTTTTACCCGCTCGTTCAAAAGCCCCCGGAATGCCTCCATATCCAACTCCCCTTTATCATTGAAAGGTACAACCTTCAACACGGCTTTCTTACGTTCACACAACATTTGCCAAGGCACAATATTGGCATGGTGCTCCATCTCCGTCACGATAATCTCGTCACCTTCCCGTATAAAAGCCTCCCCGAAAGTGTAAGCCACAAGATTGATACTCTCGGTCGTTCCCCGGGTAAATATCACCTCGTCCGTGGACTCCGCATGTATAAACTCTCTTACGGTCTCCCGGGCTTGTTCATTGGCATCCGTACATTTATTACTCAGATAATGCACTCCCCGATGCACGTTGGAATTATAACGCAAATAATATTCCGTCATTTTTTCCACCACTTGTAAAGGTCGCTGGGCCGTTGCCCCGTTATCCAAGTAGACCAACGGTTTACCATAAATTGTTTCCTCCAGTATCGGGAAATCCTTTCTAATCCGATTGACGTCAAACATAAATTATTTCTTACAATGCATCACACAATTGTGACACTTGGTTAATTCTCCTCTTAATCGTTTATCCACCAAACTATCAATCTCTTCCCGGAGCGGCGCAAGTTTCACCCGTCCGACAATCTCATGCGCAAAACCGAACATCATCATCATACGGGCTTCCGCCTCCCCGATTCCGCGGGAACGAAGATAGAACATGGCCTCTTCATCAATTTGACCAACCGAGGCTCCGTGACTACACTTCACATCGTCGGCATCAATCACCAGTTGAGGTTTCGTGTTCACCTGCGCCGTATCCGTCAATAGCAAGTTATTATTCGCTTGATACGCCTCCGTCTTCTGTGCATCGGGACGCACAATAATACGTCCGGCAAAATTAGCCAGTGCCGCATCGTCCAACACTCCCTTAAAATGTTGGTTACTTGTACAATGAGGTGCTATATGATCGATAAAGGTGAAATTATCCACCTGTTGTTTTTTATCCGACAAATACATCCCGTACAAATTACTCTCGCATCCCTCTTCCGTCAAAGCGGCAAACAGATTGTTGCGAATAAACCCGCCATACAAAGAGATCACGTTGGCATCGTATCGGGAATTACGCTTCTGAGAAACAAATACACTGTTTATCTGCGAAGCTTCTATATGCTGATTTTGAACATGATAATATTCAAAAGCCGAATTCTCTCCCACAACAACTTCCGTGGCATTATTCAACAAGAAACAATCATCGGAAAGCGTGTGATCACAAACTAAAACAGTAGCTTTAGCGTCACGTCCTAAGATAATCATATTCCGCTGGAATGCCATCAAATCAGCATTTGCCCGCATCAAATTCACAATCTGCAACGGACGCTCCATCACCACCCGATCCGGAACATACACGAACACCCCGTCCTGAGCAAATGCAGTGTTCAACGCCACCAATCCGTCCGTATCCGCAGGTTTCGTGTACTGGTTATAATGTTTCTCGAATAACTCCTTGTACTTCACGCTAGCCTCAGCCATACTGCAAATCACCACGCCTTCAGGTATCTCCGGTGTTGCATTCTCCTTCACGAACCAACCGTTAATCGTCAAAATCAGATTGGTATCCAGATTCGGCACGTGACATTTAAACACCTCTCCCACTTCCACCTCTTGCTTGATATATTTCAGCACCACCTTATAATCCCGATCAAATACCGGTAAGGTGTCCGCGTAAAGATAGTCCTCCGTTTTATAGGGAATTCCTCCCAAGGCTTTGAAACGTTGAAACGCCTCCTCCCGGTGTCGGTTCATCACGTCACCGCATCCCTCTTGCAGCAATCGTTGGCCCTCCCGGAACAGAGTCGCAAAATCATTATTTATCTTTTCTAATCTTTCCATCTTCCATTACTTACCGGACTCAACTTCCTGTTTAATCCAATCATAACCATACTTCTCTAACTCCAATACCAACTCTTTGCCTGCCGTCTTCACAATGCGCCCGTCATACAACACGTGTACTATATCCGGCACAATGTAATCCAACAAACGTTGGTAGTGAGTAATAACGATAGTAGAATTATCCGGACGTTTCAACTTGTTCACCCCACTGGCAACGATACGTAATGCATCGATATCCAAACCGGAATCCGTTTCGTCCAGAATAGCCAGTTTCGGCTCCAATACCGCCATTTGGAATATTTCGTTCTTTTTCTTCTCCCCTCCGGAAAAACCTTCATTCAGAGAACGGTTCAACAAACGACTGTCAATGCTCACCATCTCCATCTTCTCCCGAATCATCTTCAAAAACTCGCTAGCCGGATAAGGAGGTAATCCCTTGTACTTACGTTGCTCGTTTACTGCCGTCTTCAAAAAGTTAACGGTACTCACCCCCGGAATCTCTACCGGATATTGAAAACTTAGGAATATCCCTTCCCGAGCCCGGTCTTCTGCCGGAAGTTCCAACAGGTTCTTACCGTTAATCCAAACTTCACCCTCCGTTACCTCAAAACACTCCCGTCCGGTAAGCACGGCCGACAAAGTACTCTTCCCTGCCCCATTCGGTCCCATAATCGCATGGACTTCTCCGGCATTCACCTCCAAATCAATCCCTTTCAATATTTCTTTTCCGTCTATCGCGGCATGTAAGTTTTTTATCTTTAATAAACCCATTTTATTTTAGATTTTAAATTTTAGATTTTAGATTTCCACTGCTCAAACCGTCTCTACTCTAAAATCATAAATCGTAATTCATAAATCGTAAATCTATCAACTTTTAGTTGTTATCTTTTAACTTTTAGTTTTTTATCCAACGCTCCCCGCCAAACTGATTTGCAACAGTTTTTGTGCCTCAACAGCAAACTCCATGGGCATCTTGTTAATCACGTCTCCGGCATACCCTTTAATGATCAAGCCAATAGCGTCCTCTGTTGAAATTCCTCGCTGATTGCAATAGAAAATCTGATCTTCTCCGATTTTGGAAGTCGTTGCTTCATGTTCCACCTGGGCCGTGGGATTTGCCACTTCCAAGTAAGGGAACGTATGAGCCCCACATTTATCGCCCAAAAGCAAAGAGTCACATTGAGAGAAATTTCGGGCATTCTTACAATTCTTAACCACCTTTACCTTTCCTCTGTAAGAATTGGAACTATACCCAGCAGAAATTCCTTTCGAAACAATCCGGCTACGGGTGTTATTCCCAATATGGATCATTTTAGTCCCCGTGTCTGCCTGCTGGTAATTATTCGTCACGGCCACGGAATAAAATTCACTGACAGACCCGTCGCCCTTCAATATCGTACTCGGGTATTTCCAAGTGATAGCCGAACCCGTCTCCACCTGTGCCCAAATCAATTTGGCATTATCCCCTTTACAAATACCTCGTTTGGTCACGAAATTATAGATACCGCCTTTCCCGTTCTTATCTCCCGGGTACCAGTTTTGCACGGTACTATATTTTACCTCCGCGTTCTTCTCTACCACAATCTCCACGATAGCCGCATGCAACTGATTCTCGTCCCGCTGCGGAGCAGTACATCCTTCCAGATAACTCACGAAACTTTCCTCTTCCGCCACGATCAACGTGCGCTCAAACTGCCCCGTGTTCGCCGCGTTGATTCGGAAATAAGTGGACAACTCCATCGGACAACGCACCCCTTTCGGGATGTAAACGAATGATCCGTCACTAAACACGGCAGAATTCAATGCTGCAAAAAAGTTATCGGAATAGGGCACAACCGAACCCAGATAACGTTTCACCAAATCCGGATGATTCTTCACGGCCTCTGAAAACGAGCAAAAGATCACCCCTCGCTCTGCCAGCGTCTCCTTGAATGTCGTCTTCACCGAAACGCTATCCATCACGGCATCCACTGCCACCCCGGACAATGCTTTTTGCTCATCCAAAGGAATTCCCAACTTATCAAACGTCGCTTTCAATTCGGGATCGACCTCATCCCATGATTTTTTCTCCTCTTGTTTTGGGGCCGCGTAGTACACGATTTCCTGATAATCAATAGGAGGAATATTCAATTTCGCCCACGTGGGCATTTTCATCGTAAGCCAGTGACGGTAAGCCTTTAAACGGAATTCTAGTAACCATTCCGGCTCTTCCTTCTTTTGTGAAATCAAGCGGATCACCGATTCATTCAATCCCTTCCCGATCATCTCGGTTTTCACGTCAGAAACAAAACCGTATTTATACTCACCCTCTGTTACTTCATTCAATATATCGTCTTGTTCTTTAGCCATAACTTTTATACCCTATTATCTCCAATTTATCAATCTGTGCAAAAGTACAAAAAAATATTACCTGTCAATCATCTCTCACGTAGATAATATCTATTACGTAATAAATCTCCATTATGATTCACTCCCTTTCTCAAAACACTTCACCACAAACTTGTAACGTGTCACGTGGCTCTACCCCATTATCATTTGCTCGATTCATCAATTTAGCGTATTTTTGTTTTAAATATTAAGAACTGAAACATGAGTGCAAACAAACCATTAACAAAACTATCCACGTTAGGGGAATTCGGACTGATTCGCCACCTGACACAAGATATAAAATTAAAAAACCCATCCTCCCTAAAAGGGGTTGGTGACGATGCCGCCGTACTCGATTACAAAGACAAGAAAATATTAGTCAGTACGGATATGCTGATTGAAGGCGTACATTTCGATCTGGCTTATGCCCCGTTAAAACATTTAGGATATAAAGCAGTTGCAACAAATGCCAGCGATATATATGCCATGAACGGGACACCTCGTCAGATTACGGTTTCCCTTGCCGTTTCCAACCGTTTCTCCCTAGAAGCAGTCGACGAATTGTACGAGGGAATCTATCTCGCTTGTGACCACTATGGGATTGACCTCGTGGGTGGAGACACGACCTCTTCACAAACAGGAATGTGTATCAGCATCACGGTGATCGGGGAAGCCAACGAGGAAGACATCGTTTACCGTAACACCGCACGAGAAAATGACCTGATTTGCGTCAGTGGAAATTTGGGTGCAGCTTACATGGGCCTTCAATTGCTGGAAAGAGAAAAGGTCGTGTTCAAAGAAAATCCCAACGCCCAACCGGACTTCTCTGGATATGAATACATCCTTGAGCGCCAACTAAAACCGGAAGCGAGAATGGATATTATCCAATTACTCAAAGAAAAAGGTATTAAACCGACAGCCATGATGGATGTTTCCGACGGTCTCTCATCCGAGGTATTGCACATCTGTCATGATTCCGGCCTTGGCTGTAACATCTACGAGGAGAAAATCCCGATTGATTACCAGACCTTCAAAATGGCCGAAGAACTCAACATGAATGCTACCGTGTGCGCTCTTTCCGGGGGAGAAGATTATGAACTATTGTTCACAGCTCCACTCGACGCTTACGATAAACTGATTACCATGGAAGAAATCAGCATCATCGGACACACTTGTGCCAAAAGCGAAGGTTACAATTTAATCACGAAAGACGGTAATTCATTTGAACTGAAAGCCCAAGGTTGGGTAAACTTCGCCCCATCCGAGGATAAATAACAAACCACCATGAACAAACTGGAAAATATACTTGACGAATCTTTACTACACAGTGCCAGCGGGGACCGGAAGGCCCTCCGTCTGTTACTTAAGAAAGTCATTCCCGATCGTTTCCACTATTACCACGAAAGCCGGGATATCACCCGCCAGGAAGAATATGCTGATTTATTATACAAAATCCTCCTGCTCGAACTGGATGAAGAAGAAGAGGAAAGCATCGAGCTGGCAGAACTCGCCTACTTGGGCATCAGTGAATCCATTTCAACCGTTCCGACACATATCTACGAGAGCCTTAAGAAACGTATCATTTTGATGCACTATTTCTCGGATTATTTCACGGACAGCCTAATTGAAGTCTTCCTGAAAAAATACCGGGAGAACAACCTATTGGAGGCCCGGAATCTAGCCTTAGAATCCATCGAACGAATGCAATTGTTTGATATTTTCTTGATAGAACAGAATTTCGATGACCGTATTGACCGGGATGAACAACTAACAGACGTCTGCAACGACATCGAACTTGCTCCCAACCTCACTGACGAAGAACTAACGGAAGCACAATTAATGCATCAAGTATTATACGCCTATCTGAAAGCGAAGTACCGCAAATGAGATACAAAAAAACAGAGAGCTTTTTCAAACTCTCTGTTTTCTTGATTCTTAACGATTCGAATTAAATCTTCTTTCTCTTGGGAATCTTTGACCTCTATCGTCGCCACCTTCTTCTCTGGGTCTAGCCTTTTTTACAACAATTTTTCTTCCTTGAAATTCAGTTTCATTTAAGGCATTGATCGCGTTGAAGCCTTCCGTCTCATCCTCCATTTCAACAAAACCAAAACATTTAGAGTTACCAGTTTCTTTGTCCATAATAACTTTGGCTGAAGAAACAGAACCATGCTCTGAGAAAAGAGCCCGTAAGTCCTCACTCGTGGTCGTAGAACTTAACTTTGCAACAAAAATATTCACAATAAAAATAATTAAAATTAATAATACATATAGAAGGGTACGTAGAGGTATATCTTTGGTTTCAACGATAAACAACTATTTATCTTCTAACGCGACAAATATAAGTAATTTCTTAATAATCAAAAATTAATCACGCATTTTTTCTTTATTTTACACTAGATTCATCCCCTCGTCATAAATACTGAATCACAGCCTATTTTACTCACTCCAATTCTTCCCTTCATCATTTTTTTAGTTCCCTTCGACTTTTTTCTCCCTAAACGCTTGCGATTTCAAAAATTTTCTCTACTTTTGCACCCGTTAAACAATAACGATGGTGCCATAGCTCAGTTGGTAGAGCAAAGGACTGAAAATCCTTGTGTCCCCGGTTCGATTCCTGGTGGCACCACTGAAAAAGAGAGAGTTACAAAAGTAGCTCTCTTTTATTTTATAGGCATTTTTAGGTGTTTGGGGCTTGATGTTTAAACCATGTTTAATCCTCAATTTGATTAAAGGTTGGATTAAATCCGCACCTTTAATAGTAGTGACTATTTTTCCCTTTGGTATTTGTATAGCCCACTATTCAAAACCATCAGGCGTTTCTTCCAATTCCCTTCTAGTTCTTTAGTGTCTTGTGATTTTCCAAATACCGAATAACACGATAACACTTTGACATTATTGAACTTTTGAGCTTTTCCCTAGGAAGCAGAGTTGCATAATCCGTCAAGCATGGATTTCTCGTAAACATGACTTTTATAACCAATAAATCATAGAATCATAAACCAACATATTAAGTTGTCGCATTACCTATATCCCAAACTACTCCAAAACATTGAACTTCGGATTGTAGGGTGCTTGTTAGAGGAAGCCCAATACTCAAAACATTTCAAGCATTACAACCGTATTATTCCCCAATCAAGAGTTCCTAACATCAGGAGAAGCAAGAACATCGGTAACTTCTCCTTTGGTTTCGACTTGAAGATTCTGCCTTAAACAGACCTGTCAGGATATGTTTTCAGGGTACAGGATTTGCCAAGCAAGTTGTACTTTTGTGGCCACAAAACTCATTTTGCCTCACAAAAGTTACTTGCCGACTGCTGTTGCAGCGGAAGCGATAAATCGTTATTTCGCTGTGCGAAATGGATAACCGAGTAATCATGGTTACAAGATATCAGTAATCGAGAGTTCAGAAACATTATTATCGGGGTAATAGAAAACTTTGGATGATGCAACCTAGGAATAACGGAATCTGTAACCAAGATACATAGGACCTAAGAACCATTACATTTCGATGCCAATAAACATTGGTTTTGAAAACTCATATTATCCTAACAATTGAAACTTGGTTACTACTCCAATGACGATTACGAAAAAGTACTAATGCTGTGATTTGGCATTGTATAGGGTTTACTATACCGAAAAACTATCCCGTATAATCTTTGCCTATATCACTCGATTTTCTTTATTTTTGTAAAATCAAACTAATCTGAGAAAATGGTAAATTGATTTATTTAGTAAAACCCTATGTAATTGATGGTTATGGCATATATTGATGAATTAAACACAATGACAGAAGTGACCTTTGATAAAATCTTAGGTCTTGCTTTTTGCTACCTTCCTGAAGTAAACAGGAATGCCCCATGGAGAGGACTTAACCACGGGACAAAGGTGTTGCAAAGTGAAACTGAACTTTGTCAATATCTGTGCGCATATGGCAACTTACATAGAAACAAAATAAATACTGCACTTAGCACTATCAAAGACTTAGAATCGTTATCTAAGGACTTAACCATCTTTGACTGGGGCTGTGGTCAAGGATTGGCTTCCATGTGCTTTATTGATTATCTGCGAAATGAAGGTCTGCATGTTGACATTAGTAAGATCATTCTTATAGAACCCTCAAGGTGTGCTCTGGATAGAGCTGTAGCACATCTAAGTAAGTATGTTGTTGCATCAAAGATTGTTGCCATAAACCAGTATATTGACGATGTGGATGCAGAGCTGATTTCTATTAACAAGGGAAACGTTGTGCATCTTTTCTCTAATATACTAGACATTCCTATAGTCAATTTGCAGACGTTGCATGATAAAATAGAATCAGGAATTAATACTACCCAGACATTTATCTGTGTCGGTCCCAATAATATCGGTGCGACACGCATAGAGAACTTTGCGGGTCTATTTAATATATCCAATGAAGATTTACTGGGTAGGCAGATTGGCAATCTAGTACAAGGCGGAACCATCAATCTGCTTGTATTCGAAAAGAAAGGAGATGAAATAGAGGTTGTAAAGACTGAGTTTCAAGTGCATCACGCTACCGAAAATAATGGTTTGAGTACAGTTCGGCAGCTCTTGATGAATGTTGCTCCTGCGGAAAATGGCATCAAGAGATTGGGGCAGTTCTTCGAACTTGTTGTCCGTTTGGAAAGGATGAAGACTGGTGCCGTAAAAGATGATTATCCCACAGGTATTCATATTGATGAAAATGCTGATCAGCTCATATTCAATATAGATGTAGAAGAAAACGAGGATTTTGCAAAGTTATTTCGTAAGAATTTCGACCGTAGATATACGCAATGTCCGAAGAATCTGAATATCGGTTTGTGCGTAATTATCAACAATAAATGTATAAGACTCCTGCAGTATGTATTCTCTCAGGAGGATTTAAGGGCAATAGATATCAGTAGGCAGTTTATTCCAGCCCAATTATCATCTTTCTCTGTTTGTGCAGATGCAGCAGAAGATCTGGGGTTAAGTCAAGAAGTTGTTTCTGTCATCGAAAGCGTCTTGTATGAACCAGCAGTCACATTAAACCGCCTTGAACAAGTGTTGCGCGATGCTATAGCACATGACCTAAAGCTATATGAACTGAGATTAGCTCTTACTGACGAAACTCCTGCACTTAGCCAGACTACAGATGAACTTAACAGTCTTATCAATACAGAGGCATCGTCATTGCTTCATAGTTTTTTAAGTGGTAACGTAGACAATAACGAGCTTCATCATATTGACGAAGATGTCTTAATTTCTGTCGTTCCAATGGATGACAGTCAGAGGCGTGCCGTGTGTTCGGCTCTAAACAAAAAAGTTTCTGTCGTTACAGGTCCTCCGGGAACCGGTAAGACGCAGATGATTATCAATCTGATTGCAAATGCATTGTTGTTCGGAAAGAGGGTGCTTGTTGCGAGTAAAAACAACAAAGCTGTTGACAATGTTAAGGAACGTTTTGATAGTGTTGACCCTATTCAGTATTTATTGAGATTTGGTTCCAAAGATGCTATAAACAATCAATTGAAGCCGTCCTTACAGCGTTTTATCAATTATATTCCACAAATAGATTCAGCAGATATTGATGAGCACCTCTTTGCAAAATATAAACATGCTTATTCGATAATTACGGAGGGACACAAGAAACTATATGAGCTAAACAAGAATAGAGACGATAAGAAAGCAATCTCCGAGCAGATTATAACTCTGCTTAATCGTAAAGAGGAAGCGAATGTCAAGTTTAATAGGGATATTCAATCACTAAAGAACAATCTTGCTCATCCGCAGATGTGCTTTGCCACTTATGCCAACATAGCATCGTCCAAAGAGCGTATTATTGCCATATACCAAAAAATTAATCATCGCAAAAGTTGGTTGAGAAGGTTTTTCTTTAATCTATTCATTAAGACTGGTTCTATAAATGACTTGCAAGGCAATTTGTTGCATCTACCCTCAGAGTTTAATGACGCTCTTAAAAAGGAAGTCGATATTTCGGATACTTCAATAGAAGGGCTCATCAATTCTTGTAAGAAATCGATTCTTTTGCTTAATGACATCATTAAATACAAAGAGGAGTATCAGAAGATAGAAAGAGACTATCGCTCTGCTATATCATTGTTTGATACACAGTTGGAAACTTGCAAGGCTAAGGAAGAAGAACTAGAGAGGAGAATGTCGGCAATAGACGAAGATGCTATCTGTAAGAGCATTGAAGAAGAATCTCAATATGTCGCATCTATAGAACTTGGTAAAAGGCTTTTGAACCAGTTGATATTAAAGAGATTGTCGCAACCTGACGCTGTTGCTAGGATTTCTTCATATATGCAGTCTATGCCATTGAATGAGCAGTTGGCATCAGCTTTCCTTGATGTGTTCAATTTGAACTGTGTTACTAATCTTTCTATTAAGAGTGCATTTCCACTTGAGAGAGACTTGATTGATTTGCTGATTATTGATGAGGCTTCTCAGTGTGATCTGCTCTTCCGCTGATACAACGTTCTAAGCAGATTGTTGTTATCGGTGACCCTATGCAGTTGAAACATATCACAAATGTCACGGCATATGAGGAGGGTGAGATAAAAGCTGCTTTAAATCTAACAGAGAACAGCCGTGCTTCTTATAGAGCCGTTTCTTTATGGGATTATTGTAACACACTGTTAAATACGACAGGTGCATCCTCTGTTGTACTTGATAATCATTTCAGATGCAACTATGGTATCATCGGTTACTCAAAGGAATTCTTCTATAGAAGAAAACTTGGAATCAACCTCAATATCAAAACGGCTCCAGGCAATGTCAACTTGGAGCAGGAAGGAATTATTTGGGAAGATGTTATTGGCTCTCAAAAGAACGAGATGCAGAACATCAATGAGGAAGAAGCCAAACGTTGTATAGAAATTGCAGAAAAACTCGCAAAGAAGTATCCAGACATTTCTATAGGCATCATTTCTCCTTTCAAACTTCAATCCCAAGAGATAAATGCTATGATTCCTGAAGAGTTGGCTGGGCAGATTGTGTCGGATACGGTTCATAAATTCCAGGGTGATGAAAAGGATGTAATAATATATAGCCTCGTTGTTACTGATGATTCTCCAGAAGAAAAAATTCGCTGGATTGATTACAGTGTTCCTAATTTGGTGAATGTAGCAGTAACCAGAGCTCGCAAGGCTTTGTATGTAGTCGGAAATCTTCACTATATACAAACTCATTCTTCCATTAATTTACCATTAGGTTACCTTGCATATTACGCCGAAAACAAACAGAAGGTAAACTTAGACAGTTCGAGCCAAACATTTGTTATTGATACAAATGTGTTCATTGAAGACTCTGACATATTGGCACGCATTAATCCGCGAGATCTTGTTGTCTTGCCAGCAAAAGTACTTGACGAATTAGACAAGTTGAAGACGAGCAAGGACTCGGAGCTTAAGGGCAAAGCTGAACTCGCACTTCGTAAAATCAAGAATGCAGGAAAGAATAGAAGAATAAGATATGAAGTTGGGGCAGTTGAATTGCTGCCTATAGACTTGAATGCGAAGAATGCCGATAACATAATCCTTTCGCTTGCAATCAAGTATAGAAATCAGAATGCTGTTTTATTGACTTCTGACAACGGATTGATAAGTAAGGCAAAAGCCGTGAGAGTTAATGTAAAATCGTTAAAAGAACTATAAGTAAAGCGATGACAATATCAGAATATATTGCCGAAGCCATAAAAAGTGGCAAAACGGTAAAAATCAAGTATGTGAAAAACTCTGGTGAAATATCAGAGCGTACAATCAGTGATATCGGGCCATCAGATGAATTTGGTGAGGGATATATCTCAGCCTTTTGCCATCTGAGGAATGAGACTCGTACCTTCAAGATTAGTCGTATCAGAGAAGTAGATGGTATAAAAGCTTTTTCTTCCACTGTACCAAAAACAAAAAGCGGCTATACTCCTAAGCCTTCATACACACCGAGGATTTCTCCTTCAACTGTCAGTTCGTCTAGCTCCTCAATGGATTCAAGACCAAGTAGCCCATCTCCATCATATAAGCCAAGTTACAACCATTCTCATAATAATACGCCATCAAGTTCGAATTCTCAGAAGAGCGAAGGATGCTATATAGCAACGATGGCATACGGTGATTACGATCATCCTTCCGTTATAGTTCTACGTCAGTTTAGAGACGAGAAACTTCTTACCAATTACATAGGTCGTGTCTTCGTTTCTTTCTATTATTGGGTCTCACCTAAGATGGTGAAGGTTCTAACAGGGCACAGAAGAACTAATACTATAATTCGTGCTGTGTTAGATAAAATAGTGCTTCATATGAATAGTAAATAACAAGCCTTAAGAAGTGCAATATGGCAATATGGCCCAAAAAAGAAATTGTGTTGGAAGACGGACGAATTGTTGATGCCCAACATCCACTGATAATATCAGCCAGTAGAAGCACAGATATTCCTGCTTTCTACTGCGATTGGTTTTTCCATCGATTGGAGAAAGGCTATTCTGCCTGGACTAATCCATTCAATGGAGTAAAGTCGTATGTTGCTTATGACCAAACACGTTTCATCGTGTTTTGGTCTAAGAATCCACACCCTCTTCTGAAGTATTTGCCAAAATTGAAAGAACGCGGAATAGGTTGCTACGTGCAGTATTCACTCAATGATTACGAGAAAGAAGGACTAGAGAAGTCCGTTCCTTCTTTCTCGTTCCGTATTGAGACATTCAAGGAGCTTGTTCGTCAATTAGGTAAGGGGGGAGTTGTCTGGCGTTTTGACCCACTCATCTTAACAGATGAAATAAGTATGGATAACCTACTGGCCAAGATAGAGAATATCGGTGACCAACTACGTGGCTATACAGAAAAACTTGTCTTTAGCTTTGCAGATATAGCCATTTATCGTAAGGTGAAGAAGAACCTCAACGAAGCAGGAGTTCATTATTTAGAATGGACTAAAGTTCAGATGATAGAGTTTGCTAAAAGACTAGTTGAACTTAATAAACGTAAGGGATGGAACTATACGCTGGCAACTTGTAGTGAAGCGGCAGACCTTGAAGGTGTGGAGCATAACCATTGTATTGATGATGCTTTGATGATTAGAAGAGCATATAATGACAAAGTGCTTATGGACTTCTTGAAAGTCAAAATATACTCAATGCCTCAGCCTGATATGTTTGGCGAATCTGAACCATTACCAGCAGATATCATAGTCTTAGATAACGGCAGGTATATCACTCGTGGGAACAACAAAGACAAGGGGCAACGGGAATTCTGTGGGTGTATGAAGGCTAAGGATATAGGCCAATATAACACATGTATTCACAAGTGTGAATATTGTTATGCTAACGATAACAAAGCCCTAGCTATGCGAAACTTTGATATGCATAAACAGAATCCTACATCGGAAACTATTACAGGAACGTGAAATTAATACAACAATGTAGCTTCTTTTCACTAAAATAACGAAGGAGTCTAAAAAGGATGCCTTCTTTTTACTTTCCAAAGAGACGGATCACATGAAAAAGCATTCCGCGAGGGTCTTATTCCATTCATTTGAATATTTGTACTCTACATATCCTCCAACGACAAACAAACCATCTCAACCTGATACTTCGGCAACAATTTATTCTTAAGATGCTCCACCTTTGCAGCCAATAATTCAGGCTTAAAATTCTTCTTTTGTCGTTTTACTTCGACTGCTACTGCTTGGCTTTTTTTCAATTTGAGGGCAACAATATCAATTTCGTTTTGATTGCCTTTAGGCTCCCACCACG